>Ga0315900_10011776_pt1 | contig 10805 bp, 11 predicted proteins | sample LakEriMetagenome_FD_203521 | JGI IMG/M metagenome (GOLD analysis project Ga0315900, IMG submission 203521) | Freshwater fungal communities from buoy surface, Lake Erie, Ohio, United States - Buoy 12 MA114 | ecosystem: Environmental > Aquatic > Freshwater > Lake > Lake biofilm | place: USA: Lake...
AAGCGCGAGGCCCTATGAGACCCAAGTACATGCTCGACACCAACATCTGCATCTACCTGATGAAGCACCAGCCTCCGGCGGTGCGGGCCAGGTTTGCCGAGTGCTTCGTCGGTGATGTGGTGATTTCCGCCGTCACCCTGGCCGAACTGGAGTACGGCGTGGCGTGCTCAGGCGACGCCCGAGCCCACAACCAGGCCCTGCTCGACAGCCTGCTCGAAGACATCCCAGTCGAGCCTTTCGAAGCCCGGGCAGCGAGGGCCTACGGTCCTCTGCGCCTCGGCTATCGAGCCCGCAACAAGGACGCGCTGGACAAGCTGATTGCCGCTCACGCCCTCTCTCTCGGCGTCACCCTGGTCACCAACAATGAGGCCGATTTCCACGGCTTTGCCGGGCTGGTTGTAGAGAACTGGGTCAACAACGACTGATCAGTCCGTGTCCAGAGTCCTGGTGGCTGACGGTTCCAGCTCGCAAGAACTCGTGGGCACTGCTGCGACATCGACCGGCGACTCAAACGCCAGAGGATTCGCACTTGATCGGGCGACCGCAAACCCTGCCATCAACCCCTTGGGATGCCATCGCCGACACGCCGGAGCAGGCGGCCAACCTGCGCGCCCGATCGCAGTTAATGCGCCAGATCACCGCCATCGTCAAGGAGAGCAACTGGACCCAGTCCGAAGCCGCCCAGCGCTGCGGGGTGACCCAGCCGCGCATGAACGACCTGCTTCGGGGCCGCGTATCGCGCTTTTCGCTGGGCGCGCTGGTCAACATCGCTACCGCGATGAGGCGCGAGGTGCGCTTCGAACTGCAGGCCGCCTGAGCTCGCTCTGCCAGTTCGAAGGTCTAGTACTGGCGGAGACGGATGGATTCTCCCGGACCGGGGCTTGCAAGCCCCGGTCTTTCTCATCCCTCGCGCACAGGCCGCAGGGCCTGTGCTCGTCCCCTCCAAACAACAACGCCCGCGGATGCGGGCGCAGTTGTTTGGCGGAGACGGAGGGATTCGAACCCTCGATGCAGGTTTTGGCCCGCATGCTCCCTTAGCAGGGGAGTGCCTTCGACCTCTCGGCCACGTCTCCTGGCTTCAAGCGCAAGTTGCTCTCGATGCCGGCTCGGGGCGAATTCTACCCCAAGACCAGGCGGGCGCCGCGTTCAGGCGACAGCCTGCTCCAGGCCAAAGGCCTTGTGCAGGGCGCGCACCGCGAGTTCCATGTACTTGTCCTCGATGACCACCGAGATCTTGATCTCGCTGGTGCTGATCATCTGGATGTTGATGCGTTCCTCGGAGAGCGTGCGGAACATCAGGCTGGCGATACCCACATGGGAGCGCATGCCGATGCCCACGACCGACACCTTGGCGATCTTGGGGTCGCCGACGATCGCGCCGGCCCCGATGCCCGCCTTCACCTGGCCCTCGAGCACCTCGATGGCCTTCTGGTACTCGTTGCGGTGGACCGTGAAGGAGAAGTCGGTCATCCCCTGGCTGCCGGTGTTCTGGATGATCATGTCGACGTCGATGTTGGCGTCGGCCACCGGGCCCAGGATCTGGTAGGCGATGCCCGGGCGATCGGGCACGTTGAGCACCGTGATCTTCGCCTCGTCGCGGTTGAAGGCGATACCGGAGATGACGGCCTGTTCCATGCTGTTGTCTTCCTCGAAGGTGATCAGGGTGCCGGAGGCGGCCTCCTCGGCGAGCGGGATGTCGGGGGGCGTCAGGCTCGACAGCACCCGGGTCTTGACCTTGTACTTGCCGGCAAACTCCACCGAGCGGATCTGCAGCACCTTGGAACCCAGGCTGGCCATCTCGAGCATCTCCTCGAAGGTGACGCTGGCCAGGCGGCGCGCCTCGGGCACGATGCGCGGGTCGGTGGTGTAGACGCCATCGACGTCGGTGTAGATCAGGCACTCCTCGGCGCGCAGCGCAGCCGCCACCGCCACCGCCGAGGTGTCGGAGCCGCCGCGGCCGAGCGTGGTGATGTTGCCGCCCTCGTCCACGCCCTGGAAACCGGTGATGATGACCACCCGCCCGGCGTCGAGGTCGGCGCGCACGCGCGCGTCGTCGATCGAGGCGATGCGCGCCTTGGTGTAGGCGTCATCCGTACGCACCGGCACCTGCCAGCCGGCGTAGCTCACCGCATCGACGCCGATCGCCTTCAGCGCCATGGCCAGCAGCCCCACCGAGACCTGCTCGCCGGTGGCCGCGATCATGTCGAGCTCACGGCCGTCGGGCTGCGGCTGGATTTCCTTGGCGAGGGCGATCAGGCGGTTGGTCTCGCCGGACATCGCCGAGGGCACGACCACCATCTGGTGGCCGGCGGCATGCCACTTGGCGACGCGGCGGGCCACGTTGCGGATGCGCTCGGTCGAGCCCATCGACGTGCCGCCGTACTTGTGAACGATGAGAGCCATGACTGGGGTTTCCGCAGGGCCGGGCAAAGCCTGTGATTATACCTCTCCGGCCTGTCTATGCTGCAACGCACAAAACGCATGCCGTGGATCGGTGGCATCGGCCGGTTCCCACCAGAGCCGCCACCAGGGACCCGCGGCGTCATGCTCGCCCACCGATCTCGGCCGCGCACCAGATTGCGCCGGGTCAACCTCCGACTGCTCACGTTCCCAGACCTCGCCCAGGCCCGCCACCTGCACCAGCCGGCCGTCCAGCCGGATTCCCGGCAGGCTCGCCCGCAGTCGGGCCGGCACGCCCAGCGCCTGATGCCAGTGCTTGAGGCTGCGCGAGGCGCCAGCCGGCCGCAGCCGCAGCCGCAGCGACGAGGCCAGCGCCCCGACCCGCAGATCACCCGCGCGCAGCTCAGCCTCGGCGAGCGCTCCGGGATACCCGGCCGGCACCGACTCGGCCTTCAGCCACCCCCCCGCCGCCGGCAGCCGCGCCTGCCCCGACCAGCGCAGCACCGCGTCCTCCCCGGGCAGCTCGGGCATCGGCCGCAGCGGCTCGATCCAGAGCCAGTCCCGATAGCGGCACAGCGCCACCGCTTCGAGCTCCACCCTGCCCTGCGCCGCACGCGCCGCGAGAAGCTGGCGGCGCGCCTCCTCGATGACGGCGAAGGCAGGCATCGGCCTGCCCGCGGCCTCGATCCATGCGCGCAGCGCAAGCCGCTGCCGGGCAGCGCTCAGCGCCGCCAGATCCGAACGATGCAGCACCCACGCCTCGGGCACGCCGCCCAGCAGCGCCGTCATTCCGCCAGGCGCAACCGCCCGCGCGCGCCGCGCAGCCGCACGGGCCGCGTCGAGGTCGGCACCGGCCACTTCATCGAGCACCGCCTGCGCATCGGCCGCCAGCGCCGCCGCGCGAGCGATGGCCGCTTTCGCACCGGGGGCTGCGCCCACGAGCGCCGGCAGTGCCTCGTGGCGAACGCGGTTGCGGGCATGGAAGGGATCGGCATTGCTCGGATCCTCGACCCAGCTCAGGCCGAGCGCACGCGCGTAGTCGATCAGCACACTGCGCGGCAGGGTCAGAAACGGACGCAGCAGGCGCGCCTGCTCAAGCGGGCGCTGGTATGCCATCGCGGCCAGGCCGCGCAGACCCGCGCCCCGGGCCAGCCGCAGCAGCACGGTCTCGGCCTGATCGTCGGCGTGATGCGCCACCAGCACCCTGCCTGCGCCCAGGCGCCGAGCCTCGGCGCCGATGGCGGCATAGCGCTCGTGCCGCGCCCAGGCCTCCAGACCCTGTCCCGCGGGCTGTGCCGGCGGCAGGTCGACGATGGTCAGCGCAACGCCCAGCGTCTGCGCGAACTCCCGGCAATGCGCTGGCCAGGCCTGCGCCGCCGGCTGCAGGCCATGATGCACATGGATGGCGCTGAGCGGCACGGCGAGCTCGCGACACACCGCCGCCGTCGCATGCAGCAGGACCGTGGAATCGAGGCCGCCGCTGAAGGCGACCAGCACGGGACCCCGCTCGGCCCGCAGCGCGGCAAGCACCGCGGCGAGCACCGCGGTGCGCACGCTCGCTGCCGAGCCTTGCGCGTTCCGACGCCCGGAGCCGCGCTCAGCGGGCGTCGCCGATCTCCTTGATCTTGCCGAAGGCAAGCAGCCTCGCCTGTCGCTGGCGCACCAGCTCGGCCGGCTTGAGATCCTGGAGCTGGCGCAGCGCATCGGCGAGCGCGCGCCGCAGCAGTTGCGCCATCTGGGGGGGATCGCGATGCGCGCCGCCCACCGGCTCGTTGACGATGCGATCGATCAGGCCGAGCGCCTTCAGCCGATGCGCGGTGATGCCCAGGATCTCGGCCGCCTCGGGCGCCTTGGCCGCGCTCTTCCAGAGGATGGCCGCACCACCCTCCGGCGAGATCACCGAGTAGATCGCATGCTGCAGCATCAGCACGGTGTCGCCGACCGCGATCGCGAGCGCACCGCCCGAGCCGCCCTCGCCGATCACGGTGGTGACGATCGGCACGCGCAGCGCCGCCATCTCGATCAGGTTGCGGCCGATGGCCTCCGATTGCCCGCGCTCCTCGGCACCCACGCCCGGGAAGGCGCCCGGGGTGTCGACGAAGGTGAAGACCGGCATGCCGAACTTCTCGGCGAGCTTCATCAGCCGCAGCGCCTTGCGATAGCCCTCCGGCCGCGGCATGCCGAAGTTGCGCACGCCGCGCTCCTTGGTGTCCCGACCCTTCTGGTGGCCGATGACCACCACCGGCTGACCGTTGAAGCGCGCCATGCCGCCGACGATGGCCGGGTCGTCGGCGAAGTGGCGATCGCCATGCAGCTCGTGCCAGTCGGTGAACAGCGCCGCGACATAGTCGAGCGTGTAGGGGCGCTGCGGATGGCGCGCCACCTGCGCGACCTGCCACGGCGTGAGCTTGCTGTAGGTTTCCTTGACCAGGCCCTGGCTCTTCTTCTGGAGCCGGTCGATCTCTTCGGCGATGTCGACCGCCGAGTCGTCGCGCACGAAGCGCAGCGCGTCGATCTTCTGCTCGAGATCAGCGATGGGCTGTTCGAAGTCGAGGAAAGTGGTCTTCATGAAGAATCGGTTCCTAGTAGTCGACCGGCAGCGGGTCGAGGCTGCGCCAGAGGTACCAGGTGGCCACCGAGCGCCAGGGACGCCAGCGCTCGGCAAGCACCTGAACCCGCGCCCGGCTGTCGCGATGCCGATGGGCCGCCGGCTCCTGGGCGCGCTCGCTGCCTGGCGCCAGACCCTCGGGCGGATAGTGTCGGGCCACCGCGCGCAGCAGACCGATGTCGTCCAGGGGCAGGACGTCGGGCCGCTGCAGATTAAAGATCAGAAACATCTCGGCTGTCCAGCGGCCGATCCCGCGCAGGCGGGTGAGGTCGGCGATCACCGATTCGTCGTCCATCGACTGCCAGCGCGCCGGATCGATGTCGCCCCGGTGAAAGCCCGCGGCGAGTCCGCGCAGGTAATCGACCTTGCGGGTCGACAGACCGCAGCGCGCGAGCGTGGCCACGCGCATGCGGCTCACGCGCCCAGGCTCGACCCGTCCGCAGGCGGCCTCGAAGCGCCCCCAGATGGTCTGCGCGGCAGCCACCGAGATCTGCTGCCCGACCACGGAGCGGGCGAGCGTGAGGAAGGGATCACCTCGCGGCACGAGCGCGCCCGGTCCGCAGCCGCGGATCACGGCGCCGAGCACCCGATCGCGCCGCATCAGGCTGCGCCGGGCCTGCGGCCAGAAATCGGGAGCTGAAACCGCCGCGACCAAGGGTTCAGGCTCGCCGCCAGACCGTGCCCGCGGGCCCGTCCTCGAGCACCACACCCTGGGCGAGCAGTTCGGCCCGAACCCGGTCGGCGGTGGCGAAGTCGCGCACCTTCTTGGCGGCCGCGCGCTCGGCGATGCGCGCGGCGATCACGGCATCGTCGAGCGCGGACTGCTCGTGCGCCAGGTCCGCGCGACCGCGAAGGCCACCGCGGCGCACCTCGGCGAGCGGGCGCTGCAGCAGCCCGAGCACGCCGGCAAGCGCGCGCAGCTGCGTCTCGAGCGCCGCGCTGCGGGTGCGGTTGACCTCGGCGGCCAGGTCGAAGACCGCGGCCATCGCCTCCGGGGTGTTGAAGTCGTCGTCCATCGCCTCGCGAAAGCGCGCGGCCCAGGGCAGCGACCAGTCGATGAGCTCGGCCGGCTGCGGCCCGGCGGTTTCGTCGGAGAGCGCGTTGTAGAGCCGCAGCAGCGAGGCCCGGGCGTCCTCGAGATGGGCATCCGAGTAGTTGATCGGGCTGCGGTAGTGCGCGCGCACGATGAACAGCCTCACCACCTCGGCGTCGAAGCGCTGCAGCACGTCGCGGATGGTGAAGAAGTTGCCCAGCGACTTCGACATCTTCTCGTCGTCGACGCGCACGAAGCCGTTGTGGATCCAGTAGCGCGCGAAGGTGCCGCCGTGCGCGCCTTCGCTCTGGGCGATCTCGTTCTCATGGTGCGGGAACTGCAGATCGGCGCCGCCGCCGTGGATGTCGAGGCTGTTGCCCAGCAGCGCGGTGGACATGGCCGAGCACTCGATGTGCCAGCCCGGCCGCCCGGTGCCGTAGTCGGAGGGCCACTTGACGTCGGCGGGCTCCTCCTCGCGCGCGGCCTTCCAGAGCACGAAGTCGAGGGGGTCGTGCTTGGCATCGTCGACCGCCACGCGCTCGCCAGCGCGCAGGTCGTCGAGTGACTTGCCCGAAAGCTTGCCGTAGCCGGCGAAGCGGCGCACCGCGAAGTTCACGTCGCCGTCGTCGGCGCGGTAGGCGTAGCCGTTGCGCTCGAGCAGGTCGATGATGCCCAGCATCTGCGGCACGTAGCCGGTGGCGCGCGGCTCGTGGTCGGGCCGCTGCACGCCGAGCGCGTCGGTGTCCTCGTGCATGGCCGCGATGTAGCGGGCCGTGAGCGCCGAGATGGTCTCGTTGTTCTCGACCGCGCGCCGGATGATCTTGTCGTCGATGTCGGTGATGTTGCGGACGTAGGTGACGCGGTAGCCGCTGGCGCGCAGCCAGCGCTGCACGACGTCGAAGGCGACCAGCATGCGGGCATGGCCCACGTGGCAGTAGTCATAGACCGTCATGCCGCAGACATACATGCGGACGACGCCCGGCTCGAGGGGAACGAAGTCTTCCTTGCGACGCGAGAGGGAGTTGTGGATGCGCAGCATGGAGGGCGTGCGAGGCGCAGGCGACGCGACACACGCCATGGCCGGAGGCGGGAAGGCCCCGCTGGCTTGACGCCCGAAAGGGGCGCCGCGAGGGCGCGCCGCGCGCGGTTGCTAGAATGACCGGATGCGTTCGAGTATAGCACCGGGCCCCAGGCGGGCCGGCGGGCTCGCCCCGGGGTCGCGGTGCCGCGCGCTGCTCGCCAGCGCGTGGCTGATCACGCTCACACCGGGTCTGTTCGCCCAGCCGGCGAGCCCGGCCTTCAGCGATCCGCGCACCGCCACCACGGCCTACGAGCAGGCCTCGCGCCTTGCAGCCGAAGGCCGTCGCGACGACGCGATGGCGAGCCTCGAACGGGCCCTGCGCGAGCATCCGCGCAACCCGCAGCTGCGATTTCTGTATGGCGTGCTGCTGGCTGAAGGCCGGCGCACCGACGACGCCATCGCGGTCTTCGAGCAGATCACGCAGGACTACCCGGAACTGCCCGAGCCCTACAACAACCTGGCCGTCATGTTCGCGGCGCGCGGCGACTTCGACCGCGCCCGCGGCGCGCTCGAGTCGGCCGTACGCGCAATGCCCGGCTATGCGCTGGCGCACGAGAACCTCGGCGACGTCCACCTGCGCCTGGCGATCCAGGCGTGGGAGCGCGCGGCCTCCCTCGACCCCACCGGGGCCCGTGTGGGCGAGCGGCTTGCGCTGGCGCGGGCACTGGTCAAGCATCTCGCGCCGCCAGCGCCCGCTGCATCATCGCCCGCAACCCGATGACCGCCCCCGCCCTTGCCTGGCACGAGCTGCCGGCTCACGCCATCCGATTCCCCTTCCCAACGCTCCGGAGACCCCGATGCTCAAGAAACTTCCGCTGATCGGCGCCCTGATGGTCGCCCTGTCGATGACCGAGGAGGTCGCAGCGGCCGGCAACCCCCAGGTCGCCCTGAAGACCTCGATGGGCGAGATCGTCGTCGAGCTCTACCCCGACAAGGCGCCGCGCTCGGTCGAGAACTTCCTGCAGTACGTGCGCGACGGCCACTATGCCGGCACGATCTTCCACCGCGTGATCGGCAACTTCATGATCCAGGGCGGCGGATTCACCGCCGATTTTTACAAGAACGCCCCGGGCTTCGGCCAGAAGAAGACACGCGCAGCGATTCCGATCGAGTCCCAGAACGGGCTGAAGAACGATCGCGGCTGGCTGGCCATGGCACGCACCTCGGACCCCAACTCCGCCACCGCGCAGTTCTTCATCAACGTGGTCGACAACGCCGGGCTGAACCACCCGCAGCCCGACGGCTTCGGCTATGCGGTCTTCGGCAAGGTGGTCAAGGGCATGGATGTGGTCGACAAGATCCGCGCGGTGCGTACCGGTCGCAACGGCCCCTTCGGCGACGTGCCGACCGACCCGATCACCATCGAGTCGGCAAGCGTGGTCGCCGCGCGCTGAAGCCCGATCCCTCGCGTCGCGGCGGCGCCATGATCCGGGTGCGGCACGGTGAGACCGCGCTCTTTGCGTCCGATGTGCACCTGAGCGACGCGCAGCCACGAACCGGCGAGGCCTTCCTCGCCGGCCTCGCGCGGTACGCGCCCGGCGTCACGCACCTGTTCCTGCTCGGCGACCTCTTCGATGCCTGGGTGGGCGACGACGTGCTCGACGACCCAAGCTGCGAGGCCACCGCCCTCGCCCTGGTGCGGCAGTTGGCGGCGCTCGCGGCAAGCGGTTGCGCGATCCACTGTCTGCACGGCAACCGCGACTTCCTGCTCGGCGAAGGCTTCGCGGCCCGCAGCGGCGCGCGCATTCTGCCGGATCCCTGCCTGATCGATCTGCACGGCGTGCCCACGGTCCTGACCCATGGCGACACGCTGTGCACCGGCGACACCGAGTACCTCGCGTTCCGGGCGCTCTCGCGATCGCCAGCCTGGCAGGAGGCCTTTCTCGCGCAGCCGCTGGCCGGGCGGCTCGCGGCCGCCCGCGCGATGCGCGCGCAAAGCGAGCAGAGCAAGACCGCCAAACCGATGGCCCTGATGGATGCCACCGAGGACGCGGTCCTGGACCTGCTGCGTGACAGCGACGCGCGGCAGATGATCCACGGTCATACCCACCGGCCCGCGCGCCACTGGCACCGGCTGGCGCGCGAGGCCCTGCCACGCTGGGTGCTGCCCGACTGGGATGCCGACGGCCCGCGCGGCGGCATGCTGCTCGCGCGGGACGGCGAACTGCGACCTCTGGGCGACTGGCCGGCGCCCTGAGGAACCCGGCTTCAGCAGCCCGGCTTCAGGACCGGGCGTCAGCGGCCGGCGCCCTGCGCCGCCGCCGTCTCGGCCTGCGTGCCGCTGCCGGCCGACGACTGCCGGCCCAGAGCCTCCTGCAGCGCTTCGATGCGACGGTCCTGCTCGGCCACGTGATCGAGCAGCCGGGAGAGCGCGACCGCCATCGGGTCGTCGGCGGTGCTGCGGGTGACCGCGTAGGCCGAAAAGCCCATCCGCGCGGCCTGCTCCTCACGGCGCTTGTCGGCCTCCTCGAGGATGATTCGCGCCGGGCTGCCAACGGCCGTAGCCCCCGGCGGCACCGCCTTGAGCACCACCGAGTTGGAGCCGACGTTGGCCCCGTCGCCCACGGTGAAGGGGCCGAGCACCTTGGCGCCCGCCCCGACCACCACACCGCGGCCGAGCGTGGGATGTCGCTTGGCCCGGTTGAGCGCGGTGCCACCCAGGGTGACGCCCTGGTAGATCGTGCAGTCATCGCCGATCTCGGCGGTTTCGCCGACCACCACCCCCATGCCGTGATCGATGAAGACCCGGCGGCCAACGGTGGCGCCAGGGTGGATCTCGATGCCGGTCAGAAAGCGCGCGAGATGGCTCAACCAGCGGCCGAGCACGACGAAACCGGCCCGCCAGCAGCGGTTGGCGATGCGGTGAATGAAGAGCGCGTGCACGCCCGGGTAGCACAGCAGCACCTCGAGCGAGGAACGCGCGGCCGGGTCCTTTTCCCTGACGGTCGCGATGTCCTCGCGCAGCCGTTCGAAGAGCACGGAGGTCTCCTGAGATCGGCCGGAACGCCCGGTCGGGCGCCTCGGCGGGGCACCGATTCTAAGCCGAGCCCGGAATCCGTGCTGATCAGGGCTCAGCGGGTGGGCGACGCCCCGGCAGCCGGCCTTCGGCCGCCAGCAGCATCTGCTTGCACACCCCCCGCAGCAGATCCACTTCCTCGGCACGCAGGCCTGCACGCGCGAACAGTCGACGCATGCGCGGCATCAGCTTGCGCGGCGTGGCCGGGTCGAGGAAGCCGACAGCGATCAGCGCCTGCTCGAAGTGCGCATGAAAGCGCTCGAGCTGCTCATGCGTGGCCGGCGGCCCGGCATCCGGCTCGGGCAGCGCGACCAGCGCGGGATCGGCTGCATCGGCCGACGCGGCTTCCGGTGTCCCGACCGAGGCTGGCTGCGCCCCCGACACACCGAGCGCCGCGCGGCGCAACTCCCAGGCGAGCACCTGCACCGCCTGGGCGAGATTGAGCGAGTGGTAATCCGGCTCGCCCGGGATGGACACCACCATCGCACAGCGCTGCACCTGCGCGATCGACAGCCCGGTGCGCTCGTTGCCGAAGACCAGCGCCACCCGCAACCCGGCGTCGGCAGCCAGCGCGGCGAGCACCCGCGGCCCCAGCGCCCAGGGCGGGATCGGCGCCGCGGCGAACTCGCGCGTGGCGGCGCTGACCGCGACCGCGAGATGGGTGTCG
>Ga0315900_10011784_pt1 | contig 10802 bp, 9 predicted proteins | sample LakEriMetagenome_FD_203521 | JGI IMG/M metagenome (GOLD analysis project Ga0315900, IMG submission 203521) | Freshwater fungal communities from buoy surface, Lake Erie, Ohio, United States - Buoy 12 MA114 | ecosystem: Environmental > Aquatic > Freshwater > Lake > Lake biofilm | place: USA: Lake...
TGTCGTTCAGATGGCCGCACTTCTTGGGCAGAAGCTGGTCTTCCAGATGCACCGCCCCCGCGCCCGCTTCCTCGAAGACGCGCACCATGTGCATGACGTTCAGCGCCTCGCCATAGCCGGTGTCGCCATCCACCAGCATGGGCAGCCCACCCGCGCGCGCCACCTGGCGGACGAAGAAGGCCACCTCATCCACCGTGATCATGCCGAGATCCGGCAGACCCATCGTCGCACTCATCGCGGCACCCGACATGTAGAGCGCCTCGAAGCCCTGCTTCTTCGCGAGCAGCGCGGCGATGCCCAGATGCGCGCCGGGCATCTGCAGGATCTGCGGCCGATCGAGCAGCGCGCGGAAGCGCAGGCCGGCGGGCTCATGCGGCAGGTCGTCGGCGATCACATAGGGCATCGGGGCCTCACACGAAGAAGAGGAACGTCACCAGGATAAACAGCGGCACGAGGAAGACCATGGCCCAGCCGACATAGCCGAAGAAGCTCGGCATGCGCACGCCGTTCTCCTCGACGATGGCCTTCACCATGAAGTTGGGCGCGTTGCCGATGTAGCTGTTCGCCCCCATGAACACCGCGCCACAGGATATGGCGGCGAGCGTGAGGGCGCCCTGCGTCATCAGATAGGCCGGGTCGCCGCCGGCGAGTTCGAAGAAGACGATGTAGGTCGGCGCATTGTCCAGGAAGCTCGACAGCGCGCCGCTCATCCAGAAATACACCCAGGGGATCGGCGCGCCATTGCCGTCCGAGATCAGCGCCACCAGCGGGGCCGCAGCACCCGCGCTGCCCGCGCGCAGGATCGCCAGCACCGGCGCCATGGTGATGAAGATGGCGGCGAAGAGCTTCGCCACTTCCAGGATCGCGCCCCAGGCAAAGCCATTCGCCTCACGCAGCGCGTTGGAGGTCAGCAGCACCGAGAGCCCCGCGATGCCGAAGAACAGGGCGCAACCGATCACGCGCTCGATCGCGATGGTCTGGCCGAGCAGCTTCATGTCGCCGAGCTTGACGTAGCCCATCGCGATCACCACGGCGACGATGGCGACCACGAGCCAGACATTGGCCCAGCCCTCGATCGAGAGCGGCTCCTTCGTCTCGGTCACCGGGGCCACGGGCTTCTCGCGCTTCCAGGCCAGGGTATCCAGCACCCAATAGACCGCGAGCAGGATCAGCGCGCAGGTCAGGAATTCGCCGAACATATGCGTGGTGGGCCAGAAGAAGGACACGCCGCGCAGGAAGCCGAGATAGAGCGGCGGGTCGCCCACCGGCGTCAGGCTGCCGCCGATATTGGCGACCAGGAAGATGAAGAAGACGAAGGTGTGGGTCTTCTGCTTGCGGAAGGCGTTGGCGCGCAGCACCGGGCGGATCAGCAGCATCGCGGCCCCGGTGGTGCCCATCAGGCTGGCGAGGACCGTGCCGGTGGCGAGCAGCGCGGTGTTGGTCATCGGCGTGCCGACCAGCGTACCTTTCAGCAGCACGCCCCCGCCTGCGGTGTAGAGCGCGAGCAGCAGCGCCATGAAGGGGATGTATTCCAGCACGACGATGTGCATCAGCTCGTACCAGGCGGCGCCGAAGCCGAAGATGGCGGCAAAGGGCAGCAGCAGCGACACCGCCCAGAGCGCGGCGATCTTGCCGTAATGGTGGTGCCAGAGCGAGGCCGCGACCAGCGGCAGGAGCGCGATGGAGAGCAGGACTCCGACGAAGGGAATCGACCAGGCCAAGGAGAGCTCCGCCCCGCTGACGCCGCCAGCGGCTTCTGCCAGACCGGGGCGCATCGCCGCCGCCGCCATCCCGAGCCCCGCCAACCAACGCATCGTCCCCGTGCCCCTGCCTGCCTTTCCCTGCCCTTAGCGTGCCGTGGCGTCTGCGTCACCTGGGCGCGGGGCGCGCGGCGGGCCTTCCCGAAGCGCCGCTTCACCTCTAAGTAGCGCGCGACATTCTGGAGAAGCCCCCTCATGGAAATGACCGGCGAGCGCCGCATCAACGCCACGCGCGACCAGGTTTGGGCCGCGCTGAACGATCCGGCCGTCCTGCAGAAGGCGATCCCGGGTTGCGAGACCGTGGAGCGGATCGGCGATGACCAGTTCACCGCCAAGCTGGCCCTGAAGCTCGGTCCGATGTCGGCGAAGCTCGCCGGCAAGGTGACGCTGAGCAACGTCGTCGCCCCGGAATCCTACACCATCTCCGGCGAAGGCCAGGGCGGTGCGATGGGCTTTGCCAAGGGCGCGGCCAATGTCTCCCTCGCCGCAGACGGGCCGGACTACACGATCCTGCGCTACAGCGTGAACGCGCAGGTCGGCGGCAAGATGGCGCAGCTCGGCGCGCGGCTGATCGACAGCACGGCCAAGTCCATGTCCGACCAGTTCTTCGATCGCTTCGCCGCCCAGCTCAACCCGGCCATCCCCGCCCCGGTCGAGGCCCCCGCCGCCGCGCCGGCCCGCTCGGCCGGCCCGGACATCTGGCAGCAGGCCGGCCGCTGGCTGTTCGAGCCGATCATGGGCTTCCCCCCGCAGGTCCTGTTCGGCCTGGGCGCCTTCGCCTTCGTGCTGCTCATGATGTACGCCACGGGCTGAGCGCGGATGAGCCCCGCCTCGGTCGAGGACACCCAGCGCCTATTGGCCGCGGGGGGCTATGTCGCCGACCGGCGGCTGGCGACCACGGTCCATCTGGCGCTGCGCCTCGGCCGGCCGATCTTCCTGGAGGGCGAGCCCGGCACCGGCAAGACCGAGATCGCCAAGGTGCTCGCCGCCCAGCTGCCGCGCCGGCTGGTGCGGCTGCAATGCTATGACGGCATGGACCTCGCCTCGGCCGCCTATGAGTGGAACCACGCCAAGCAGCTGATGGAGATCCGCCTGGCGGAGGCCGCCGGCGACGCCACGGACCGCGCGGCGCTCGAGCGCGGCATTTATGACCGCCGCTTCCTCCAGGCCCGCCCGCTGCTCGATGCGCTGGAAGGCGCACCGGCGGTGCTGCTGATCGATGAGCTGGACCGGGCGGACGAGCCCTTCGAGGCCTTCCTGCTCGAGGTACTGGCCGATTTCCAGCTCACCATCCCCGAGCTCGGCACCATCCGCGCCGCCACCCCGCCGGTCGTGATCATCACCTCCAACCGCACGCGCGAGGTGCATGACGCGATCCGCCGGCGCTGCCTCTACCATTGGGTGGACTACCCCGATGCGGCGCGCGAGCGCGCGATTTTGCAGGTCCGCGCGCCGGGCATCCCGGAGAAGCTCTCCGCTCAGGTGGTCGCCTTCGTGCAGGCGGTGCGCGGTGCGGATACCTTCAAGCCGCCCGGCGTGGCCGAGACCATCGACTGGGCCGCCGCACTCACCGCGCTCGATGCCAAGGAGCTTGAGCCCGCGCTGGTGGATGCCACCCTCGGCGCGCTGCTGAAGTATCAGGACGACATCGCCAAGATCCAGGGTGCCGAGGCCGCCCGGCTGGTGGCGGACGCCAAGGTCGGCGCCGCATGATCCCCCCGAAGGCGGCGCTCTCGCTGCCTTCGAACCTCGGGGCTGGCGGAGCACTCGCGCCGAACCTCCTCGCCTTCGCCAGGTTGCTGCGCCGCGCCGGCGTGCCGGTGGGACCGAGCGAGACGCTGCTCGCCGCCGCCGCGCTCCAGGCCATCGACATCGGCGACCGCCGCCAGGTGCACGCCGCGCTGCGCGCCACGCTGGTGCACCGGCACGAGCACTTTTTCCTCTTCGACCACGCCTTCGGCATGTTCTGGCGCGACCCCGAGGCCGCGGCGCATGCCACCGCCATGGCGCTGCTCGATGGCTTCAAGGAGCAGCCCAAGGCCGCCCCCGCCGCGCGCCGCATGGCCGAGGCGATGCAGGGCGACAGGCCCAACCCGCCCAAGCCGCCCGAGGAGAAGCCCGAGGACCGGATCGACATGACCTTCACGGTCAGCGAGCGCGAGCGGCTCCAGACCATGGATTTCGAGGCCATGTCCGCGGCCGAGATCGCGCTCGCCAAAAAGGAGATCCGCAAGCTGGTCCTGCCGCTGGATGCGCGGCCCACGCGGCGCTTCCGCCCGGACCCCTCCGGCCCCTCCACCGATCTGCGCGCCACGCTGCGCGGCAGCCTGCGCACGGGGGGTGAGATCCTGGACATCGCCCATCGTCGCCGCGTGGTGCGGCCACCGCCTCTGGTCGCGCTCTGCGACATCTCCGGCAGCATGGCGCGCTACGCCCAGATCCTGGTGCATTTCCTGCACGCCGTCGCGAATGACCGGGACCGCGTCCACACTTTCCTGTTCGGCACACGCCTGACCAACGTCACCCGCCAGTTGCGCGGCCGCGATGCCGAGGTGGCCTTCGAAATGATCGCCCATGCCGTGCCGGACTGGTCCGGCGGCACCCGGATCGGGGAGAGCCTGGAGCTTTTCAACCGGGAGTGGTCCCGCCGGGTGCTCGGCCAGGGCGCGGTTGTGCTGCTCATCACCGATGGGCTCGATCGCGAAGGGGCCAAGGGCCTCGCCGAGGCCACGGATCGGCTCGCAAAAAGCTGCCGCCGGCTGATCTGGCTGAACCCGCTGTTGCGTTACGCCGGCTTCCAGCCCAAATCCCAGGGTATCCGGGCGATGCTGCCGCATGTCGACGAGTTCCGCCCGGTGCATAATTTGGCCAGCCTGCGCGACCTGGTCGCCGCCCTCTCCGATCCGAGGGGGGCCGCACCGCGCAGGGTCCAGCAAAGGAGCCTTCCGGCAGCATGAGCGGCAGCGCAGAAGACATCCTGGCCCTGGCCGGCCAATGGGCCGCTTCGGGCGAGCAGGTGGCGATCGCCACCGTCGTCGAAACCTGGGGCTCCTCCCCCCGCCCGGCCGGCTCGCGCCTGGTGCTGACGGCCTCGGGCCGCATGGCCGGCAGCGTGTCGGGCGGGTGCATCGAGGGCGCGGTGGCCGATGCGGCGCGCGAGACCATGCAATCCGGCACCCCCCAACTGCTCGATTTCGGCATCTCGGACGAGCGCGCCTGGGAAGTGGGCCTGGCCTGCGGCGGCAAGCTGAAGGTCTTTGTGGAGCGCCTCGGGTGAAAAGCGAGACCTACGCCCGCCTCGCCGCCGCGCGCGCCGCCAAGCGGCCCGTGGCGCTGCTCACCCGCCTGCCCGATGGCGCGCAGCTACTCCACCCGGATGACGCCCTGCCCGCCGAACTCGCCGCCGAGGCCGATGCGGCGCTGGCCATGGATGCCGCGCGCAACGTGACCATCGCGGGCGAGACCTGGTTCATCGCGCCCGAGAACCCGCCGCTGCGCATGATCGTCGTGGGCGCCGTGCACATCGCGCAGGCGCTGGTGCCGATGGCGGCCCTGCTCGGCTACGCCGTCACCGTCGTCGATCCCCGCCGCGCCTTCGCCACCGAGGAACGGCTCGGCGCCGGTGTCGCGGTCTCCACCGAATGGCCGGATGAGGCGATGGCCGCACTCGCGCCGGATTCCCGCACCGCCGTGGTCACGCTGACGCATGATCCGAAGCTCGATGACCCGGCGCTGGAAGTGGCGCTGCGCAGTGACGCCTTCTACATCGGCTGCCTTGGCAGCCGCCGCACCCACGCCAAGCGCCTCGCGCGGCTGGTCGAGGCCGGCTGCACGGGCGACGAGCTGGCGCGCATCCACGCCCCCGTCGGCCTCGACATCGGCGCAGTCACGGCAGCCGAGATCGCCGTCTCCATCATCGCCGAGGTCGTCGCCGCGCGGCGCGGCCCGAAACGGCCGCACGCATGATCTTCGGCCCCACCCCGCTCGACGAAGCCCAAGGCGCGATCCTGGCGCATACGCTGCGCCTGTCTTCCCGCGTGCTGAAGAAAGGCACGGTGCTGGACGAGACAGCCATCGCCGCGCTGCGCGAAGCCGGGCGGCGGGAGGTCATCGCCGCGCGGCTCGAGGCCGGCGACGTGCCGGAGGATGAGGCCGCGGACCGGCTGGCCAATGCGCTGATGGCCCCGCTCCTCGCCCGTTCGCGCGCCGCCACGGGACGGGTGAATCTGCTGGCCGAGAGCGCCGGCCTGTTCACCGTGGACGCCGCGCTGATCGAGCGGATGAACGCGGTGGATGAGAGCATCACCATCGCCACCCTGCCGCCCCACAGCGTGGTCGCGACGCGGGAGATGCTGGCGACCATCAAGATCATCCCCTTCGCCGTGCCCGGCCGCGTGCTGAGTGTGGTCGAGGCCCTGGCGCGTTCGCGCCCTGCGCTCGCGATCAAGCCCTTCCGCCCGCTGCAGGTCGGCCTGGTGCTGAGCGAGTTGCCGGGCATCAAGGAAAGCGTGATGGAGGGCGCCGTGGAGGCGACCGAGACGCGCATCCGCGGCCTGATGGGCACATTGCTACCGGTCGAGCGCGCGCGGCATGAGGAAGGCCCGATCGCCGATGCCCTGGCGCGCCTCAAGCGCGCGGGGGCCGAGTTGCTGCTGGTCGCCGGCGCCTCCGCCGTGGTGGACCGGCGTGACATCGCGCCCGCCGCCATCGTGCGGGCCGGGGGCGTGATCGAGCATTTCGGCATGCCGGTCGATCCGGGCAACCTGATCTGCCTGGGCCGGATCGGCGAGATCCCGGCCCTGGTCCTGCCCGGCTGCGCCCGCAGCCCCAAGCTCAACGGCTTCGACTGGGTGTTGCAGCGGATCTTCGCCGGTGAGCGCGTGACGCCACGCCAGGTCATGGGCATGGGCGTGGGCGGGTTGCTGAAGGAGATCGAGATCCGCCCCCTGCCCCGCGCCGAGGCGCCGCGCAGCGTGCCGATGGGGGCGGCACCGCGCCGCGCCCGTCAGGTGGCGGCCCTGGTGCTCGCCGCCGGCCGGTCGCGCCGCATGGCGCCGCTCAACAAGCTGCTGGTGCCCGACGCCAAGGGGATCGCGATGATCGCCCGCGTGGTGGACAACGCCCTGGCCTCCCAGGCCTCGCCGGTCATTGTCGTCACCGGGCATGAACGTGAGCGGATCGAGGAAGCCCTGGCCGGCAAGCCCGTGCTCTACGCCCATGCCGACGAGTACGCCGAAGGGCTTTCGGCCTCGCTCAAGGCCGGGCTCGCGGCCGTGCCGCCAGAGTCGGAGGGCGTGATGGTCTGCCTGGGCGACATGCCGTTGGTCAGCGCGCCGATGTTCGACCGCCTGCTCGCCGCCTTCGACCCCGAGGAAGGCCGCGCCATCGTGCAGCCCACCTATCGCGGCAAGCAGGGCAATCCGATGCTCTGGGCGCGCGAGTTCCTGCCCGAGATGCTCGCCCTCACCGGCGACATCGGCGCCCGGCACCTCGCCGCCAAGCATGCCGACCGACGCGTCGAGGTGGAGATGCCCGATGACGCCGTGCTGCGCGACTTCGACACGACGGAGAGCCTGAAGGGCCTGCCCGACAGCACCGCCAAGCGGTGAGCCAGCCGCCGATCTCGGTCGCGGCGCTGATCGCGGAGGCCAACGCCGAGGAACATGCGGCCCGGGCGGATCGCTATTTCCGCGGCGTGGATGCCAATCACTGGTCCTTCCGCAAGCCCTTCGCGCCCCTCGCCCATGCCGGGCCGGCGCTGATGCGCCTGGGCGCGATGTTCGACGCCGCCGACCTCTACCCCGGCCTGCGCGTGCTCGATTTCGGCTGCGGCGTGGCCTGGCTTGGCCGGCTGCTGGCTGAGGCCGGGTGCAGCGTGGTCGCCGCCGATGTCTCGCCCAGCGTGCTGGAAGCGGCTGCGGCGCATGACGCGCAGCACCATCCGGGCCTCGCCGGCCGGCTTCGCTACCAGACCACCGATGGGACACGCATCGACCTGCCGGCGGGGAGCATCGACCGCATCCTGAGCCATGAGGCGCTGCACCATCTGGCGGATCCCGCGCCGGCCATCGCCGAGTTCCGCCGGCTGCTCGCGCCCGGCGGGCGGGCCGTGTTCATGGAACCGGGGCCGGACCACTCGCTCTCCGCCACCTCGCAGGCCGAGATGGCGGTGCATGGCGTGATCGAGAATGACGTGCATGTGGAGCGGATCTGGGAGGCCGCCGCGCAGGCCGGCTTCCATGGGATCGAGATCGGCCTGTTCGGCCTGCGGCCCGAGATGCTGCCGCTCGATCGTTTCCTCGCCCTGTGGCGGCATGAGTTGCGCGGCGGCCCGGCCCCCGAGCTCCCGGCCGCCGCCACTTATCGCGACCTCGCCCTGCCGGTGCTGCAGGGCTTCCGGATGTTCGTGCTGCACGCCGATGCGGCGCGCGAGGCCCCGGCGGACAGCCTGGTGGCGCAGGGCCTCTCGGTGTCCATCGAGGTCGCCGGTGTGCAACGCCAGGGCGAGCAGGTGAGCCTCGACCTCGTGCTACGCAACACCGGCACGCGCGCCTGGCGGCCATCCGGCACGGCGCGCGGGGCGGTGAATCTCGGCGCCATCCTGCTCGAACCCGATGGCAGCGTGCGCAACCGCAACCACCGCCGCCACGCCTGCGTAACCGAGCGCCTGCCCCCGGGTGTCGCGATCGAGACCCGCTTCACCCTGCCGGTGCCGCCGGGCGCAGGGCTGTCGCTCGACATGGTGGCCGAGCATGTCTGCTGGTTCGGCCAGCCGGGCGTGGGCCTCGAGGTCGCTCTACCCGGCTGAGGGCGGGTGGGGTGCGCTGCGCCAATCGGCCTGCTCATCCTGCTTGTAGGGCAGGTCATCCGCATCGCCCGCGAAGCTGCGCCAATAGGCGGGGGCGAGCAGCGCCACCTGCCCGGGCAGCCGCGCCGCGATCCGGGTGACGAGGCCGGGGCCGTTGCTGACCCAGTTCTGCAGGCCCGGCCCACCGCGCAGCGCCTCGCGCAGCAGGCGCATCTGCCCCTCCATCAGCGCCGCCGTCACCGGGCTGCCAGGCGGGGCGGCCAGCATGTAGTTGTGCACATAGTAGGGCAGTTCGTCCGAGAAGGGCGCGATCAGCCCGAAGCGGCCGAGAAGCGCCAGCACCTCATCCATTGGGCGCAGGCAGCGCTCATCGGCATCGACCCAGAGCCCGCCCTGCACCGCGAGGAAGCACAGCCGCAGCATGTTGGCCTGCAGCGCGGGGTTGTGCAGCGTGTCATAGGCCATCGCCGCCTTCTGGCCGTGCTGCGCGAGGATGAACGCCCGCGCGCTGGCGGCATCAAAGCGCGCCAGGGTCAGGCCCGGATGGTGGCGCACCCAGCTATCCATCACCGCGCGGACCTCGGGCGGCGGCTCGGCGCTGTGCCAGAACTGCACGAGGGCCAGGGGTGGCGCCACGGCGGCAGGCAGCGACGCGGCCTGGAGCACGGGCACCTGCCCGCCCAGGACCTGGCAGGTGAGCAGGCGGCGCGCCGGCTCGGTCCCGTCGCGCCGGCGTTCCAGTTCCGCCCCGGCCTCGGCCGCCAGCTCGGCAAGGCGGCCCTGGGCGATCAGCAGACGCGCGCGGAGTTCCGCCGCCTCCCGCCGGGCCGGGTACGCGGCCAGGGCCTCGGCCGCGGCCTCGACCTCGCCGATTGCGAGCAGATGGCGCGCAGCGTCCTGCGCCAGTTCGGCGGAGGCACCAGGCACGGGGCGCAGCGCGCGGCGCAGCGCGCGATCCGCCACCCCCTCGCGCCGGCGCAGCAGCAGCAGCGCGGCGAGCCAGCTGCGCTCGGGTTTATGCGGCAGCCGCGCGAGCAGCCGCGCCGCCGGGCTGAGCCGGCCGGCCCGGATCAGGGCCCGCACCAGCGCCGCGGCGGGCGCCTCGGGGGCGGCCCTCGCCGCCCGCAGTGCCGCGATGGCCGCGCGGACCTCGCCCCGCGCCGTGGCGAGCCGCCGCTCCGCCTGGCGGATGATGGCGCGCCACCAGCCGCCGACGGGCTGCGGCAGCAGGGCGAAGCGGCCGAGCGCAAGGTCCGGCCAGTCGAGCCGCAACAGGGCGCGGCCGAGCAGGAACATCGCCTCCGGCTGGGTCGGCCGCAGGGCGAGGATGGCGCGGCAATGCATCGCCGCCACCGCATCCTGGCCCAGCCCCGTGCGGATGCGCGCCAGCGCCGCATGGGCATCGGCCTGCTCATTGTACGGCGCCTGCGGGGCCGTCGCGTATTCCAGGAAAGGCAAGGCGCCGAGCGGGTCGGGCCGCTGCAGCCGCGCCTGCCCCTCGGCCAGCGCCGCTGCCCAGGACAGCGCGCCCTCCATGCTCAGTTGATCGCGGCCTGGAGCCAGCGCGCGGTGCCGAGCAGCGCCGCATCCTCGCCGATCCGCCCGACGAGTTGCACGCCCAGCGGCAGCCCCTTCGGCCCGGTGCCGGCCGGGATGGTGACGTTCGGCCCCCAGAGCAGTGTCCAGAGCAGGTTGAAGGTGGGCTCGCCGGTGGCGAGGATGCCCTCCGGCGCCTCGCCCGGCGCGGATGGGGTGAGGATGGCGTCGAAGCCCTGGCTCGCCATGATGAAGGTACCCATCGCCATGGTCGCGGCGCGGCGGGCCTCGTCCAGCTTGGCGGGCGGGAAGCCGGCGGCCCAGTCCATGCGCTCGCGCATCACGGCCGAGACCTGGGCGCGGGCATTGGTCATCTCCCAGTCCAGGGCCTGGCGGGTCTCCATGTTCATCAGCCAGACATGCAGCCCTGCGGCGTCGAGCAGCGGCTGGGGCAGGATGAAATCCACCACCTCGGCGCCGGCCTTGCGCGCGGCCTCGGCGGTGCGGGCAAGCAGCGCCACCGTCTCGGGCTTCGCATCGCCCGGTGCGTGGCCGAGGGTGAGGCCAAGCCGCGGCGGGCGCGGGCGGGCGGCTTCGGGATTGCCGTAATCGCGGCCCGACATCGCCCCCATGGCAAGCGCGCAATCCGCGAGGCTGCGGGCCATGATACCAATCGTATCAAGGCTCTCCGAACAGAC
>Ga0315900_10011788_pt1 | contig 10800 bp, 8 predicted proteins | sample LakEriMetagenome_FD_203521 | JGI IMG/M metagenome (GOLD analysis project Ga0315900, IMG submission 203521) | Freshwater fungal communities from buoy surface, Lake Erie, Ohio, United States - Buoy 12 MA114 | ecosystem: Environmental > Aquatic > Freshwater > Lake > Lake biofilm | place: USA: Lake...
TTGAATTATTGAACTGCTGTAATCATCACCCGTTCCTCCTAAACACCTCTTCCATTGGATGTCACCTGCTGAACTTAATTTCACAACCCAGACATCAATACCTCCATGATTGCCATTTACATTACCATCATTAGAATTAGTGATTCCCGTAAAAATAAAACCATCATCGCTTGTTTGCAGAACAGAATGAGTAAAATTACTACTTTCCCGGAGTGAACCACCAAAACACTTCTGCCACTGAAGGACGCCCAAACCATTTAATTTTACTAACCAAACATCTCCATTAAAAGAGCCGGTGGATCCAGCAAAAATATATCCCCCGTCATTCGTCTGGACAATGGTTCTGGCATAATCTTCATCAGTTCCCCCAAAACACCTCTGCCACTCTATCGCAGGCTGAGCATGGAGAATACTTACCAGAAAAACCAGTGCCAGACTGAGTAGGTTGAAAAGCGTTTTCAAAAGGGTCATTTAAGCAAAGATAAAAGCCGATGGAAATGAACGCCGGTTTTTTTGTCCGGCAGGCCAGGCTAAAACCCCCTCAAAAAATCCATTATCAGGCGATAGGCGCCCCGCATGCCGCGCAGGCTCAGGGTTTCCGGGCGGTCGTGCACATCGTGGTAGTGTCCCGGGCCGCCCATCAGGTACATGAAAAAGGCGGGTACGCCCTTTTCCGAAAAAGGATAATGGTCGGAGTTGGCGGCCCTGCCCCTGGATTTGATTTCCGGCAGCAGATGAAATGCCTCATTGATTTCCTGAAGGCGGGCGAACTCCTGCGGATGCAAGGTGGCATTCACCACGGTGGCACCTTTTTCTCCGTAACCCATCAGGTCGAGGTTGAAAAGAAAGCGGATCTTTGACAAAGGAACCGGCGGATTTTCTGCCATATAGCGGCTTCCCAGCAGACCGGCTTCTTCTCCTGAAAAGGCCACAAACAACACCGAATAGCGCAGCGGTTTCTTCGCAATTTCCCTCGCAAATTCCAGCAGCATGGCCACTCCGCTGGCATTGTCGTTGGCTCCCGGAAACCATGTACTGAATCCAAAACTTCCCAGATGGTCATAGTGGGCGCATAGTACCAAAAAACTGTCAGGATGCTGGGTGCCGGCCACTGTTCCCATCACATTCCAGGATTGCAGGGTTCGCGTTTCGGCCTCCAGACGAATCTCAACCAGCGAATCGTCTTTTCGGAGAAGGCGGTCCAGAATCCGGATTTCGGGAATGCCCTTGCTTTCAGTGGCCAGGCTGTGGGTTAGTTTCCTCTGAGGGCGCAGAAGAAGGTCGGGAGGCAGTTGCAAAATGTTGCCGGAAAACTCCTCTTTTTCCTTTACAAGAAGTGCTTCACCACCTGCTTTTTCCGGCAGGCTGTCAATACGGAAGCGGCCCTGCAGGGCGGGGCTCGCCGGGGCCGGGATAAAATCCCGGCCCGGCTGCAGTTTCCTGCCATTAAGCAGCAATACCGGAAGCCCGGGAAATACATGCTGGCGTAGAGTAAATTCCTGCAGGAAACTGCCGCCCGCAGGCCGCAGGCCTGCGCGGCGAAACCTCAGCTCCAGATACCGTGCCGCATTTTCATGTCCACGATAGAGATAGCCCCTTCCAGCCATTTGTCTGGAGCTCAGTTTTTTTATGCAGCGAAGCAGACGAAGGCTGTCCTGCGCCATCAGGCTTCCGCTAAGGAAGCAGAGGCAGGCCATCAGGCAAATATTACGCAAAAGCACGGCAGGTGTAAAGTCAATTCAATATGTTTGCATCAGCGAATACAAAGTTAGTCGAAACATGGCCTGGTCTGCCGGAAAAAATCCCGGAAATAATAAGTTGATCTACGTAGCTGCCGGTCTCGGCCTGCTTCTGATTCTCCTCATATTCCTCGGTCCGGGTGAAAATTCCGGCATTGGTCAGCTGCTTTCAGCCGCTGCACCTGACAGCTCCTCCTATTCGGCAGATTCTTCCCTTGCCCCGCCTCCTCAGGAGGAAAAGGCTTATGATGAGTTTCCGGAAAGGGAAGCCAAAGACAGTGCTGTGGCTGCTCAAAATCCGGCAACTCCTGCTCCTGATTCGGCAGAAGCTGTGCCTGCTGCTGAACCTGCTGCCAGCCCTGCTGCCGTCACCGATGCCGGCGGTACCGTTTTAAATTACAGAATCAAAAAGGGCGATACCTTCTTCAAGATTGCCGCCATGTTTGGCAACAAGCCGGCAGAATTGCAGGAGCTGAACAACATGGAAGACATGAACCTTCAGGCAGACAAGGACATGAAGGTGAAAATAAAAGCCATGCACACTGCCGGGCAGGGCGAGGGACTCAATGCCATTGCCGCCCGCTACGGGATCCCGGCGAGAAGCATCAAAATTGCCAACGGACTCAGTTCCGACAACATCCCTTCCGGCACCTCCCTCATCATTCCGCTAAAGTAAGCACAGCGTCCCTGAGGATTTCTTTCCCGATTCTGCAGTCCATGCACCGGCGCCGGCTGCACCATTTCTGATGCAATTCAACTCCTCCCTGACTGTGGCCCGCCGTCTGCATAGGAAATCCGGATTCCCGCAACCACCGGCTCATGTGGTGTTCTTCCGCTTTTAGGGCATGCAGCATGTCCATGGCCAGCTGGCTGAATTCGGGTTGCCCGTTTTCCTGCGCCCGGATGATGAAGGCCGGTGCCAGAAAGTTTACCATCAGGTGGCGGTGCAAAAATGTGCCCGGCTTCAGGTCAGGATGCTTCGTCCAGCCGCCTGCACTTTCTATTTCCGGCTCCGTATTTCCGTACAGCATCTCTGCCAGTTTGTCCAGGTCCGGAAGCAGGGCGGCCAGCAGCCGAATTCTTTTCAGCGGAAAGGATGCGGGCCGCATGCCGGATTTTTTCCAGAGCAGGTTCAGGGGTTCGGGCCGGAATGCAGCCTTCAGCAGCTGATGTTCTTTCTCCAGAGCATTTTCTTCTGCCCGGAAACCGAGTCCGGATTGACCCAGCAGCCAGGCCAGGATTTTTACTGTGCTTGTGCCGCGAGCGTTGAGAAGGGCATCAGGCAAGGACCTGAGCAGCTGCTCCATAGCATCTTCATTTCCTTTCATCCCCAGGCAGCGGGCCAACATGAGTGCCAGTCCCCGCTTCCTTGAAAACCCGTTTTCCCGGAAGAGCTTCTGCATTTCTGCGGCCTTTCTTTCCAGCCGGCCGGCAAGCGCAAGGTCCAGCATGGATTCCGGAATCAGGGGGTTCATATCCGGAAGGAATCTCCAGCAGGGAATCGTTTCCCGTGTGTTTATCAGTTCCCGGTACTTCAGCATCAGATCCAGTGAAACCCGGTTCTTCAGTTCAAGGGCGGGTATGCGGCTGCCGTCTTTCCGGAAAACCGGAAGGTCTTCCTCCCAGACAACATGCAGGATTACGCTTTCATAGGCCGGGTCTAAATGGTGGCCATGCTGCTTCCACTCAGCCGAGCGCAGGTGAATTTCTACGGAGCCGTTCCATTCCAGGCCGTCCATCTGTATGCGGGCATTGCTGAAATCCGGTCCATCGCTGACGTTGCGGATGCCGGGTTTGATGACATGAAGGTCATGTCCTTCGGTGCTGAGGGCAGGCAATGAAAAACACTGCATCTGCCAGATGATCTGCAGAAAATCCTCTTTCATAAGCGTTTAGTTTTAGTAGCCCAAAGAAAATAAATTCCTTTGAAAAAATGCTTGCGCTTCGCCGCGAAGCTGCTACCTTTGCGCTCCCTTCAGCCCGGGTGGCGAAATTGGTAGACGCACTACTTTGAGGTGGTAGCGCCTGTAAGGGTGTGCTGGTTCGAATCCAGTCCCGGGCACAGAGAGAAGCCTGCTCCGAAAAGGGGCAGGCTTTTTTGTTGCATTCAAAAAAAAGTCCTCTATAGCGCTTACAGCAGAAAAACCGTACTTTCAAGCCGGTTTCCGGCAAGGCCTTTCCTTTTTCGGAACCTGTAATTTTCCATGTACCACAGTCCGTTTTTCTTTTTTCAGCTGGCCTCTTTTCTCCGCAATGAATTGCAGGGAAGCCAGTTGTTTGAATGCTACTCTCAGCAAAAAGATGAGCTTGTGCTGGTTTTTCTGAAACCGGATGGCATGGAATTCTGCATCCGTGCGGATTTGTCACAGGGGGTTTCCATACTGAGTTTTCCGGATGAACCGGCGCGGAGCCGTGCCAATTCGGTCAGTCTTTTTCCGGAAATTCTCGCTCAGCCTCTGGATGAGATACTGGCTTTCCGGGATGACCGCCTGTTCCGCTTTCGTTTCGGGAACGGTCTTTTCCTGAGTTTCAAAATGTACGGACAGCGATCCAACCTGATTTTGCATGACGGGGAAAAGGTTTTGTCGGTCTTCAATCATCACCTGAAAAAGGACCTGGATGCTGTTCCTCTGCCAGGACCGCCTCCGTCTTTTGCCTATGAATGGCATCCGGACCCGGATGAGCTGAGGCGGCGATGCCCGGGCTTTTCCAAAAAAATGTGGAAATACTGGTCCGGGCTTTCTGCTTCCGGCACACAGAAAGAATCCTTTGAGCGGATGATGGAAACCCTGCGGGAGCCTGCATCTTATTTCATCTGCAGGGAAGAGAACGAGGCTTTTGTGAGCTTTTTTCCTGTTGCGGAAATTCTCTTCGAATCGCAGGACATCAGAGAGATTTCCAACCGCTATTACCGGCTTTACTGGCAGGTTACCTATTTCGAAAAGGAAAAAAGCAGCTCTCTTCAGAACCTTCAGCAAAGCCGGCACCGGGTAATGGAACGGATTCAGCTCCTGGAACATGAGTTGCTGAACAGTATGAAAGAATCTGATTTCAGGCTGAAAGCTGATTTGCTGATGGCCTATGGGAGCAGCATACCGCCTGGCCTTGAAAAGGTATGTCTGACGGCCTTTGACGGAAGCGCTAAGGTTGAAATCTCCCTCAAGAAAGACCTCTCTTACAGCCAGAATGCCGAGCGCTTTTACCGCAAGGCCCGAGGAAAACAGGCCGATCTGGAACGCATTGAAAACAGCCTGCTGGAATGGAAGGAAAAAAATGCGGCCCTGCTTAAAACCATTGCGGCCCTGGAAGAAACCCGCGACCTGAGGTCTTTGCGCAAACTTGTGCCGGACCGTGAAAAGCCGAAACAGGAGCAGGACGATACCGGTCTTCCCTTTCACCTGCTTCATTTTATGGACTATGAAATCCGCATCGGCAAGAACGCCCGGGGCAACGAAGAACTCCTGCGGCTGAGTCATAAGGACGATCTATGGCTTCATGCCCGGGATGTTCCCGGAAGTCATGTGATTGTGCGTATGAAAAAAGGACAGAACATTCCGAAACCGGTGCTGGAAAGGGCAGCCGGGCTTGCCGCCTTTCACTCCAAAGCAAAGAATGAAAGCCTTTGTCCGGTGATGCTCACAGAGCGGAAGTATGTTAGAAAAATCAAAGGAGCAGCACCGGGTCTTGTGAAGGTGGAGAAGGAAAAAACCCTGCTGGTTGAGCCAAAAGCCTGAAAAACCAGCACGGCACTAATCGCAGACAATTCCCTCGTATTCGTCTTCCGTGAGCAGTGTGGTTTTAATGAGGTCGCCGTTCAGGTCAATGTATTTGAGGTTGTAAACCGAACTGTTCTGCACCCGGCTTCCCAGAAAAAAGCAGACCCCGCTCGGATGATCAAACAGGATAACCTGATCATCCGACGTAGAGGCAATTTCCCCCCGAAGGGTACTTTCCAGTCCGGATTTTCCGTCGGATTCCATTTCGAAAATCATTTCGCCTTCCCGCTCCAGCAACAGATGAACTTTTTTGATAGCCTTTACCAGCTCTTTTCCATTGCTCATTACATAGAAATACCAGAAGCCGTTCTTCTTTACCAGGCACTTGGTAGGATTCCAGTACATAATGTCATCATATTGAAAAGGAACCAGTTGTTTTCCGTTTTGGTCTATGATGCCGGCTTTATCCTGAAGGCGTACCGCGAACAGATTCCGGGAGGGGCCAAAGCTTTTGGCTGTGCTGCTGAGTTTTGCAAGAAGAACTTTCTGGCTGTAGGGGTTCAGAATTGAAATCTGCTTCCCTTTGGCCACACAGACATATTCTGCATTTACAGATGAAATACCGGTGTAAACCGGCTTCAGCAGAATTTTTCCGCTGGTATCGGCCAGTCCGAATTTCCGGTCTGCCTCAATGATGAAAAAATGAGGTTCTGAAAGATTGATCTGCGTCCAGGAATAAGGAAGAATTTGCCTGCCTGATTTGGAAAAAACGGCTTTTTTGCCAGCAGAATCGCTCAGGCAGATGTAGGTCATTTTCGGATTTCCACCGGAATCCATCAAACGCAGAATTTCCGGTGAACGGTTTCCGGAAAAGGCAATTTCTCTGCCGGAATCAAATAGGAGAAGGCGCTTTCCGCCTTTCCAGGCATGGAAAATGTTGGCCGAAAATGGGCTCAGACTGTCGTAAAGAAAAGAACGGACCAGTTTCCCTGAGCGGTTCATCAATCCGAATTTACCATTTGCTTTAACGATGGCCATGTTTCCTGCGATAAGAATCTGTTCAAAATCCCCGCCAATTGGTTGGCCATTGGTATCCACCATGCTCACCAGACCACTTCTTTCCAGCTGAATGCCCCATTCACAGGCTTTTACACGCATTCCCTTGCTTGTTTTCAGCAGGGATGTTTTATTGTTGCTAAGCAGGTAAGAGTCTTCGCTTTCATTGAGGAGAAGGCGATTGGTTGATAGTGGAATGACACTTCTGTAACGGTATTCCGGTTTCAGATCTTCATTTTCAAGGCTTCGGAGAAGTTCGCCTTCTGTGATGAGGGCAAATTTGAGTCCGTTCCGAAGTGCCAGGTAATTTCCGGCAGGAATAATTTCATCCACACCGGGAAGATCAATTTTATTTCCCTTGGCGGTAAAAACCGACTGCTTGCTGCCCTGCTGAATGACCAGCAGATTCCGGTTGAGAATGCTGATTTTCTCAAAGCGGGCTTCCAGAATGGGATATCCGCCCATGTGGTAGAGTCCCTCCTTACCTTTTTTGAAAACCTTCAGTAATCCTCTCTGGAAAGGTTCGGCATCGTCGTATTCAGCTTCTGTTGCAGGAAAGGAATCCAGACAGAATACAACGGCTTTTTTCTTATGGAATGCTTTTATGAATTGCATATTTCCCAGTTCGCAACGCGCCTCTTCCGGAATGGAATCCAGCCTGGGCCGGATGATGTGATGACCCTTAAAGTCCATCCATCCGAATTTTCCGCGCTCTGTAAACGGTATTAGTGGCGTGGAACGAAACCGGTGCTGCAGTTCAAAATTTTCCTCCGGAAACCCAGGGTATTTGGCGGATAGCTGTTTGAGCGTAAGACCCGGATCCTCCAGAAAATAAATCCACTCCCAGGCCTTGCTCACATTCGGGTTTTCGGGGTATTTCCGGATAAACTGGAAATAGGAATCCGGATGGTGCACACGGGTACTGATTTCATAGATTTTTTCCTGAGCCTTTACTATATACTGATTGTTGGGGTTTTTACCTATAAAATCTTCCCAGTCGGCAAGTTTACCGCTGTTCGCTGTGGTCTGATATTCCATCAGGCCCCTTATTTCCTTGGCTTCCACCGCCTCTTTAGCGTTGGGAAAGTTTTCAAGAAACAGAGCAAAAGCCTGATAGCTGTTTTCTTCTTTAGCACGGGCAAATGCCAGTGAAGCCCGTTTTCCCCGTGCCTTGTCCAGGCGGGTGGATTTAGGGAAATTATCCAGAAACCACTGGTAAGCTGATTCTGATTCCAGGTTCTGGGCTTTGGAGAAACCAAGACTGTCCAGGTAGTCTTTGCGGGAATAAAGTTCTGCGGAGTCTATGCGAAGGTGCTCTATTTTAAGTTTCTCGTAGCGTTTTTTACCCTGAGCAGATTCGGCTCTGTATTTTTCAATGGCAATGAGGCAAAACCGGTAGGCGGAATCCAGGCTGAGGGTTTTCTGATAAGGGCTGAGGTGATAATGCGACTGAATGTAGTCGAGACCAAAATCATCCTTCCCTTTTCTTCTTGCTTTTTCGATTACTTGTCTTGCTTCTGCCAAAGCACCCTTGCGAATGAGGAGATAGGCTTTTTTAACAGGATTGGAATACAGGGTACCTGGTAAAAGCAGCACCAGTGAGGTCAATAAAGTAAATATACGGCGGCTTCCGGTATTCAAAGCACTCTTACAGAACATGGGTTTATCTCCTGATATCAATCAAGCCACGCAATTTTACATCAAAAAAAGGGAAATCAGTGGATGGAAAGTAAAATCCCTGCGTCTTTGCCGTTGAAGTCCTTTTGGCCTTTCTTTGCGGCGCCGGCAAGACCGGTTATTTTTTCTGAAAATGAACAGCGAAGCACACGAAAATCCGGAAAAAAGCCTGAATTTTCTGGAGGAAATTATTGAGCAGGATCTGAAATCGGGAAAGCATCACAGCATACTTACCCGTTTTCCGCCGGAGCCGAATGGCTACCTGCACATCGGTCATGCATCCTCCATATGTCTGAATTTCGGACTGGCAAAAAAATACGGCGGCAAAACCAACCTCCGCTTTGATGATACCAATCCGGCAACGGAAGAAACCGAATATGTGGAAAGCATCAAGCGGGATGTAAAGTGGCTGGGATTTGACTGGGCCGAAGAGCTTTACGCAAGCGATTACTTTCCTCAGCTTTATTCCTTTGCTGAAAAACTCATTATGGACAGTCTGGCCTATGTGGACGACAGCAGCAGCGAGGAAATTGCCGCTCAGAAAGGAAGTCCTACGCAGCCCGGCCGCCGCAATCAGTTTGCAGAAAGAAGCATGGAAGAAAACCTCCGTATTTTCCGTGAAATGAAAGACGGAAAGTACAAAGACGGTGAGAAAGTACTTCGGGCAAAAATTGACATGGCATCGCCCAACATGCTCATGCGTGATCCGATCATTTACCGCATCAAGCATGTCCATCATCACCGCACCGGCAATGCCTGGTGCATCTACCCGATGTACGACTTTGCCCACGGCCAGAGTGATTCCATCGAAAACATCACCCACAGCATTTGCACGCTGGAATTTGCCCTGCACCGGGAACTCTACGACTGGTTTATTCAGAAGCTCGGGATTTTCCCCTCTCACCAATATGAGTTTGCCCGGCGCAACCTTACCTACACGGTCATGAGTAAGAGAAAACTGCTCCAGCTGGTGAATGAAAAGCATGTGAGTGGCTGGGACGACCCCCGTATGCCCACTATTTCCGGAATGCGCCGCCGCGGCTACACTCCGGAGGCCATCCGGGATTTCGCCGACCGCATCGGGGTAGGAAAACGCGATAACATCGTGGATGTGGGGGTGCTGGAGTTCTGCGTGCGCGAGCATCTCAATAAAATCGCCCTGCGCCGCATGGTGGTATTCGATCCGCTGAGGGTGATCATCTCCAACTACCCCGAAGGTAAGACCGAATTACTTTCTTCCGAAAACAATCCGGAAGATCCGGAAGGCGGTCTTCGGGAAATGCCCTTTTCGCGGGAGATTTTCATCGAGCGGGAAGACTTTATGGAGGATCCTCCGAAGAAATATTTCCGTATGGCACCGGGTCAGATGGTTCGCCTTAAAAGTGCTTACATCCTGCGCTGTGATGAAGTTCAGAAAGATGCCATCGGAAACGTCACCGGACTGGTTTGCCACTATTTCCCGGACAGCAAAAGCGGTGAAGATACCAGCGGCCTTAAGGTGCAGGGTACCCTTCACTGGGTTAATGCTTCTACTGCCATAAACTGCGAAATCAGAGAATATGACCGCCTTTTCCGGGTAGAAGACCCGTCTTCAGAAGAAGGCGATTTCAAGGAATACCTCAACCCGGATTCCCTGCATGTAATTCCGGCAGCTATGGCCGAACCGGCATTGGCTTCCGCTTCAGAAGGTCAGCATTTTCAATTTCTGCGCAAAGGCTACTTCACTCCTGATCCGGACAGTAAAACCGGCCGGTTGGTCTTCAACCGAACCGTCGGTCTGAAGGATGCCTGGGCGAAAGAACAGAAGAAAGCCTGAGCCGCATTTCTGTTTTGAAAAAAAAGGAAAAGGGGCTTTCTTTGCAGCCCCAAACAGATGCACTGCGTAGCTCAGTTGGTTAGAGCACCAGATTGTGGTTCTGGGGGTCGTGGGTTCGAGCCCCATCGCGGTGCCAGGAAAAAAGCCTCTTTAAAAAGAGGCTTTTTTATTTGTCCGTCCGCGGCTTTCTTTGGGCCTTCAATTATCTATTCAGAAAATGACATTTCCGGAAAATCTCAAATACACCAAGGAGCACGAGTGGATTCGTGTGGAAGGCAACGAAGCGGTTGTAGGCATCACCGATTTTGCACAGGGCGAACTGGGCGACATCGTTTTTGTTGACATCAACACTGCCGGACAGAGCATTGCAAAAGATGCCATCTTTGGTTCAGTGGAAGCGGTGAAAACCGTGTCCGATCTTTTCCTCCCCGTTGCCGGGACCATTCTGGAAGTGAATCCGGCCCTGAATAATGCGCCGGAACTGGTGAATTCAGATCCCTACGGCGAAGGCTGGATGGTGCGCATTTCAATGGCCGATGCATCCGAAGCTGATGGCCTTATGGATGCTGCCACCTACCGGGCCAGCATCGGGGCATAATAAAAAGCCGGTCCAGGAACCGGCTTTTTTCTAAGTGAAAAGTAAGAAGTACCAAGTGAAAAGTTGGCTTCTGTCAATGCCTAAAAAACGTTGACCGTTTTACCTACTATTTTACATTTGATTTTGTTGCATAATCTTGAGTGATATCAGAGCCGAAGGATGTTTTCCCATCCGCGTCAAATGGCTTGGAAGCCATCC
>Ga0315900_10011790_pt1 | contig 10797 bp, 17 predicted proteins | sample LakEriMetagenome_FD_203521 | JGI IMG/M metagenome (GOLD analysis project Ga0315900, IMG submission 203521) | Freshwater fungal communities from buoy surface, Lake Erie, Ohio, United States - Buoy 12 MA114 | ecosystem: Environmental > Aquatic > Freshwater > Lake > Lake biofilm | place: USA: Lake...
TCGCCATACTGCGTCCCTGTCAGCGACGGGCCGCGAAACAACGGCGTCCGCACTGCGGCGAGCGAGGCGTCAGAGTTGCCGCAGAACAAGTTGAGCCGGTAGAAGCGGTCGCGGATGCCTGCGGCGTCGATGGCATTGCAGAACGTATCGACCGCCGTCGCCGTCGTTGCCGAGACGGTGCCGCCGTTGGAGTAGACCCTGTTGATCCAGTCCTGCGCGTCGGCGTTGGGGACTTGCGGGGCGAGGGTGATGCCGTATTTGGCCGAGAGGTAACGCTCAAGCCGCTGGCGATCAGCGTTTCCTAGCGCGCGAGAATAGGAGATGTATTCAACAATGCGTCCGGGCCAGAAACTGTTTACGCCGATGTTGCTGCCAATCCAGAATCCGGGCGTTCCGCCCGGAAGTGCTGTCGGCAACGTGCCGCTGGTGGACGAAGGAGTCATCGCTGCGCCGTTGTAGTACGGCTTGATTCCAGCCGCCACACTTCCGGCGGTGCCATCGTAGACGGAGCCGATGATATTAGTGCCACTGGTAAGTAGCGCGTAGTTCGTAGACGTGACTGCCGAATACGCAGAACCGCCAGCGTAAAACCTCAGTTCACCGCTGACGGTCCTAAACATGTTATCCCCGCCACCGTTCCAGACTCTTGCAATAATAGACGGTTGCGCAACGCTCATGGACGCGACAATATATCGCGTCAAGCCTGACAGGCCGTTTTCAGCGTTGTACGAAGCGATGGACAAACTCTGCGACGAACCGTTGAACGCCAGGGCGTTTCGTCCGTTTTGCTTGGTCGCACTGATTGTCGGCCTGCTTGCGCTGACCGATTGCGTGGCGTGCCGCGCGTTGCCCGACTTGTCCAGCCACGCCCCAACGGGGTCGCTCGTCGCGGTGGCTTGTGCGTGAACCCCAGAGATGCCCCACTTCGCGGCGAGGTAGGCTTCGACTGATGCTCGCTGGGCGGCGGTCAGGGCGGCGGGGTAGACGATGACTTCAGCAATCACGCCGTCTAGTGCGTTTGTGCCGTCGCCAAGTGCGCCCAGCGACACGGAATCGCTGTTCGTATCAGCCGTGTTGCCGTCTGTATGAAACGCCGTGTTGCTTGCCCTTAGAATCCCGTTGCGCCAGATGAACGCATCCGAGCCTGCGAAGTTACATACGCCAGCGTGGACGCTTGCGGCCGACAAGTCATCGCCAGACGGCGTATAGCCAGCAGACGCAAAAGAGTCGGCGTCAGTGCGACGACCTCCTGAACCTATGTTGTTCAAGCCCAGGTCGTAAGACAAAGACAGTCTGGCCTGCGCGTTGCTCCCGTTGCGGCTTGCTAAAAACCAAGTGCCGGTAGCAAGTGCGTCACTGTTAGCCACAACAAACATCGTCGCCACGCCGATGTTCTGCCCAATGTTTAGGCTGGCCGCGTTGCCGAGCATGACCTGCGCGCCCGCAAAATCCAGCACCCTTCGCCCATTCTGCGTCCGACTGTTGGCATTGGGCTGGCTGGCCGGTGTCGCCTGCGAGAAGTGCCGTGCGTTACCCGACAGGTCGCGCCACTCGCTGACGGTGTTGCCATTCAGCGTCAGGCTTCCCGCGTTCGACGCATCTAGCCACAGGCCACACCCACTGATCTCCAGCGGGCTGCTCACCGCCGTCACCGGCCCCGCATCGGTAGTGTAGAGCGTCTGCGTGTCCGCAGCGTCAAGCCACAGGGCAAGGCCAGGGATGGAGCGCGGCGTGAAGCCCGTCTGTCTCGGCCGCAGCAGCCTGTTGTTCATCGGTGCCATCACGGCTTCTCCTGGCGCGGCTGGAGTGCGTAGAGCAGTCGTGTCTGCTCGCTCACGGCCTGACTGATTTCCCGCTGGGTCTCACTCAATGACCGCACGAACGTGCGATGCTCCTCGACGAGCGGCAGCAGCACGTCGTGCCGCAGCACCCAGCCAACGGCGATGGCGACCAAAGTGGGAAATCCCCACCGCTCAATGATGCCGAACATCGTGTCTTTCGCTTGGTCAGTCATGGTGCAGCATCTCTCTTGCAAGCGCCCGCATCGCCTCGCGGTTCTCCTGGCGTTCCAGCCACCACCGCACAAGAATCTTGACCACCTCGGAGACGAGAGCCGACAGCACGAGCGTCAGGATGATGCCCATGCCGTACTCGTGCTTTACCGCTCGCTCCACGGTCTTCGTGTAGTGGTGGGCCACCACTTGCGTCTCGCCAGCGTCGCACTGCTCGAGGACCGGGATGGGCCAGCCTTTGACCGCACGCCGCACGATGCGATTGACGATGCGGCGACCGCCCAACGTGCGAGGCACGGTCGGCAGTTGCTCCCAGACGTGGCTTTGCAGTTGGTCGAGCGTCATCACTTCGCCTTTCCGGTGCCGTCGCATGGCTGGCACTTCACGCGAACCGTGCCATCACCGACGTAGCCACGCCCGTCACAGTTCCGGCACTTGCCGTCACTCGGCGGGGCAGGCGTCGGCGGAATCTCCTGCCGCAGTTGTACCACCATGCGGGCTGTCTCGCACGCGATGTCGGCAGTCAAGCCGTCATCACCGGGCAGCGTTGCCACGCACCCGACCAGCATCACGACAAACGGAAGAATCCAACGCATCACAGAATCCCCCGCAGCCAGTGGTCGGGCAGTTGCGTCGGCTTGAAGCCGGTGTATCCCGCGTAGACGTAGGAGTCACGACCCGACAGCATCTTCGTCGCCACGTCCGCATCGACCCAGAACGAGCAGTTGCGAACCGCCTCGGGCATCGTCTCGGGGAAATGCTTGCCGACCGTGTTGGAGTCGCCCCAGGAGTTTGCACAGAGCAGACCGGGCCGCTTGCCGAATCGCACGCCGATGAAACACATGCAATGCCACCACACGCCGCCGGGGGCGCAGAACCCATCGGCGTCGCGGGACATGGAAAAGCCCTGCCCGCTGCACACGACCACCGGGTAGCCGTTGCTGATTGCCGCAGCCGCCTCGTCAAACGTGGTCGCCAGCGTGGTCTCTTTGCACCGCCGCTCCTTGGCGAACGGCTCCAGTTCATCGGGCAGCCCGTTGCGGCCCCAATCGCGTTCCCGCTGGGACGAGTGCGAATCGAACCGCCGCCCGCCGTAGTCCACGCCGTAGTGGAGGCAGCCGAAGTCGCGGATACTCTTCGCAGCATGGAAGCCGGTCGAGCCGTCGCCTCCGGTGTTCGATTTCTGTCCGCGAGCCTCGACCCGCGACAGCCCGTACAGGCTCGCCTCAATCGTGCGGCCGTTCCACGATTCCGGTTCCTTCCGCCAGACGATGTCGCACGCCGCGAGGATGTCCACGGCAAGGCTCGAGCCCCAGCCCACGCAAGAGCCGACGTTGCCTTGCGAACCACGCCGCCAGGTCGGCTGGCACGCCAGCAGGGCGGGATAGAGCATCACGTCCTGATTCGCCGCCCGCAGATCCGGGCCAGCGGATGCCAACGTGGGATGCGGCAGCGTGGCGACAAATGCTTCAGCCCCGGCCGGGTCGGGAATGTACCCCATGCCATGCTCGGCCATGCGTCACCTCGTGGCAGCCCAGGCGACGGCATTAGCGAACTCGACGTAGCGGCCCCGCAGTTCGCTTGTGACGGGCACCACGTCCTTGCCCAGTGCAGAGGCGTAGGCAGCCTCAACAGCCGCCCGCAGGGCTTCCTGGGAGCCTGGGGCGTGCCTCCCGATGCGACGCCAGCCGATGTCCACCGACAGGGCGGTGAAATCCCGCAGGGCTCGGCTGTCGGTGAACGCCACCTGGGCGGTGACGGCATCGCCAGCAGCGACCACGCCAGCCTTCGTCCAGAGGGCAGCCCACAACGCCCGGTCAGCAGCGGGCAGACCCTTGAGGGCGGCAGCCACGGGCGTAACAAGGCGTTGCATCTCGTCACTCGGCGTTGCAACCGTCACCTGCGGGCCGACGCTCGGCAGCGTCGGCAGCGGCACCTTGCCCCACGCGGCGGCAATCAGCAGACCGGCGGCGGCGATCCGGCCGATGAGCCCGGCCTTCGCACGCACGGCTTCCACCGCACGGTACGCGAGGGCTTGGATTTGCTGCCGGTAGGGAGCAGCGAGTAAAGCCGCCGCAAGAGCGACGGCAGCGAAACGAAAGAGGTTGTCATTCACCGCACGGCCTCGACCTGCAAGAGAATCCAACGCACGAGGGATTCGCCTTCCTTCGTCCGCAGAAGGTCCGCTAGCAGCCGCACGAGCTGGTCATCCGCCTGCGCCGCCGTCTGCGATGCCAGCCACTCGGCCGCCTCGCCCACGATGATGGATTTCTTGTACGGGTCCACCTCGTTGACGAACCGCTGGCCGAACCCAATCAGCGGGCTCCACTTCTGGAGCAGCATGAGCGACTGCCAGAGGTTCAGGGCGTTGCCGTACTTCGCCTCTTCGGCAGGCGTGGCACCGTAGTCGGGCATGGCAGGCTCTCCGTGCGGGGTATCTCCGGTCTACCACGCTGGGCGGGTTGCCTTGCAGTTTCGCCGCCTACCAATCCGGCGACTCCTCCACCTCGTCGAGCAGTTCGCCCGGCACCTCGACGCGAGCCAGCCGGAACGGCGTCGGCTGCACTGCCTGACGCTGGGCACGCACTTCGTCGGTCCACAGCACCGATTCGCACGTCGCACGAGCCGCGACCATCGGGGCGAGGGCCAGGCTGTTTTCGCTCGCCGCCAGTTCCTCGGGCGTCGGGTCCAGCATCCGCTCCGCACGCGAGGGCTTGTAGCGGCGTTTGCGGTCGAGACGAAGAGGGAGGTTCCACGCGGAACGCAAGCGCACTAACTGGTCCTTGGAAATATTCCAAAAAACGCATATCTGGGACATGGGCTGGTAAGACGCCCACTGTGACTCGAGCGTCGCCCGGTCAATCGCTGCGGTGTTGCCTGCCATGTAGCACGCGCTCCAGCATCTCGACCTTCCGTTCTACGCCCACCGTCCAATTCGCGTGCCATGCCACACACGTCGGCGGCACCGTGAACGTCTCGCCCGTCCACGGTGGCGGCACGTTCGGCTGGCTCACCGTCGCCCAGTTGCACACCCGGTCACGCGGCAGGACCGTCAGCGGCACCGGCAGCGTCGTGCCCCGCTGCTGCGAGTGCATCCGCAGTTGGTCGATGACCTCTTGGTCGGGCAGATCCCAGATGGCTGACAGGTCCGCAAGCAACCGCCACCACGCATGGACCCGAGACGTGGACCGGAAGAGCATCACGCCCGCGCACCACTGGACGATGTCATCGCTCATCGCCACGCCGTCGAAGTCCATCTCGGCAAACTGCCGCTCTGCCCAATCGTGGAACCCAGGCATCAGGCACACATCGGCGTCGACGTAGACCGTGGGCGTGCCGTCCATCGGCAGCCGCATGAGGCAGTCGAGCTTGTCGTTCATGCACCGATTCCAGCCCTCGGATTTAAACGCCCCGGTCGGGCAGGTCTGGCCGTACTCAAACGACCGCACCTCCTTGAAACCCCACGCCCGCGACAGGACGAACCGCTGGCACATCGCCTTGTGCGTCGGCGTGTGGTACGTGACGAGTCTCAGCATGGGTGGTGTCTCCGTAGGGCTCGGGTGGTCGTGTTCGGCACTTCGCACCATTCGTCCACGCGAGGGCCGGGGACGCTTTCAATCCAGTGAGGGTTCAGGTGGTAAGCAGCGTGCCACGCGGCGTTCGGCACATGCGTCCCGCCTTCGCCGCCGATGTTTTGAATGCGGGCGAGCATCGGCCGCACTTCGCATCGCTCGCGGCGGGTCAGTTTGTCGATGACTGTGTCCCAGGAGATTTGCCCGTCGTTTGCGGGCCACGACTCGCGGATACTTTCCCAGCGGTCCCGCCATGTGCCCCAGCCCCACGGCGTAAACCACGGCTCCCGGATCACCGCACTGCGGTAGGCGGCCTCATCCTTCGGCGTCCGCTGATACCCGCAGATGGAAAACACGCTCGCGTCTTTCTGGTACTCGTCGAAGCCCCACGTCATGAACCGCAGGAAGTCACTGCCCGGCACCGTGTCATCCTCCATGGCAATGACTCGCTCGTGATGGTCAAACCCGTAGGCGAGGGCCGAGTACGTGTTGACGTTGCACCCGACTCGCTGGGTGCCAACCATCGCCCACGCCTTGATGCCCGGCTTTCGCGTGAACGCCGCAGCCAACTCAATGACCTCCTCGTTCACCGGCTCGCACAGCATGGCAACCGGGTAGCGGGAGATGTCATCGCACCGAGCGAGAGCATCGAGCACCAGCCGCGTGTAGTCGGGCCGCTTGCACAACGTGATGACGATGACGGTGTTCATTGCACCTTAATCGGACGAGGGTTCCAGTCGGGCGTCACGCGGCCCTGCCAGTTCTTTGCCTCGACGCCAAGGTGATGGCAGACGAGCGGAAGCATGCGGATTTCGCCGAATGACGCAGCGAAATCGAGGTCGCAGCGTTCAGCCGAGTTGCTCCATTCGGCGTAGAGTCGGTCGCTCCTGTGCAGTTGAAAGAACCCGGCAGGCACGGCCGGGTACTCACGCGACGGCGTGCCAGAGTCGATGGCGGCATCATCGTGGTAGTCCACGCGGCGAGCGACGTAGACAACATCGTCATCGTCGGGAAGACCCGCCACGACGTTCCGCACGTTCCCCGGCAGCACGATGTCGGCATCAACAAGCAACTGCCACGCGGCCGGGTGCGACTGCCGCACGTACAACTGAGCCAGCCGAAGAGCCCCGGCCTTGTTGAACTTCGCCCCGCGTGCGTTCCATTCGTCAGTGATAAGGACCGAGCAGCCGTTGGCCGCGACGATGGCGTGCGTCCGTTCGGCGTCGGGCTTGGTCACGACGTAAACGTGGTCGGCTTGCTTGCGAACGTGCGGCAGCGTGACCGCCAGCTCGCCGTCGTAGTCCACCGCAACGATAATCGCAGCAATCTCGACCGAGCCGTTTTCGATGTAGTCGGTCACCTTGGGGAGCCGGTCGCCCAACTGCTCAAGAGTCTCGACAACCTCGACCTCCCGGCCGCGAATCTTTGGCTTGTAGATGCTCGCGTGCGTCTTGCTGACCTGCTCGCGGGTGCCACCGACTGCCAGTTCGCCGCGACCGCGAAGCGGCACGCCGCAGCGGTGGCAGTGGTAGCGAATCTGCTCCTCGTATGACTGGATTGGTGCCCGCCACCAGCCCGGCGTCACGGGCAGGCCGGTATCGGGGTAGTCGGGTTCGTGCTGGTGCAGCATCGCCATCGCACCGGCGATCTCGCAAAACCACGCCCGAAGCTCCCCGCGAAACACGCCAATCATCGCCGACCAGTAGCGGTTAATGTCGCAGTCCGCAATCAGCCGCCACCGCTCGTCCTCGTCTGGAATCACGTCTTGCATCGCCACGTAGACCGGCGAGTGCCGCGAATCGTCCGCGAGCCCCTTGATGTACGGAGCCGCTTCGGGCCAATCGCGGGCGAACTCTTCGGCGGCCTCGCGGTCGAGATGGACGTTTAGGTTGCTGTTCCTCGCGTTGAACGTCTCGCGGGCGACGGCCCCCTTGCCTCGCGGATTGTTGCACCACAATCCCCGCTGCTCTTTCGGCACCCACGACTCGCGGAGGATGCGGCACAGTTCGTCGAACTGCGGGTGGATTGCCGGATTGCCGCCGAACATCCCGACAACGCCGAAGTAGCCTTCCAGGCTGGCCACCGCCTCGCGGTACTGCTCGGGCGTCATCACGCCCGGCCTGCCGCCGAGGTTGCTGCCTTGCGTGCAGCCGAAGCAGGCTTTGTCGCAGGCTCGCGTCACCCAGATTTGCAACACGCCGCCATGCTCGTAGCACTCACGACGCTGCGACGGGGCGACCATCCGGGTTATGGCGTCATTCATTTGACCCTCGCAAACCAGATTGTGCTGCCGCGATGCACGTTCACGACGTAGCCGGCCAACTGCTCTGCCACCGCACGCTCAACGCCAGGGAACCCGTTGCCGAAGTCGTGCCCGCAGATGAGCCCGCCGAGGCGTACCTTCGGGAGCCACGCTGCGATGTCATCTCGCACCGCCTCGTAGCGATGGTCGGCGTCGATGAAGACGAAGTCCTGGCTGGCGTCAGCGACGAGCGACGCCGCCTCCAGGCTTGGCATTCGAACGACCTTGGCACGACCTGGGAACTCGCCCGCGAGCCTCGCGCAGACGAACTCGTGCAGGTCATCGCCGTGGTTCTCCATCAGTTCGGTCAATCCATCGTCGGGGTCGTAGGCCGCGAACGGATCGACCGCCAGGACGGTCATCGCGGGAATCAGCCGCAGCAGCCAGACGGTGCCCGATCCAAATGCCACGCCGACCTCAACGCCGCACTTCGCGTCTGGCACGTGGTGCAGGATGATTTCGGGCAGGGCCATATGAGCCCGCCACCATCCGGCGTCACTCTGCAACACTCCCGACCAGATTCTTGGTGTCATGCGATGGTCTCCGTTTGTTTCATAGACGCTACAGCAGCCGTCAAAATCCTGGGCAAGACTCTCAATTCAACCGCCATGCGTCGCGTACCAAATGGTGTCCAATACGCCTTTGCTGGGCACAAGCTCATCGACGGCCCGCATCACGCCGGGCCATGAGCCGCTGTAGTCATGGCCGCAGAGCAGACCGCCTGGGACAAGCAACCGCCTTGCGGTGCCGATGTCCCGCACGACGCTGTCGTAGTCATGGGCGGCGTCGATGAAGACCATGTCGGCACCGCCGAAGCGGCGCACGAGTCCAGCGACGTATTCGACACACACCGGGTCGGCGAGGTTCTCCTCGCACGGCAGCACGTGTTCCAGCCCGGCGGTGTTCCGGCACCACTCCCGCAACGGGTCGAAGCCGCTCGCCATCTGCTCCGCGTGTTCGGCACTGCCCTGCCAAGTGTCAACGCACAGCACGCAACCGGCAGCCGACAAGGCAATGCTGGAGCGACCGCACCACGAGCCGAACTCGACCACAAGCCGCAGCCCATATGAGCGGTCGGCAAGCCACACCAACTCATGCTCCGACATCCAGCCGTCGACAAGCAATGCCCGCGAGACGCTCACGCGATTCGCACGGTGGTCCGTGCCTCCGGGCCGTATGACTTCTCCACGACAAGCCGCTGCACCTGGGAATCGTCTTCCCATGCCACGCCGTTCAGCGAGTCCAGCACTGCCTTCGTGGTGTTGTCGAGATCCGGCCGTGGCAGCACAGGGGCGTCGGGCTTCACGCCGCTCTTTCGCATGTGCGACTTCGGCCGCTCCCATACGAAGTCGATGACCACGCTGACGGGCTCGCCGTGGACGCCAGCCCCAGCAGTTCGAGCAGCGGCGGCAATCGCATCACGGTACGCATGCACCGGATGCTTCGCCGGCACGTAGGCGCGAGCGAAACCGCCACGCGTCGAGACTCGCGGGCGAGGCTGCGGAACGGGCTCGCCGGGAACGGTGAACGTCAATGCCATGCACGAAGCATGGCGGCGTTGTCAAACTTCCAGGCACGCCGGCGGAATCATCGCCCGTATCGTCTCGCACAGTTCCCGCATGTCCTCTCGCGGGTCGCCGTGCTTCACAATCGCGCGGCAGTGATTCTCGATTTCCCACAGAGCCGTGATGGCATTGCGGCCGAGCAAGGCGGCGTCGAAGTCGCCCTGGTCCTCGGGCAGCGTGAAGTGCAGGGAGGCTTTCATGTTATCCCGCCGATAATCAGCGAAAACACCTGGACGTTGTGAATATCGCAAGCGGCGCGGCGTGTTATACGGGGCCGTAGAAACACTGGTTCTGCCTACCCAAGTCTTTTCGCCAACGAAAACATCCGCTTCACGGAGTCTGCCAGTTCTTGCTCCGTGATTCGCTGCTGAAGGACGGCACCAAATGCGGCCAACAGTTCGGTACGAGACAGGTCGCCAACTGGGATGCCAAAGAAAGACGCCTTGAGTGCCTCTGCCATCCATTCGTCCTTGCTGGGATCATCGCCAAAACGCCAACTTGAATCGGCGGCAGAACCATCCGATGCAACAGACCGCTCATTCTCGTCGTTCATGGTGGCCGCCTCCTTTGTTCGCGGCTGTTGATCTTGCGTGTTATCCGTCCCTCAACTCGTCCAGCGTCGGGCCTTTGTCGCTGGCCCCGTGGGCTTGGTAATCGCTCACGGCTACTACTGAGTTTGTGCCGCAATCCCAGACGTGCCACCAGTCCACCGATTCCCTGCTCCATGCAGAATCCACACGCCTCTTTGCCTCAACCAAGGCGGCTTCAAGCGTGTCGTGCGACGACAGAAAATCGTTGAATCCACCAGCGGCGTAGTAGCACTCGCCGCCCAGCAAAACAAACCTGCGGGCCACCGCCGCAGAACCACCGGATGCACCAGACGGCTCATTCGTCTCGCTCACTTCCCACCTCCAAGCCGCTCCGACAGGCCGCGCAGCACCCGCAGCCGCGACTCTTCGTCCGCGAACGGCGACTCGCCAGCAGTCAGCCACTCAAGAGCCTCCCGCTCCGCGTCGGTCAGCGTGGCAGCCGCCAACAACTGCCCGCATTTAACCTCTGCGAGACTAGCGCGGTCAGTCGCCTGCCGCAGGGCGAACCGCAGGTCTGCGATCTCTTGCTCCAACGCTATTCGGTCGCTCATCGCGCACCTCCAAGCCGCTCCAGCAGGCCGCGCAGCACCAGCAGCCGCGACTCTTCGTCCGAGAACGGCGACTCGCCCGCAGTCAGATACCGGATCGCCTCCCGCTCCGCTTCGGTGAGCCGCAGGCGGTTTCGCTCCTCTCGCAGCCACAGTATTTCGTCCATCGCCGTCCCACGGCCGCGCGCTATTCCCTTTGCTGCTAGCC
>Ga0315900_10011792_pt1 | contig 10797 bp, 8 predicted proteins | sample LakEriMetagenome_FD_203521 | JGI IMG/M metagenome (GOLD analysis project Ga0315900, IMG submission 203521) | Freshwater fungal communities from buoy surface, Lake Erie, Ohio, United States - Buoy 12 MA114 | ecosystem: Environmental > Aquatic > Freshwater > Lake > Lake biofilm | place: USA: Lake...
GCTTGGCGTCTGGGGTAGTCTGTGTGCTGGTTAGGCGATTGATTTCCGCTTTCGTCTCGGCTTCGACCTGCGCGGTGGTGAGTTCGGCGAGCTGCAATTCCAATTGGTCAACCAGCTTGCGGCTGCGTTCGGAACTTGCGCCGTAGCGATCGTGTTGCAGTCGCGCGATGAGTTTCTTGAGATGGGCGATAGTGTTTTCCGCACTCGCCAATGCTGCCTGTTCGGCGGCGCGCCCCGCGCGTTCTGCAATGAGTGCTTCCTGGCTTGCGATATAGGCTGCGCGCAGTGCTTCAATATTTTCGGGGATATGTAGCGCGGGCGATGTCACGCCCAGAATCGAATCACATCACGCGCGATCTGCAAAGAGGAAATGCGCGGCACCAGCAAATAAATTCATTCACCCCGCACTTGCAGGGCGCCAGGTGTGCTGCGGATTTCTCCAGTCTATACCTTCAAGCATGTAGCCAAGCTGCGAGCCCAATATCGAGATCGATCCCGCCATCACAGAGGGCCACACGAAACGACCGCGTTCCAACCGTTTGGCACAAAGCGACATGCCGAGCCCATCATGCCAGAGGATCTTGATCAAATCACCGCGGCGACCACGAAAGACAAAGAGATCCCCCGCATGCGGATCGCGGCCCAGTGATTGTTGTACCTGTGCCGCAAGGCCATTCATGCCGCGCCGCATATCCGTATGACCCGACGCCAGCCAAACACGCATTCCAGGCGGAACCGCCAGCATCAGCGTAGCGCCCCAATAATGCAGGATAGCGCAGGCAGGCTGAGTGCCGCGTTGATTTCCAGCCGCGTGCCATTCGCAAGCGTGATGGTGATCATCCGCTGATCTGGCGGCGGCGCAGCATCGGCTTGCAAGGGCGGCGCCGATGGCGCATTGGCCGACACCATCGGCGCATCCACAGCACTTACCGCGTCAACGAATACCGGCAGAAAAGCGGGTGGATCAGACATTTTTAGCCCGCCAGCGCGCGCCTGCTTGCGCCACGTCCAGAGAATACTCCGGCTAACCTCATGCCGACGAGCGACCTCCGCAACCTTCGCGCCAGGCTCATCAGCCTCAGCCACAATCCGAAGCTTATCCGCAGCAGACCAACGGCGCCGCCGCTCAACACCAGAAATTATCTCAAGCCCCATCATCGCCCCCCGTACTTATGAGCGACCTTAAGATCGTCCATAAGAACAAGTGACAGAGGCTTCACCAGAAAGGGAAGGTGGCGCTCGGCGGATGCTTACGAATCACACACCGCCGCGTCGCTGCGTGCAATTAATGGGTCCTGAGCCTAGGCAGTAACGCCGCTACGTATTATCAAGCACTTAGAAATCGAGATTGAGTTACGAGCTGACAGATGACAATCTGGTTCGACGTCGAAGATCTGTTCGAATACGCTGGTTCTGGGTTCCGGCCTAGCGGCATTCAGCGTCTTTCCTACGAGCTGTATGTGGCGGTGCGGGCCCTGGATCCGGCAGCAGTAGGTTTCGTCCGCCACGACCGGCCGGCTGGCACAATGCGAGTTGTAGAATGGGCTGACGTAGAAGCCATCTATTCGACTATGTCGCATGTGACGGTCCAGAATTCCTCCGCTGCCGCCAGCAGTCATGCGCGACCGCTGCGCGACGTGGCGGGGCTGCGGCTGCTAGCTGCACGATTCCCGCGCGAGGTGGCGCAGCCGCTGGGCGAGGCAGCCCGGGCGCAGCTCGGCGCCTTGCGCTGCTTGTGGCGTGCAGCACGCGCCATACCCGGCGCAGCGGCCCGCTTCCGCCAAGCACACGCGCCCGAAGCCCGGCAAGCGACCGGTGCCGAGCCGCAGTTAGACCTGCGCGAGATCGGCCGGCCGACCGACATCCTGGCCTCCTTCGGTTCGCCTTGGTCATTCCCCGATTATTCCAAGACAGTTGAGCGCATTGCCACCATTACGGGCATGCGCTTCGCCATGCTGGTCTACGACCTCATCCCGATGACCCGGCCCGAATTTTGCGACTGCGGGTTGGTCGAATTGTTCAATCGCTTCAGCATAAATTGCCTCCCCATGGCGGATATCGTGCTGGCAATTTCCGAATCGACGGCCCTAGATATCGTTGCCTGGTCGACGCGAGAGGGCGTGCCGCTACGAAGCGCGCCGCGTGCTATCCCCATTGGTACCGGCTTCAACCACACTACACCCGCACCTGTCCTTCCTTCGGGACTTGAAGCTGGCAGTTACGCGCTGTTCGTCTCCACCATCGAAGCGCGGAAGAACCACATCCTGGCCTTTCGTGCCTGGCGCCGATTACTGGAGGAATTGCAGGCTGATCAGGTGCCCACCCTGGTCTTCGCGGGTCGCACCGGCTGGATGGTTGCGGATTTAATGCAGCAAATCCAGAATGCTGGACACTTGGGCGGCAAACTGGTGCATGTGGAATCACCAGATGACGCCGCGCTGACTGCGCTTTACCAAAGTGCGCGATTCACGCTGTTCCCTTCCCTCTACGAGGGCTGGGGCCTGCCAGTTTCGGAAAGTCTATCTTTCGGCAAGGTCTGCCTCGCCGCTTCCAGCACCTCGATCCCCGAAGCGGGCCGTGAGTTCTGTCTCTATCACGACCCGGACAACGTAACTGAGGCGGTGGCGCTTTACCGGCGCGCCATCACGGAACCTGGACTAATCCCAAATCTGGAAGCACGGATCAGCTCAGAATACCGTCCGACGCCCTGGTCCGCCACTGCACGCGCGGTGCTCGACGCGCTCGTCTGAGGAGCAGAATCAGCAGATCCGCGCTCGCCAGTCGTCCAGTACGGTAAGCAGTGTCCTTTCCCACGGCACTTGCGGCACCCAGCCCAGCGCGGCGTGCGCGGCGGCGGCCTCGCCCTCGGTCCGCATCACATCGGTCGGGCGCAGGCGGGCGGCTTCCTGCTCGATTCGCGGTGCTATGCCGCCTAAGCGGATGAGATCCGCCAGGATCCCGCCGACATGGCGCGGCGTGCCGCTTGCCAAGTTGAACACCGCCCCCGGCGCCAGTCTGTCAGAGTAGCGCAGCACCGCAACATAGCCCGCGCAGACATCCACCACATCCAGGAAGTCGCGCCAGCGATCTAGCGCGCCGACGCGCATCACCGGCTCCTGCCGGCCGGCGGCAATCAGCGCGACCTGACGCGCGAAGGTGGAAACGACGAAAGCCTCCGCCTGGCCAGCGCCGGTGTGGTTGAAGGGCCGGACACGCACCGCGCGCAGCCCGCGCAGTGCCATCTCGCCCACGGCGATATCAGCCGCAGCCTTGGAGGCCGCATAGGGGTTTGCCGGGCGCAGCGGCGCGTCCTCAGCCAGGGGGTGGCCGTCCTGGAAGGACAGGCCATAGACCTCGGCTGAGGAGGCGAAAACGAACAGCGCATCCGGTACGGCGGCAAGCGTCGCATTGGCCAGAGCGAGCGTGCCGAACAGATTGGTCCGCCATGTCAGGAAGGGATCGCGAAAGGATGCCGCAACCTCAGCCATCGCAGCCAAGTGTATTATCGAATCCGGTTTCGCGGTCTGCAACGCCGCCATGCAGGAGGCGGGGTCGAGCAGGTCAAGCACAACGGTCTCGTCCCAGCCCAGAACGGCCTCACCGCGCGTGGCAGCGATCAGGCAAGTGTCAGGGTAGGCTGCCCGCAGCGCAGTGCGCAGGTGCCGGCCAACGAAGCCCGAAGCACCGGTCACGAGGATGCGGCGCATCCGCAGTTTAACGGATACGCGCGCGGTGGCGATCCAGGTCCGCTTCTACCATCTCGGCGATCATCTCTTCGAGGGTGATGCGAGGCTCCCAGCCAAGCTTCTCCTTCGCCTTGGCTGGGTCACCGAGCAGCACGTCCACTTCAGCGGGGCGCAGGAAGCGCTCATCCGCGCGCACGAAGTTCCGATAGTCAAGCCCGGCGCAGGCGAAGGCAATGCGGCACATCTCCCGCACGCTGACGGTGCGGCCCGTGGCCACGACGTAGTCGTCCGCGACATCCTGCTGCACCATCAGCCACATGGCGCGAACATAGTCCTTGGCGTGCCCCCAGTCGCGCGTGGCCTCAAGGTTGCCCATCGGCAGTTCCTGCGCGAGCCCCAGCTTGATGCGGGCGACGCCGTCGGTAACCTTACGCGTCACGAATTCGATGCCACGAAGCGGGCTTTCATGATTAAATAGGATGCCGGAGGAAGCGTGCATTCCAAAGCTCTCGCGATAATTTACAGTAATCCAATGCGCGTAAAGCTTGGCGGCCGCATAAGGGCTACGCGGGTAGAAGGGCGTCTTCTCGCTTTGTTTTTCCTGCTGAATCTTGCCGAACATTTCGGAAGACGAGGCTTGATAGAAACGCGCCTCTGGCGTGATCAGGCGAACCGCCTCGATCACGTGGTGCGCACCTAGCCCGGTCACTTGACCCGTCAGTAGCGGCTGGTCCCAAGAGGTTCGGACGAAGGATTGCGCCGCCAGGTTGTAAACCTCGCACGGCTTCACAAGCTGCAAGCTGCGCGCAATGGAGGAGAGGTCCATCAGGTCACCATCAATTATCCGCACGTCGGACTCGATGCCGAGCCATCGGAGGCGTTCCCCCATAACCTCGGAAGAGGCGGAGCGGCGCAGCAAGCCGAAGACCTCATAACCCTCTGAGAGCAGAAGTTCGGCGAGATAGGCGCCGTCCTGGCCAGTAATACCCGTGATAAGGGCGCGTTTCATTAGTTGTCATCCGCGGTTGTTAACCCGAGGGGGTATAGGCGCTGCCATGGGTCGAGTGCAATAACTGACAAACAGCCAGCTTGCGCGGAAATCGAACAATCGGTAGCAATGGATCGTGTTCTGAAAAAACAGCCTTCCGACCGGTCGGGATCATTAAAGGGGTCACGGATGCAAAAAATTACCGAAATCGAGCGTTGCCGCCTGAGCGGCAGCCGCAATCTGTTGCCCGTGCTGGACCTTGGGGAGCAGGCGTTGACCGGCGTCTTTCCCCGTACCGCCGAAGCCGCAGTCACGACAGGGCCGCTGCGCCTGCTTTGGTGCCCCGAATCGGGCCTACTGCAGCTGTCTCATTCATACGACCTTGGCGAAATGTACGGGGAGAACTACGGCTACCGCTCAGGCCTCAACCGCAGCATGGTCGAGCATCTGACCCAGAAGGTGCACGAACTGGAACGCTGGGCGGACCTTAAGCCGGGCGCTTCCGTTCTTGACATCGGGAGCAACGACGCGACATCGCTAAAGGCCTACCAGACGTCCGCCATCAAGCGCATGGGAATAGACCCAACTGGGGCGAAGTTTCGCCGCTTTTACCCGGACGACATCGCCCTTGTACCTGACTTCTTTTCGGCAGAGGCATACCGAAAAGCTGGCGGGGCGCCGGCCGCGATCGTGACATCCATCGCGATGTTCTATGATCTTGAGGACCCTGTGGCTTTCGCCCGCCAAGTCGAAAGCGTTCTGGCGCCTGGCGGTATTTGGCATTTTGAGCAGTCTTACATGCCTTCCATGCTGCGCTTGGTATCCTACGACACGGTCTGCCATGAACACCTAGAATACTATTCGCTTAGTGTGGTCGCGCAAATCCTTGATGCGGCGGGGATGCGCGTGCTGGACGTGAAGATGAATTCGGTCAACGGCGGTAGCTTCGCTGTCACGGCAGTGCGCCGGAACGACCCCCGCCGGGGCGGGGAGGCCGTTTGCGCCTGGCTGCTTGAGCAGGAAGAGCGGATGGGGCTTAAGACCCCACGCCCCTATCGCGACTTCGAGGAGCGCGTTTTTCGCCACCGCGCCGATCTGCGCCGGCTGCTGGAGGCGCTGAAGGCAGACGGGAAGAAGGTGCTGGGCTATGGTGCCTCTACCAAGGGCAACGTGGTGCTGCAATTCTGCGGCATCGGGCCTGACCTATTGCCCTGCATCGCGGAGGTGAATGAAGACAAGTTCGGCGCCTTCACCCCTGGCACGGGCATCCCGATCGTCTCCGAGGCCGAGGCGCGCGCGATGCAGCCCGACTACCTTCTTGTCCTGCCGTGGCATTTCCGTGACGGGATCGTGCGGCGGGAAGCAGAGTTCCTAGCGAAGGGCGGGCGGCTGATTTTCCCCTTCCCCGAGATCGAGATCGTCTAGTCCCGAACCGTGGTAGATAGTACGCCCGATCCGATCCTCGAAGTCGCCGGCATTCCCGCCGCCACGATCCTGGAGCGCTGCACTGCCCTGCGCAAGGGCTGGCGGGGATGGGGGGCGGATACGGTGCTGCCCGCCGCAGCCACCCCTGCAGATAGTGCGGCGTTACCAAGCAGGACGTCCTGGCGGCTACTGGATTTCGCGGACCTGCCAGACGCTGAGTTTGTGGCGGCCGTACACCTCGCCATGCTTGGTCGCCAGCCCTATGCGCGCGAGACCATTCGGCGCATCAGCGACCTAACAGCGGGTATGACGCGGATAGAGGTGATCGCCCGCCTCGCCTTCTCGCCGGAGGGGCGCAGGATGAGGCATCGGTCTGTCGGCGGTCTCGCGCTGCCGGTCCTGGGCGGCCTCGCACGCCTACTCGAGCTATTCTCAACCCGCCGTGCACCGCGCGCCCGCTTGGAGGCGCCCTCTGCCGGGCAGGCAAGCGGGGGCTCTGGCGTTGCCGCCTGGTTCCGTGGCCTCCGGCAGCTCGGTCGGATGCATCGCGAGCTGGCCGCATTGCGGCAGGAGATCGAGGATCTCCGCAGGAGGCAACAGAAATGACGTGCATCTACGTCTGGGTGCACCACACGGCGCAGTGCGAGGTCAACACCGGAGTGCAGCGCGTGGTGCGCAACGTCTGCGTGGCACTGCGCGCGGAGGGGCGGCGCATAGTTCCGGTGCGCTGGTGCGACACGCGCGAGGCACTCGTCCGCGCCGAGGCGCCGTTAGTAGAGGCGCTGGCACGGTTCGGCGGACCTGTGCTGCCGGCGCTACCCGAGGGAGGCGACCCGCTGCATCTCACGGAGGCCGACAGGGGCCGGCTCGAGGGGGCTTGGCTGCTGATGCCGGAAGTTCCCCATGTGGCGGGCGAGGGCGCACCGAACCTTGCGCTAGCGCTCGACTACGCGCGCTACTACGGGCTCCGTACCGCCGTTATCTTCTACGACCTGATACCATTACGTATCGCTGGCTACGAGGCGATGGCCACCGACCATGCACGCTATGCCGCAGCGATCGCTGCGGCGGACCTTGTCCTCGGCATCTCGGCCCATGCCACGGAGGATTTGCGCCGCTGGTGGGCCGAGCAGGGGCATGACCCAGCGCAGCTACCGCGCCTTCTGCCCTGCCCGCTGCCAGAGGAAGTGCTCGGCTTGCCACGTGCCAGAGAGTCCAAGGATCCGCCCGCACCTCCGGTCCGCTTCCTCGCCCTCGGCACGATCGAACCGCGAAAGAACCAGCTTACAGCGATGCGAGCCTTCGCCCAGCTCTGCCAAGAACGTCCCGATCTCGACATTCGGCTCGACTTGGTTGGCCACCTGCATCCGGCCGTAGCCAAGGAAGTGCAAGGCCTCATTCGCGCTCAGCCGCGAATGGTGCTGCACGGCTACCGACCGGACGACGAGGTGAGCCGGATGACCGGGGAAACGCACGCCACGGTCTTTATCTCGCTTGAGGAGGGCTACGGCCTGCCGGTAGCGGAAAGTCTGTGGCGCGGGCGCCCCTGCCTCTGCTCCGACAACGGCGCGGTGGCCGAGATCGCTGCGGGCGGGGGATGTCTGGTCGTCGCGCCGGACGATGTCGGCGCCATTCGGCTAGCCTTTGAGCGCCTGGCCACCGATTCGGCCCTGCGCCACCGTCTGACGCAGGAAGCCTGCACCCGGCCGCTCCGCAGCTGGCGGGACTACGCGTGCGCGGTGCTGGCGGCGATGGGTAGCACGCCGCCATTGGGGCGCCTGGCGGTGCTGGAGGGCTCCTTAGGCGGCGGTGGTGCGCTGACGGATGAACTCACCGCCGCGGGTGTTTCGGTCCGACGGCTTCACTGGCGGCCGGAGTGCCAGGCTCTGTTGCCTGGTGCCTCGGACAGCCCCGACGCAGCGCTTGTCGGCGCCGGGCGGCTGCAGGGCTGGTGGGCCATCCTGGCCGAGGAGACCTGCGCCTCGGCTGCGGAGGCGCAGGAGTTACTGGCCTATGCCAGGGGCCTCGGGCTGCGCGTCGCCGTGCAAGGGAGTACGGGAAGCGATCCGATGCGCCTCGCACAGGCCGATGTTGCGCTGTTTCCCGATACCGTGGTGCGCGACACGGCCCTGGCGGTGGCCTTGCGGACCGTGCCGCGGACGGTCGGCCTCCGGGGACGTTTCCGGACCGGACACGGCGCTGCCGCCCTGCCCGCCATCGCCGGCGATCTGCCGCGCCTCGCGGCCGCCGGTCGCCCGCAGCCCCCGCGTCGGATACTCTACTGGACGGGGCTGACGGCCACTCAGCCCTTCAACACAGGTATCCAGCGCGTCACCCGCCAACTTGGCGCGGCGCTGCAGCGGAACGGCGTGGAGCTAGTGCCGGTTGGCTGGGACGAGGCGGCGAGATGTATGGTCCCAATCGGGCCGGACGGGCTCGTCAACCTCTCCGGCTGGAGCGGCCCGCAATTTGTTTCCCCGCCTGCGCTGCCGGCCGAGCTTTCGGGGGAATGGCTGCTGTTGCCGGAAGTCACGGTGCCCCTTGTGCCGCCCGGCCTTGGCGTTCCCGCGCTGGCGCGTAGCCTCGGGATGCGGGTCGCCGCAATCTTTTACGATCTGATCCCGGCCAAGATGCCGGACCTGTTCGTGCCGGCTGCGCGGGAACATTTTGCCGCCTTTTGGCGCGGTTTCGCCGAGCTGGACATCGCCATGCCAATCTCCTGGACGGTGGCTGGTGACCTCGAGCGCTGGCTGACGGCGGAGGGGCTGCGCGCTCCCCGCATGGTGCCCTGCCCACTGGCGGCCGACATCGGCGGTACGCCCCGCGTCACGACGCCGGCCGCCCCGCCCGGACCCGGCGAGCCGCTCCGGCTGCTCGTGGTCGGAACATGGGAGCCACGGAAGAACTACCCTAGGTTGCTGCGAGCGCTTCTGGCGGCGCAGCAGCGCAGCGCACGGGCGATCCGGCTGACGGTGGCAGGGCGGCGCGGCGTGTTCGCGGAGCTCGACGCGGAGATCGAGCAGCTCGCTTCCGCCGCTGGCGTCGAGGTGCGCGACCATGTCTCCGAGGACGACCTGCTGCGTCTGCATCAGGATGCCCACGCGGCCGTCTTCGCCTCCTGGGAGGAAGGCTTCGGCCTGCCGGTGGTAGAGAGTCTTTGGCGAGGGCGGCCCTGTCTCTGCCACAATGGCTCCGCCATGTTGGAGCTCGTGCCCGGCGGCGGCGTCCTGACCGCAGATATGCAGGACGAGACAGCCATTACCGATGCGCTGCTGCGCCTAGCGCAGGAGCCCGAGCTGCTGACGCGGCTGGGGCGCGAGGCAATCACGCGCCCGCTGCGCAGTTGGGATGAATACGCGCAGGACGTACTGCAGGCGATGTCCGCCGTCGCCGCCCCAGGTTGGCCGCTGCCCGCCATCGCCCAGAGGCGGCCGCTACTAACCTGCGCCATCACCACCTATAACCGAGCGCGCTGGCTGTCACATAGCCTACCGCGCCTGTTGGAAGTTACGCGACCGTGGCGGGACGTGGTTGAAGTTGCCGTGTGCGACAATACCTCGACCGACAATACACCAGAGGTGATCGCGCGCTTTCAGGGCGAGCGGAACTTCGTGGCGAGCCGGAATTCTGCCAATCTCGGTATGCTCGGCAATCTCGGCGCGACGGCCAGAATGAGCAACGGCGCCTTTGTCTGGTTGTTGGGCGACGATGACTTAGTCACCGACGGCGCGCTGGAGAACGTGCTGGAAGGCCTTGCGCGGCACCCGGATGTCGAGATGGCCTACATGAACTACTGCTACACCAGCTTCGACAACCCTGAGCGCTTGGCCGACATCAGCGGCCTGCTGGCCGATGCGAAGCCCATCGCGCCCGGCGGCAGCAACCGCTGGGTCCCGCAGCTGCGGGAGGTTTCCGGGCTCAACGAAAACCTGTTCACTGCCATCTATGCCTGCGCGTTCCGGCGCGACCACGCGCTGCGCGCCTATCAGCTCGACACGCGCGGCAGCCCCTTCAGCTCTCTGGCAACTTGCGTTCCCTCTTCGGTCTATGCGCTGGCCGCGCTGCAGGACCGCCCAGCTTGGTGGGTGGGCGAGCCGGCGGTGGTCGTGAACATGAACGTCTCCTGGCTGCGCTGGGCGCTGCTCTGGCACCTCGAGCGCATGCCGGACCTCTTCGAAGAGGCCGAGCGACAGGGCGTGAACCCTGCACGGCTGGACGGTTTTCGGCTGCAGCACCTAGTGGAGGCCGAGCGCTGGGTGCGGATGGTTTATTTCGAGGCTGAGGACGCTATCCGGGTCAACTTTTCCATGGCGCGGCTGCTGGAGAGATGCCGGCATCTGCCGGAATTCCGCACCCTTCATCTTCCGGGCGTACGCCGTGTTTATGAAGAGGCGTACGCGCGCGGCCGTGTTGTACTGGATCCGGTGCCGCCCGTAGAGCTCTTCGCCCGCTTCGGGCTGTGAGGAGCCATCTGGCGGTCCTGGAGCCCGCTCAGCTGGGCCCGCGCCGCGGCAGGCAGAGTCTTGCAAACCGCTTTGCGTTGCGCAGCGGTTCAGTGACTCGCCAGGAAGTGGAGGCGAGTATCGTGTCCAGCTCCTGCCGCGCGGCGCGCTCGCGGAGGAGTACTTGGTCGAGCTCCTGCCGCGCGGCGCGCTCGCGGAGGAGTACTTGGTCGAGCTCCTGCCGCGCGGCGCGCTC
>Ga0315900_10011793_pt1 | contig 10797 bp, 9 predicted proteins | sample LakEriMetagenome_FD_203521 | JGI IMG/M metagenome (GOLD analysis project Ga0315900, IMG submission 203521) | Freshwater fungal communities from buoy surface, Lake Erie, Ohio, United States - Buoy 12 MA114 | ecosystem: Environmental > Aquatic > Freshwater > Lake > Lake biofilm | place: USA: Lake...
CCTTGGGCGATGCCAAAGCCTTAATTGCCGAAGCGCACGCAATCGGCATTCGAATTTTGCTCGACATCGTTCCTAACCACTGTAGTGATCAACATGAATGGTTCCAGGCAGCGCTTAAGGCAGCACCTGGCAGCAAAGAGCGCGATCGTTTTCATTTCTTAGATGGCAAAGGCAAAAATGGCGAACTGCCACCAAATAACTGGCCATCTGTTTTTGGCGGCGATGCTTGGCAACGCGTAATCGAAGCTGATGGCAAGCCAGGGCAGTGGTATTTACATATTTTCGCAACCGAACAACCTGATTTCAATTGGGAAAACCGCGATGTGCGTGAACACTTTGAAAATATTTTAAAGTTTTGGTTAGACCTTGGTGTCGATGGTTTCCGCATCGATGTAGCACACGCAATGATCAAAGCTGAAGGTTTGCCAGATATCGTCGAGCCTGAAAAGGGCAACGAAATGTTGTCAGCAACTCAGCATCCGTTCTGGGATCAAGAAGGTGTGCACGATATTCATCGCTCATGGCGCAAGATTCTTGATTCTTACCCTGGCGATCGTATGGCAGTTGCCGAAGCTTGGGTAAGTCCGGCAACTCGCATTGCCCGTTATTTACGCCCAGATGAACTCGCTAATTCATTTAACTTTGATTTCCTTATTTCACTTTGGGAAGCGCCATTCCTAAGAGAACGCATCGTAACTTCTATGGCTGCGATGGCTGAAGTAGGGGCGCCATCGTCTTGGGTATTTAACAATCACGATTTAGTTCGCTCGGTTGATCGTTTTGATCTAGGACTTTTAAATGTAGATAAATCAACGTTGCATCGCCAGGGTGATGCAAAGAAATTTAATTTAGAACGCGGCACTCGTCGTGCTCGAGCTGGTGCACTATTGATGCTCGCGCTGCCAGGTGGTGCTTATGTTTACCAAGGCGAAGAGTTAGCGTTGCCAGAAGTGCGCGATATTCCCGAAGATCGCTTAACTGACCCGCGTTGGGTAATGAGTGGCAAGGTCGATCGCGGTCGCGATGGTTGTCGCGTGCCGCTGCCTTGGCACCACGATGCAGATGGCGCATTTGGTTTTTCCGCCAATGAGAATTTAAAGCCGGTTGAAGCGTGGTTGCCACAGAGCCACTGGTGGGGAAAACATGCAGTGTCTCTGCAAGATGGCGTCGATACCTCAACGCTAACGATGTATCGCAAAGCGCTCGCGATTCGTAAGGCCGAAACTGGCTTAGGTGATGGCCCAATGACTTGGCTTGATGTAAACGATGAAGTCTTAGCATTTACTCGCCCCGGTAATTTTGCTTGCTACGTCAACTTCGGCGCTGAGATTGAGCTGCCAGCAGGTGCGCAAGTTTTGCTTTCTAGTGGCCCACTTGCTGGAAATAAATTGCCTACTGATACCGCAGTTTGGTTGCGATTAAATTGAGTTTCTACGAAGAAGTTGGTGGCGAAGTTTTCTTTGCTGATTTAGTTTCACAGTTCTATGCCCACGTTGCAACTGACCCAATTTTGCGCCCGATGTATCCAGATTCGGATATGAAAAGCGCTGCCGAACGACTGCAGAAATTTCTAGAACAATATTGGGGTGGGCCAACTACTTATTCCGAAGCGCGCGGTCACCCAAGATTAAGAATGCGCCATGCCGGTTTTCATATTGATCGCGCAGCACATGATGCCTGGATCAACGCAATGCGAAAAGCTATCGATGGGGTTGAAATTAAACCAGAGCATAAAGAAACCTTGTGGGGCTATCTTGAAATGGCAGCTGCTGGTTTAGTTAATCAAGCCGATTGACTTGAGTTTCCAACTTTAAGTATTTCGCCATTTCGCAGGTACCAAAGTGTGCCGTTGCTATCGCGCACAGTTGTAATACGTAGTCCAACTTTTTCGACAACGCCCTTAATTTCTAGAACTTCAACAGTGTCGCCAACTCCGTATTGATCTTCAACCAACATGAAAATGCCAGAGAGCACATCGCGCACAATCGTTTGCGCGCCAAGACCAAGGGCCACACCGATAACACCGGCTGAGGCAATAAATGGACCTAAGTTAAATCCAAACTCACCCAGCACGGTGGCAAACGCAATTAGCCAGATAGCTGAATTTAAGGTGCTGCTTAGAACAGTTCCCGTTGTCTTGGCTCGCTCTTTCTGTCGCGCACCAACGCCCCTTAACCCGGGTCGCAAGTCGACGGTAGCCAGACGGTTCATGGCACGGGTTATGGCGCGCTTGCCAAAGTATTGAGTTGCCATAGCAATCAGGACCACCAGCAGGATGCGTAGTGGGGCGCCGCTGAACCAGTCGATAGCTTCTTTTACAGTGAAGTTCATAGTGAAGCCGACTCTAACGAATTCTTAACCTAAAAGATGCTAGAAATCCGCTCTTTCACAGACCTTTTGGGGCAAGATATGCCAATCGGCGCGAGCCACGCGCTTCGATCGGGGAGCGATCATGTCGCGAACACTTATTTTAAACGCCACTTACGAACCGCTAGGTGTTGTGTCAGATCGCCGCGCACTCATTTTAGTTTTGAATCAACGCGCAACTATGGTCGAAGATTCCGGCGTTGTTCTGCATTACGCAACCGGCCAAGTTTCACTGCCGTCGGTAATTAGATTAAATAAATTTGTGCGAATTCCATATCGTCATGCGGTCCCACTTTCCCGCCGCGCAATTTTCGCTCGCGATGGTGGTCGTTGTGTTTACTGCGGAAATGCCGCTACCTCAATAGATCACGTGATTCCGCGCTCTCGTGGCGGTGGCCATAATTGGGAGAACGTTGTTGCGGCTTGTCACCGTTGCAATCACGCAAAGGCTGATAAACCGCTTAAAGAATTAGGGTGGCGTCTTAGATCACTTCCGCGCGAACCAGTTGGCGCGGCTTGGCGAATTCTGGGAACTGGCAGAACTGAAAATCGTTGGCTGCCATATCTAGAACCATTTGGTGCGTCAGCAGCTACTGCTTAAGTCAATTACACTTACACCCATGATGATTCAACTCGCTCAGGCTGTGTCCAACTTACCTATGGGTCAAGAAGACGGCGCAATGCCAGGTGAGCCACTCAGTGCAGCACAAACCGCACTTTATTTTTTTGGAATTCCAGTTGGTTTATTTCTTTTGATTTCAGTTATCGTCTATGCAGCAACTGGTGAGCGCAAAGAAAAGACCGAGCCAAAAGACTCGGTCTTAACTCATATCGAATAGATATTACTTATCGGCAGCTCGTGCTTTCAATGCACGAGTCATTGAATCGCGACCTTCGGCAACTGTACGGCGCATCGCATGTGATGCATCCTTTCCGGTCACTTCTAGCCAGTGCTCAGCTTTCTTAACGGTTTCTTCGCTGATTATCCAAGCCGGGAATAACAAAGTCGCAGTGGCCTCAGCAATTTCATAGCCCTTGGTTTCCCAAACTTCGAGAATTGATGCGAAGTACTGATCAACGAATGGCACCAGTAGTTCGCCATGAATTGCCAAGTTAAAGCCACGACAGGTGTAGGCGTGAATTGTGTTCGACAAGTTATCTTCAGTAACTGATTTAAAAGCAGCAGCTTTCGCTTCTGCACTTGGGATTGCAGCATGTGCCATCGCTGCATATTGCTTACCGTGTGCCGTCAGATCTTTCGCAGCCTCTGCATCGATATCAGTTGCGTTAAAGATTCCGCGCTTTACGCCACAGATAAATACAAACCAGCGCAGATCAGCATCAACGGTTAAGCCGTTGATTGAACCGTTAAGAATTGCTTTGATCTTTTCGTGTTGAGCTGGCGTGTATGCAAAGTCAGCAAAAGATTTGGCATATTGCAGTTGATGATCGCTACCGGGTGCTGCGTTACTTAAGAACTTCTCAAATGCGTTTGCTGCTTGTTTGCGCAATTTCTCGCGGTTGGCATCTGAGGCAAAAGACCAAATAGCTCCATCGATCTGCGCAACAGTCATGGTCACTGTTGTAATGTCAGTCTCGCCTTCCAGCGCGTTAAGTGCAATAGTCACATAATCGCTTGCAGCCAGCTCGCCATCGCGAGTTGAATCCCAAAGCGAAGCCCAGATTAAGCCGCGAGATAGCGAATCATCTAGCTTTCCAAGATGAGATTTCATGGTTGCAATACTGCGCTCATCAAAGCGCAACTTGGCATAAGTCTGATCTCCATCGTTGATAAGAACTAGATCAGCGGTTTTCTCACCGGCTAATTCAGTTACTTCAGTAAGAGCGCCAACAACATCGAGCTCGACGTTCTTGCGACGTGAGAGCTTGTCGCCTGTGATGTCATAGAGACCAACCTTTAGTCGGTGGGGGCGTAGTTCAGTTGAACCAACCGGCATAGTTGGCGCGAGTTGCTTCACTTTGACCGACTTATATACGTCACCTTCGAGTTCAAGCACCGGACTTAACGTGTTAACGCCTGCAGTACGCAACCAAGTGCGAACCCACTCAGTTAAGTCGCGACCACTTGCAGCTTCAAGCTGCACGATTAGATCGTTGAGGGTGGTGTTTTGATAGGCATGCTTAGCAAAGTACTTACGAAGCGCTGCGATGAAGTTATCGCGACCAATGTGAGCAACTAACTGCTGTAGAACAGATGCGCCTTTGGCATATGAGATACCGTCAAAGTTTGTGCGAACTGCATCAAGATCTTCCATTTCAACTGCAATTGGGTGAGTAGAAGAGAGTTGATCTTGGCGATAAGCCCAGTTTTTGCGGGTTGAGTTGAATTCAGTCCAAGCATGAGTCCACTTAGTTGATTCGCTAACAGCCATGTATGAAGCCCACTCAGCGAATGATTCGTTAAGCCAAAGATCTTCCCACCAAGCCATCGTGACAAGGTCACCAAACCACATGTGCGCCATCTCGTGATGGATGGTTGATGCACGGCTTACATGATTTCGCTCGGTTACCTTGCTGCGGAAAATCAGCACATCTTCGTGGAAAGTTACGCAACCAACGTTTTCCATAGCGCCCCAGTTATATTCAGCAACTGCGATTTGGTCATACTTACCGAATGGGTATGCCAAGCCGAAAGTCTTTTCGAAGTAAGCAAAACCTTGTTTGGTAACTTCGAAGATGTTTTCAGCATCAACATGCTTAAAGAAAGATTTACGAGCATAGATGCCAAGTGGGATTGTCTTCTCGCCCTTATATTCATCGTGCACGCTTTGGTAAGCACCAGCCACAATGGCGGTTATATAAGTTGAAATAACTTGAGACTCGGCAAATTGAATGAACTTCTTATCGCTACCGAGATCTTTAGTAGCTTCGACTCCGTAGTTAGAAATAACTTCCCAATGCGCAGGGACAATTGTGCTAATTTTGAAAGTTGCCTTTTGATCTGGTTGATCAAAGCAGGCATACATACGACGAGCATCGCCAGTTTCAAACTGGGTATATAGGTAGACCTCATCATCAGCTGGGTCAACGAAACGGTGCAAGCCTTCGCCAGAGTTTGAATAAACTCCATCGTGTTCGAGCTCAAGTACGTTGTCAGCAGCGATGGCAGGCAAGTAAACGGTCTCGCCATCGAACTTCGGATCAAACTCAACGCCATTTAGTTTGGCGGAGTAAACCTTTGAACCAACGCAGTCAATAAAAGTTGTTGCACCCGGCTTAAGGCCAGCGAACTTAACTGTGGTCTTTACCCGAAAATTCTCGGCCCCAGTAGTTAGGTCTAAATCGATCACATAACTTGCGACCTTCAAGATTGCTGAACGTTCAGCTGCTTCAATTTGGGTTATATTCGTACCTGGCACGAGGACTCCTTATTAATAGCCAAAGCTGATACTTCGGCTCCCGATTGGGGTTCGCAATCTAAGCATGAAAGAGTGCTCTAGTGGAAAGCAGAGCGGTCAGGTCATACAAATTACGCGGGCGTCGGATTACCGAGGGCCAGCAAGAGGCTTGGGATCGCCTATGGCCTATTTTCGGCATTGAATTTTCTGAGAAGAAGATTAATTTGGCTGATTTGTTTCCGGATTCAAAACGAATCATTATGGAAATTGGTTTTGGCATGGGTGAGGCAACAGCTCAAATTGCTGCCGCAGATCCCACCACCGGCTATTTAGCAGTTGAAGTACATCGCCCCGGCATCGGCAAATTACTTGCACGAATTGAAGAAGGTGCGCTTAAAAATGTTCGTACCATCGAAGGCGATGCTTTTGAAGTTTTCGAGCAGATGATCGCCAATAGCTCACTAGATGGCGTGCACTTATTTTTCCCAGACCCATGGCCAAAGGCACGTCATTTCAAACGTCGAATTGTCAATCAAGAATTTATCGCAGCAGTTGCAACGAAATTAAAGCCCGGTGCTTTCTTTCACATAGCAACTGATTGGCAGCCTTATGCAGAATGGATTGCCGAAGAATTTACTAAACAAACTTTATTTACCGGGGGAGAAGTGCAACGTCCTGATTGGCGGCCGCTAACTCGGTTTGAAGATCAGGGAATAAATAAAGAGCACCCAGTTGCTGACTTTAGATTTATTAAGAAGTAATTACTTAATCTCACCAGTTATCTCGAAGTTGCTCATTTGATTAATACGGCGAATATGTCGCTCATCGCCACTAAATGGTGTGGACAGGAAAGCATCGATAAATGATTGGCAATCTTCAATCGAATGTAGACGGCCACCAACAGAAATTACATTTGCGTTGTTATGTTCGCGAGCAAGTTTTGCAGTCTCTAAGCTCCACACCAGTGCTGCGCGAACACCATTAACTTTGTTGGCCGCCATTTGCTCGCCATTGCCGGAACCACCAATGACAATGCCAAATGAGCCTGGCTCGGCAGCCGTTGCCTGTGCTGCCGGAATGCAAAAGACTGGGTAATCATCAAGTGCGTCATATTCAAAAGGGCCGTGATCTTTTACTTCATGCCCTTTGCCCGTTAAATAATCAGATAAAGCGTTCTTTAACTCAAGGCCAGCATGGTCACTACCAATATGAATGCGCATGAGTGAATCTAATCATGAGAAAACCCGCCACCGATGTTGCTGGTGACGGGTTTTCTAGCCCTACGGAAGGAGTTTCTCTCTGTTGGAAAAATTCTTATTCAGCTAGTTGAGCCTTATAAGAAGATTAAGCGCCCGGGGTTACTCCGGCTGCAGGAGGTTTCATTCCGCCCTTCGGGCCATGTCCACCCTTGCCGCCTTTGTGACCTTTGTGGTCGCCCATTCCTGGACCCTTATGTCCGCCCATTCCGGCGCCCTTGGGACCACGAACTGAATCAACTTCAGCAGTTACATGTGCAACTAGACCAGCCTTCATTGTTGTTGCTTGCGCAGCAGTTAGCTTTCCAGCTGTTACAGCGGCATCAATGTGCTTTGTCTTCTCAGCAACTAGTACTGCAATAAGTGCATCTTTCTTTGTGCCAGCAATTGCACCAAGTGATTCACCAGCAGCTAAACGAGTCTTAATCACTGCTGCATCAAGACCAATTGTTTTTGCAACTAGCGCTTCGATTGCTGCACGTTCTGCATCGCGAGCGGCATGCATTGCAGACTTTGCCGTTTCCTTAGCAGCATTGATTGCATCAACTTGTGCCTGAGTAAGAGTGCCCTTCTTCACGAGGTCACTCAAGATGGTTGAAAGGCCATTGCCTTTCGCGCCATTGCCATGAGCTGAAGCTGTTCCCGCTACACCGATAGAAAGTGCTGCAGCGGTAATTACTGCTACTACGATCTTTTTCTTTGAAACCATTTGCATGGTCCTTTCGATTTATTTCGTTCTATTTGCCAATAACCCCACGTCATCGACTAGCCGTAATTAACTCCCCAAAGTTTAGAATAAAAGGTTTAATTCCTGTGAACGCGGTTAGAGTTTTTGAGCGCATGCCTAGGGCATTGATCTCGACTTTTGGAAATTTAGGCAGGGTTACCCGTATATATGAAGGGATTTAGCAGTTTCAGACTGGGATTACCCAAACCGACAGGAGTCCCCGTCCATGGATACCAAAGCAAGAACATTACTTTTAAAGATTGTTTCAATCGCACTAATCGCCTGCGTACCTATGGCAAGTGCTGATGCAGTAAGTAAACCAAAAGCTGCTGGCAGAACCGCAGCATCGATCCCAAACACAATATTAAGTGGGGTAGGCGCACCATCTAGTGCAGTTGGAATCGATGGTGACTTTTACATTGATACAAAAAATTTAAATATTTACGGACCAAAGATGAAGAAGAAGTGGCCTAAAGCCGTTAGTTTAAAAGGTTCAAATGGCTCCAACGGCACTGATGGAAAAAGTGGCAACGATGGAAAAACAATTACAAACGCATCAACGGTTGCCGGGCCAAGTGGTGTTCAAGGTTTTCCCGGATTGCCAGGCACGCAAGGTGATATCGGCCCTAAAGGTGAACAAGGGTTACGTGGAGAAGTTGGCGCAACTGGTACTCAAGGAATTGTTGGACCTATCGGCGTGCAAGGCCCAATCGGATTGACCGGAGTAACAGGTTCGCAAGGACCAGCTGGATCAGGATCGCAAGGAGTACCTGGTGCAACAGGTGCAACTGGTGCGCAAGGCCCAATCGGATTGACCGGAGTAACAGGTTCGCAAGGACCAGCTGGATCAGGTTCACAAGGATTACCTGGTGCCACGGGTGCAACTGGTGCGCAAGGGCCAGGTGGTGCAACAGGATCGCAAGGTCCATCCGGTAGTGGAGCAACTGGTGGGCAAGGTCCAGCGGGAGCAACAGGAGCTAGTGGTGCAAATGGAAATGTTGGTGCAACAGGACCCGAAGGACCAACAGGTCCTACTGGATTAACAGGTGCGCAAGGTGCATCCGGTGCAGCAGGTGGAACTGGAGGCACTGGACTTACAGGAAATGTTGGCGCAACTGGTACAACTGGAGCTCAAGGAGTTCAAGGAGAAAACGGATTTTCCCAAGTAACTTGGGTGCCAATCTTGACTTGGAATTTAAATACAGACGTTCCTGGGCAGCACTCGGATTCCCTAACTTTCGCATCCTTAGCAGTTGGAAAAACCTATTATGTGAATATTTCGGTACACGGAGAAAGTACAAAAATCTCTGGCTCTTTCACTGGAGAATTATTTCCGAGTTCAACCCCTGCCTTTTTTGTTATGGATCAGTCTGTATCTGAGGCAAATGTTTATAGTGGAATTGGATCAAAACACATTTACAGTTTTAACCTTCATGGAGTCATCACCGTTGGGGCATCTGTGACTTCGTTTACATTTCGTGTTTCGGACGGAGCGGGTGTAACAACTGATTACCCTATGACTTTGATAGGAAAGGCAACATTCATAATGGTCGGCAGCATCGGCTAAAAGAGGAATAAATACGCGGGGAGAGTCTCATAAATCTGAGCAGAAATGCTTGGAGCGGGTGACCGGGATCGAACCGGCATGGCCAGCTTGGAAGGCTGGGGCTCTACCATTGAGCTACACCCGCATGCGGTGTGACCGCTAGCGTACGGGGTTAGGGTATCGGCTCGGTAATCAGAGCACAAAAATTCCTCTAGACTTCCGACTTACGCCTCGGGGCGTAGCGTAGTGGCTAGCGCGCCTGCTTTGGGAGCAGGAGATCGGGAGTTCGAATCTCCCCGCCCCGACCAGAAGTACTTAAGTTACTGGTCATCAATTTCTATAAGGAGCAATCTGTGAAGAGCTCGGTCGAGACACTTTCACCTACCCGAGTACGACTTGATATTGAAGTCGAGTTCGCAGAATTAAAAGATCATGTTGATGCTGCTTACAAGCGAGTTGCAACACAAGTAAACATTCCTGGTTTCCGTAAAGGAAAAGTTCCAGCAGCAATGATTGATCAACGTGTTGGTCGTGGCACTGTAATTGATGAAGCAATCAATTCAGCTTTGCCAGAGTTCTATGGAAAAGCTGCACGCGAACATTCAGTTCTAGTTGTTGGTCGCCCAGAAGTTGATATCAAAGAATTTATCGATCACGAAAAATTGCACTTCACTGTCGAAGTAGATGTTCGCCCTGAAGTAACACTTCCTGATTTCTCAAAGATCACAATTGAAGTTCCTGTTGCAGTTGTTACTGAGTCAGATATTGACGAGCAGATTAATGAACTAGCAAAGCGTTTCGGAACTCTTACAACTGTTGAACGTCCAGCTAAAGATGGCGACTTTGTAACAATTGATTTGTTAGCAAAGATTAACGGCGAAGAAATCGATGGCGGAAAAGCTTCTGATATTTCTTACGAAGTTGGTTCAAACCGCATGATTGATGGTCTTGATGCAACTCTTGTTGGATTATCAGCTGGAGATACCAAGACTTTTAATACTCAACTAGTTGGTCAAGCTGATGGTGAAACTGGCGATGTTGATGTTGCAGTAAAGGTTGTTAAAGAGCGCATCCTTCCTGAGATCGATGATGCATTCGCAAAGCTTGCAAGCGAGTTCGATACTTTGGCAGAGTTAAAGGCAGATACAGCTACACGCCTTGATCGCTTAAAGAAGATGGAACAAGGTGCACAGGCACGCGATCTACTTCTTGAAAAGTTGATTACAGATCTTGATATCCCAGTTCCAGATAAGTTAGTTGAAGATGAAGTAAATGCTCATCTTGAGCCAGAAGGTCGCCTAGAAGATGCAGCTCACCGGGCTGAAGTTGATCTTGAAGTTCGTACCTCAATTAAGTCTGATTTCTTGCTTGATTCAATCGTTAAGGCTGAATCTGTAGAAGTTAACGAGATGGAACTTACTGAGTATTTGGTTCGCCAATCACAGCGTTACGGAATGGCACCAGAGCAATTCGCTCAGGAACTTCAAAAGCAAGGTCAGATCGCCACATTGGTATCTGAAGTTGCTCGCTCGAAGGCACTTG
>Ga0315900_10011794_pt1 | contig 10797 bp, 10 predicted proteins | sample LakEriMetagenome_FD_203521 | JGI IMG/M metagenome (GOLD analysis project Ga0315900, IMG submission 203521) | Freshwater fungal communities from buoy surface, Lake Erie, Ohio, United States - Buoy 12 MA114 | ecosystem: Environmental > Aquatic > Freshwater > Lake > Lake biofilm | place: USA: Lake...
GCTTCTGCGCCTCGGTCAGGTCAGAAGCGGTGATGCCCAGTGCGCTCTTGACCGGAGCAGCACCGCCGGGCTCGGCCTGGGCGCGGCGGGAAGGCCGCTCGGCTTCGAACTCGCCCACCGTGGCCGTGAGTTCCTTGGTGACGCCGCGGCGGAAGATCTGCAGCGTGGCCTTGGAGCCGGGACGCGTGCCACCCACCAGACGGGGCAGGTCACCCGACTTCTCAACCACCTTGCCGTCCACCCGGGTGATGATGTCGCCCGCCTCGACCCCGGCCTTGTCCGCCGGGCCGCCGGCCTCCACGCTCTGTACCAGCGCGCCTGTGGGCTTGCCCAGACCGATGGCCTCGGCCACTTCCTTGGTGACTGGGGCGATCTGCACGCCGATGCGGCCGCGGATCACCCGGCCATTCGTGCGCAGTTGGTCAGACACGCGCATCGCCTCGTCGATGGGGATGGCAAAGCTGATGCCCATGAAGCCGCCGGAACGGCTGTAGATCTGCGAGTTGATGCCCACCACCTCTCCGCGCAGGTTCAGCAAGGGGCCGCCGGAGTTGCCCGGATTGATGGCCACATCGGTCTGGATGAAGGGAAGATAGTCGCCCGTGTCGCGCTGCTTGGCGCTGACGATGCCCGCAGTCACCGAGTTCTCCAGGCCAAAGGGAGAGCCGATGGCCATCACCCACTCCCCCACCTTCAGGCGGTTCACGTCGCCGATCTTCACGAAAGGCAGGCCCGTGGCATCGATCTTGACCACGGCCACATCGGTGCGCTTGTCGGCGCCGACGATCCTGGCCTTGAACTCGCGCTTGTCCGTCAGGGTGACCAGCACCTCGTCGGCGCCGTCCACCACGTGGGCGTTGGTCATGATGAAGCCGTCGGCGCTGAGGATGAAGCCCGAACCGACGCCGCGCTGCTGAGGTTCGTCGTCGCCACGCGGGCCGGATCGCGGCCCGGGCCGGCCAGGCAGCGGGATGCCGAAGCGGCGGAAAAACTCTTCCATGCCCGGGTCCACCTCCCCGGCGCCAGGGGCATTGGCACGGCTGCGCTCCATGGTGCGGATGTTCACGACCGAAGGGCCCACCCGTTCTACGAGTTCAGTGAAGTCGGGCAAGGCCTGCGCCGACACGACGGGCGGCAGCACCAGTGCTGCGGCGCCCAAGACGGCGGCGGCCAGCTGCAGCATGCGCCTGCGCAGGGTCCCGACCGGCGCGCGCACGGGGCTGGGAAGAAGAGCTTGGTACATCTGGTTTCTCCAGGGGGGGGTTCAAGGGCCCGTCCGGCGCTTTCAGGACCGGGACGAGACGCAGGGATGACAAGCAGCGGAAGACTGCAAGGGTATGTGCGGTTCAAGGCCGGCGATGCAAGACCCGCAAAAAGGCCCTGCGCGCCGGCAGGGGCACGTCAAGCGGGAGGCAGGGCATGAGGCGCGCCGTACAGCGCAACACGCAGGCCGTGCCACGGCAGGCCGACTCGACGCTGCGAAACTGCGACCCAGTCGGGCGACAGCAAGCCCCAGCGGGACCGGCCCGGAACCCCCAGGCGTAACAGCATCCAGGTGCCCAGGTCAATCGTCACCTCGGGCGCACACGCCTGACCAGCGCCCCAGTCTGCGTCAACGAGAGCGCCAGGCATGCCTGCCGGCGCATACAGGCCATCTCGAGCGGACGGTTGCACAGGCTGCCTGAAGCGCCATTCACCGCCCGTCCATTCGAGTCGTGCCACTGGGGCCCCGGCCATTCGCCAGCCCATCCAGCCCGACAGCAACGCCAAGCCCAGGCAGGCCCCCCAGATGGCAGGCCCTTGCGGCAGACTCCACCGCTGGCTCTGCCACAGCGCCACCGCCGCAGCGGCCAGCGCGCACAGCAGTGCACAGACCGCCTGCCAGAAGGGTTCAGATCTCAGATCGACCGCCACGGGTGGCGGCGTTCTCGAAGAGGCCACCGGTCAATCAGCCGACGGGGGACCAGGCCGCACAGGCCTGGCCCGCGCGCCGGGCGAAGTTCAGGATAGACGGCGGAACACCAGCGTGCCGTTGGTGCCGCCGAAGCCGAAATTGTTCTTCACCGCCACATCGATCTTCATCTGCCGCGCCACGTTGGCACAGTAGTCCAGATCGCAGTCGGGGTCGGGATTGACCAGGTTGATGGTCGGCGGCGAGACCTGATGGTGCAGCGCCAGCACCGTGAACACCGATTCGATGCCGCCGGCGCCACCCAGCAGATGGCCCGTCATCGACTTCGTGGAATTGACCACCATACGGCGCGCATGGTCCCCGAACGCCTTCTTGATCGCGTTCGTCTCGTTGATGTCCCCCAGCGGCGTGGAGGTGCCGTGCGCGTTCAGGTACTGCACCTCATCGGCATTGACGCGGGCATTGCGCAGTGCGGCCAGCATGGAACGCTTGGGGCCGTCCACGTTCGGAGCGGTCATGTGAAACGCGTCCGCGCCCATGCCAAAGCCCGCCAGTTCCGCGTAGATCGGGGCACCGCGCCGACGTGCGTGCTCGTACTCCTCCAGCACCAGAACGCCCGCCCCTTCACCGAGAACGAAACCGTCGCGATCCTTGTCGAAGGGGCGCGAGGCCGTCTCGGGGGAATCGTTGCGGGTGGACAGCGCACGCGCGGCAGCAAAGCCCCCCACGCCCAGTGGAGACACGGTGCTCTCGGTGCCACCGGCGATCATCACGTCGACGTCGCCGTACTCGATCATCCGCCCTGCCTCGCCAATGCAATGCAGGCCGGTAGTGCAGGCCGTCACGATGGCCAGGTTCGGGCCCTTGAATCCATAACGGATCGAGATGTGACCCGACACCATGTTGATGATGGAGGCAGGCACGAAGAACGGCGACACGCGGCGCGGGCCGCGCTGGGTCAGCTCGGCCGCCGTCTCCTCGATCATGGGCAGCCCGCCAATGCCCGATCCCACCATGCAGCCGATGCGCTCGGCCTGCTCTTCCGTGAGTGCATCCCCTGTGGCCAGGCCAGCATCACGCACGGCCTGTGCGGCCGCGGCAAGACCGTAATGGATGAAGGTGTCCATGTGACGGGCTTCCTTGCCGGGGATGTAATCCTCGACGTTGAAGCCCTTGACCTCGCCCGCAAAACGGCAGGCGAAGTTCGTCGCATCAAAGCGGGTGATGGAACCAATGCCGGAACGCCCGGCCAGCAGGTGGGACCAGCCGTCCTGCACGGTGTTGCCCACCGGGCTGATGAGACCCAGCCCGGTGACGACGACGCGCCGGCGCGTCATGCCTTCTGGTTCTTGACCGCGTAGTCGATCGCCAGCTGCACCGTGGTGATCTTCTCGGCTTCCTCGTCCGGAATCTCGATGCCGAACTCGTCCTCAAGGGCCATGACCAGCTCCACCGTGTCCAGCGAGTCGGCGCCCAGGTCGGCCACGAAAGCCTTCTCGTTGGTGACATCGGCCTCAGGAACGCCGAGTTGTTCGGCAATGATCTTCTTGACGCGCGCTTCGATATCGCTCATGACTTCTCCGAGTGCCCCTGCTTGGGAGCGTGAAAGACAGCCCCGGATTCTACCGGCCGGGACGCAAACCGGAGGGGCGACGTCGCCGCCCCGCAGTGACTGGACTTCGGGCCCCTTGGTTCAGGCCCCGGTTCAGGCCATGTACATGCCGCCGTTGACATGCAGTTCGGTGCCTGTGACATAGCCGGCCAGCGGAGAGGCCAGGAACGCCACGGCGTGGGCGACCTCCTCGGGCGTGCCCAGGCGGCCGGCGGGAATCTGCTGCAGCAAGGCGGTCTTCTGGGCCTCGGGCAGCACCTCGGTCATGTCGGTGGCGATGAAGCCCGGCGCCACGCAGTTGACGGTGATGTGCCGGCTGCCCAACTCTCGCGCCAGCGCACGGGTGAGGCCCGCCACGCCGGCCTTGGCCGCGGCGTAGTTGGCCTGGCCAGCGTTGCCACTGGCACCCACGACGGAGGTGATGTTGACGATGCGGCCATAGCGCTGCTTCATCATGGGGCGGATCACGGCACGGCTCATGCGGAACACAGCCTTGAGGTTGGTCTCCAGCACGGCGTCCCAGTCCTCGTCCTTCATGCGCATGGCCAGGGTGTCGCGGGTGATGCCAGCGTTGTTGACCAGCACCTGCAGGCCCCCGAACTCCTTGACCAACGCCTCCACGGCGGCTTCGCATGCCGGGGCATCGTTGACATTGAGCACCAGCCCTCGGCCTCCAAGGGAGGCCAGCGCCTCGGTGATGGCCTCGGCGCCCGCCTGCGAAGTGGCCGTGCCCACCACCCGTAAGCCCTGCTGGGCCAGCATCAATGCAATGGCCCGGCCGATGCCCCGGCTGGCACCGGTGACCAGGGCCGTCTGGGTTTGTGAAGTCAGGTCTGCACTCATGCCAGCAACTCCCGGGCTTCGGCCAGGGTGGCCGGGTCGAACACCGTCATGCTCACGGCGTCGGCGTCGATCCGCTTGACCAGACCGGACAGCACCTTGCCCGGCCCGCACTCCAGCACATGGGTCAGCCCACGCGCGCGCAGGGCCTGCACCACCTCCACCCAGCGGACGGGGCCGAAGGCCTGACGGTACAAGGCATCGCGCAGGGCCTGCGGATCGGCCTGCACCGCGGCGTCGATGTTGTTGACCACCGGAATGCGCGGCGCGACCAGGTTCACGCCGGCCAATTTCTCTCGCAGGCGCTCGGCAGCGGGCTTCATCAATGACGAGTGGAACGGCGCAGACACGGCCAGAGGCAAGGCACGCTTGGCGCCCGCAGCCTTGAGCAGTTCGCAGGCCTTGTCCACACCGACTTTGGTGCCTGCAATGACCGTCTGCTTGGGATCGTTGAAGTTCGCCGCCTCCACCGCCTGCCCGGTGGCCGCGGCGGCCTGGGCACAGCCCTCGCGCACGGCGGCCGCCTCCAGCCCCAGGATCGCGGCCATGGCCCCCACACCCACCGGGACGGCTTCCTGCATGGCCTGGGCGCGGAAGCGCACCAGCGGCAGCGCCTGGTCCAGGCTCAGCGCGCCCGCGGCCACCAGGGCGCTGTACTCGCCGAGCGAGTGACCCGCGACGGCGGCCGGCTCGTCGCCGCCCTCGTGTAGCCAAGCACGGTAGCAGGCGATGGCCGCCGTGAGCATGACGGGCTGGGTGTTGGTGGTGAGCTCCAGCGCCTCCTTGGGGCCCTCGTGGATCAGCCGGGCGATGTCTTCGCCCAGGGCCGTGGAGGCTTCCTGAAGGGTGGCGCGAACGGCGGGGTGGTCTCCCCAGGCATCGAGCATGCCGACGGACTGGGACCCCTGGCCGGGGAAGACGAAGGCGAAAGGCTTCATGCGAGCGTCTCTTGCATCTCTGGATCTTGAGGGAGGGCGTCAGAAGTCCAGCAGCACGGCGCCCCAGGTGAAGCCGCCGCCCACGCCTTCGAGCATGACGGTGTCACCCTTGCGGACCTGACCACCGCGCACGGCGTGGTCCAGTGCCAGCGGCACCGAGGCGGCTGACGTGTTGCCATGCTGGTCGACAGTGACCACCAGCCTGGACGGGTCGAGCTTGAGCTTGCGCGCGGTGCTTTGCATGATGCGGATGTTGGCCTGATGGGGGATCAGCCAGTCCACATCGGCCGCGGTACGACCCGCCTTGGCCAGTACCGACCGGGCCACGCTCTCCAGCACGCCCACTGCCAGCTTGAACACGGCCTGGCCATCCATCTTCAGCAGCGGGTCCCCCAGCACCTGGCCGCCGGCCACGGTGCCCGGCACGCACAGGATGCCCACGTGGCTGCCATCGGCGTGCAGCTCGGAGGCCAGGATGCCTGGGGTGTCGCTGGCCTCCAGCACCACGGCGCCGGCACCGTCGCCGAACAGCACGCAGGTGGTGCGGTCGTTGAAGTCCAGGATGCGCGAGAACACCTCGGCGCCCACGACGAGCGCCTTGGTTGCGGTGCCGGCGCGGATCATGGCGTCGGCCACGGTCAGGGCGTAGACGAAACCCGAGCACACGGCCTGCAGATCGAAGGCCGGGCAGCCGGCCACGCCCAGCTTGTGCTGCAAGATGGCCGCGGTGGAAGGAAACACCATGTCCGGGGTGGACGTGGCCACGACGATGAGGTCGATCTCCTGGGCTTGCCGTCCTGCAGCGGTCAAGGCGCTGCTGGCCGCATGCACGGCGAGATCACTGGCATGGACATCGTCAGAGACGAAATGCCGGGCACGGATGCCGGTGCGCTCCACGATCCACTCGTCGCTGGTCTCCAGGCCACGCTGGGCCAGCAGTTCAACCACGTCGGCGTTGGACAGGCGTCGGGGCGGCAGGTAGCTGCCGGTGCCGGTGATGCGGGAGTAAGGCGGCAAGGAGGTCATGAGACAGGGGTCAGGGAGCAGGGCCGGATGCGACATCCGGCACCACAGCGTGGGCCGCCAGGCTCGGGGAAGCCTCTGCGGCCACAGCACCTGGCGCCACATTCTGGGCGATGCGGCGCTCGACGCGTTCCAGCAGGCGATTGCGCGCCGCGTCATAGGCACGGTCCAGCGCGTTCTCGAAAGAGAAGGCGTCGGCCGAGCCATGGCTCTTGAACACCAGACCGCGCAAACCCAGGAGCGCCGCGCCGTTGTAGCGGCGGTGGTCCACGCGTTGCTTGAAGCGACGCAGCACCGGCATGGCCACCAGCGCGGCCACCCTGTCGGTCCAGCTTCGGGTGAACTCCTGACGGATGAACTCGCCCATCATGGAGGCGAGCCCTTCGGAGGTCTTGAGGAGCACGTTGCCCACGAAGCCATCGCACACCACGATGTCGGTGGTGCCCTTGAAGATATCGTTGCCCTCCACGTTGCCGTGGAAGCGAATACGGCCCTCGGCCGCCGCCTGGCGCATCAGGTCGGCAGCGGCCTTGATGGTCTCGCTGCCCTTGATGGCTTCTTCGCCGATGTTCAACAAGCCCACGGAGGGGTCTTCCCGACCCTCGACTGCTGCCACCAGGGCACTGCCCATGAGGGCAAACTGCAACAGATGCTCTGCACTGCAGTCTACGTTGGCGCCCAGGTCCAGCACGGTGGTGAACCCTCCCCGGCGATGCGGCATCACGGTGGCAATGGCCGGGCGATCGATGCCTTCCAGGGTCTTCAGCACGTAGCGGGCCACGGCCATCAGCGCGCCGGTGTTACCCGCCGACACGCAGGCATCGGCAGCGCGCTCGCCATCTTCAGTGGGCTTGACCTGCGCGATGGCCACCCGCATGGACGAGTCGCGCTTCTTGCGCAGCGCCACTTCCACCGGATCGTCCATGGTGACGACCTCGGAGGCGGCCACGCAGGTGACCCGGGGCCACTGCGCTGCGGGCTTCAGGGCCTCTTCGGTGCCCACCAGGATCAGCCGGGCGTCCGGATGCCGGTCCAGAAATGCCTTGCACGCGGGCAGCGTCACTGACGGCCCATGGTCGCCCCCCATGCAATCCACCGCCAGCCGCACCTCGCTCAGGGGTTCAGGCCGGCTCGTCATGGGGTGTTCCCAACGACGCTGTATGCATGGGTGCAAAACCCGGGCGCATCAGCACAAACGCCCAAGTGCGCCTTGCAGCGCCTCGGGCGGGAAGCATCTGACAAGAACCTGTGTCCGGCCATGAGGCGCCGAGCGGCGCAACGTTGCCGAGCCGTCCAGGATCAGGCGTCGGCCTTGGTCTTGAGGACCTTGCGGCCGCGGTAGAAGCCGGTCGGGCTGATGTGGTGACGCAGGTGCACCTCGCCCGTGGTCGGCTCGACGGCGGTACCCGGGGTGCCCAGGGCATTGTGCGAGCGGTGCATGCCGCGCTTGGACGGCGACTTCTTGTTCTGCTGAACGGCCATGAAGAACTCCTGGAGCGTCTGGCAGGCGGGACGCGGGCTCACAGCCCCGGGTACCAGACGAAAAGCCCGCGATTCTATCCATTTCCGTCAAGAGGCCCCGCAACCTACGCCCCCGTGGTCCTGCTGACCCGACCAGGTGGACGTGCGCAACGCGCAAAAAGGACGCATGGGGGAGAGCGAAGCTTCCCTGGCTTCAGGAAGACCTCTGACGCTTGAGTGCCCCCAGGACCGCGAAGGGGTGCGGCCGGTCAGCCGGCTGGGGTGCGTCGTCTCGATCGCGCGCACCTTCAGCGCCATGGCGGGCCACCGACGGCGCTGCACCGGGCACCTCCGGGGCGAGCAAGGGTTCAGGGCAGGTTTCATGGCGAGGCACGATGGGCAGCGCCATGATCAATTCGTCTTCGACCAGGCTTGGCAGGTCCAGCGGCCGGCCGAGTGCCAGGAAGTCTTCGTCCTCGGAGGTTTCGTCCAGTTCTGCCGCCTCTTCATCGCTGCGCGCAAACCTGAAGGTACGGTCAATGTGCAGGTTCACAGCCATGGGCTGCAGGCAACGCTGACAGTTCAGCCATAGCGTGGTCTGTGCCTGAAGACGCAGGCGCAGTTCTGGCGCCCCTCCCAGCACGTCACGGTGCGAGCCCGTGGCATCCCAACTCACCAGGCCCGGCACCTCGTCGACCGGCGCACTGGTCCCTTCGGAAAGCCGCTGAAGTGATTGCAGGGGCATCTCGCCTGCCAGGTTGGCGCCCGCCCGCGCGAACTTGGCCACGTCCAGACGCTGCGGATTCAGGGCGGCAGACTTCATGCCCACGAGTGTAGGAGGTGGCGTCGGCACCCGGCAGGACCACCGCGCGACAATCCCGGAATGACCAGCCCGCCACCGCGCCTCATCCTGGGATCCACCTCCCGTTACCGACGCGAACTCCTGACCCGGCTGCGCCTGCCCTTCGAGGTGGAAGCCCCCGGCGTCGACGAGACACCACAGCCGAGCGAGGCGCCTGCGGCACTGGCGCGGCGGTTGGCACTCGAAAAGGCGCGTGCCGTGGCCGCCCGACACCCGCATGCCGTGGTGATCGGTTCGGACCAGGTGGCCGACCTGGCCGGTGAGCCTTTGGGCAAACCCGGGGACCACGCCCGCGCGGTGGTGCAACTCCAGCGCATGAGCGGGCAGCGCGTGGTGTTCCAGACAGCGCTGGCCGTCGTGCGCCGGGACACCGGCTTCGAGGCGGTGGACCTGGCGGCGGTCAGCGTCACCTTCAGAACCCTGTCGGCCGCGGAGATCGAGGCCTACCTTCGGCTGGACGAACCCTACGACTGCGCGGGCAGTGCCCGCAGCGAGTCCCTGGGAGTCGCCTTGCTGTCGAAGATCGACTCTGACGACCCCACGGCCCTGGTGGGCCTGCCCCTGATCCGGACCTGCGCCCTGCTGAGGGCTGCGGGGCTGGACCCGCTGGACGTGGCCGGGAGACGCGCTGAGTGATCCCGCAGTCGGCCGCCACGCAGCCTCAGGCCCCCACCGACACCCGGGGCCGGCTGTTCCTCGTGCCCAACGCCCTGGACCTGGGCGGCGAGGCGGGTGACTTGCGGGACGTCCTGCCCGATGGGGTGTTGCGCATCGCGGCCCGACTTCAATACTGGGCCGTGGAAGATGCGCGCAGCACCCGGGCTTTTCTGAAGCGCGTGCACGCGGTGCACCCGTTGTCTCAAGCGCTTCAGGCGCTGCACATCGCGGAGATGCCGCGCCCGCAAAAGGGCCGCTCGCCGACCCATTCGCCGGCGGCGAAGGCCGCGGGCGACCCGTGGGCTGATCTGCTGGCCCCGGCCTGGACCGGCCACGACCTGGGCGTGCTGTCGGAGGCGGGGCTGCCAGGCGTGGCCGACCCCGGGGCCCGCCTGGTGGGCGCCGCCCATCGTGCGGGTCTGGAGGTCCAGGCCCTGCCCGGCCCCAGCTCTCTGGTGCTGGCCCTGGCCGCAAGCGGCCTGCAAGGCCAGCAGTTCGCCTTTGTCGGCTATCTGCCCCAGGAGCCCGATGCGCGGGCCAGGCGCATCCGCGAGTTGGAGGCCTGGTCCCGCAAGGCGGACCAGACGCAGTTGCTGATCGAGACGCCCTACCGCAACCAGGCGGTGATGCAGGCCCTGTTGGCCCACCTGAGCCCCGAAACCCGGCTGTCGATCAGCATCGGGCTCACCTTGTCCGGGGGCTTCAGCCGAACGGCGCCGGTGGCGCAATGGCGACGTGAAACCCTGGGATTGAGCGACCGCATGCCTGCAGTCTTCGCCCTGCTGGGGCGTTGAGCCTGCGGGCCTGCTGGCATGCGAGACTGAGGCCACTGGCACTCCCGCACCCATCCATGACCCTTCTCGTCACCGGCGGCGCCGGCTTCATCGGCAGCAACTTCGTGCTGGATTGGCTGAACGCCGCCGAGGTGAAGCGCGAGGCGGTGGTCACGCTGGACGCCCTGACCTACGCCGGCAACCCGGAGAACCTGGCATCCCTGCGCGGCGACGCCCGTCACACCCTGGTGCAAGGCGACATCTGCGACCGCGCGCTGGTGGACCAATTGCTGGACGCGCACCGCCCGCGGGCCATCGTGCACTTTGCTGCCGAGAGCCACGTGGACCGCAGCATCCACGGCCCCGGCGCTTTCATCCGCACCAATGTGGAAGGCACCTTCACGCTGCTGGAGGCCGCGCGTGCCTACTGGAGCGGCCTGGAGGCTGACGCAAAGGCGGCCTTCCGCTTCCACCATGTGTCCACTGACGAGGTCTACGGCAGCCTGGCCCCGGGTGATGCGGCCTTCACGGAAACGCACCCTTACGAGCCCAACAGCCCCTACTCGGCCAGCAAGGCCGCCAGCGACCACCTGGTGCGCGCCTGGCACCACACCTACGGGCTGCCGGTGCTCACCACCAACTGCTCCAACAACTACGGGCCTTACCACTTCCCCGAGAAGCTGATCCCACTGATGATCGTCAACGCCCTGGCAGGCAAG
>Ga0315900_10011796_pt1 | contig 10794 bp, 10 predicted proteins | sample LakEriMetagenome_FD_203521 | JGI IMG/M metagenome (GOLD analysis project Ga0315900, IMG submission 203521) | Freshwater fungal communities from buoy surface, Lake Erie, Ohio, United States - Buoy 12 MA114 | ecosystem: Environmental > Aquatic > Freshwater > Lake > Lake biofilm | place: USA: Lake...
GGCGGCGCGCCAGACCCTGCCCGGCATGGCCCCTGCGCTGGCCGAGGCGGCCGGGGCGCAGGCGCGCGCGACGCGGGCGATGCTCGACCTCGGCCCGACCGACCGGGCGGCGGGGGCGCTGGCCTATCTGCGCGGCTTCGCGCGGCTGCTCGGGGCGCACTACCTCTTGCGCGCGGCGCTGGCCGAAGGCGCGCCGGGGCCGCGCCACGCCCTCGCGGCCTTCCATGTCGCGCGCCTCCTGCCGCAGCAGGGGCCGCATCTGGCCGAGGCGACGCTCGGCGCCGCGGGGGTCTATGCGCTCGCGCCCGAGGCGCTCGGCCCGTGACGGCACGATGATGGACACCCCCGCGGCCGAGATCCGCCACCCCTTCGCGACCCCGCCCGCCCCTGGCGCGGCGACCGAGGTCGCGCCCGGGATCCTGTGGCTGCGCCTGCCGATGCCGATGGCGCTCGATCATGTGAACGTCTACGCGCTCGATGACGGCGACGGCTGGACGATCGTCGATACCGGCCTCGACACCCCTGACACCCGCGCCGCATGGCAAGCCGTCCTGACCGGCCCGCTGGCCGGCCGCCCCGTCCGCCGCGTCCTCGTCACCCACCACCATGTCGATCACGTCGGGCTCGCGGGCTGGTTCGTGGCGCGGGGCGCCGAACTCCTCATGCCGCGGACGGGCTGGCTCATGGCGCGGATGCTCGCGCTCGACCTGCAGGAGAGGCCGACGCCCGAGGCCCTCGCGCTGTGGCGCGAGGCCGGGATGGACGCCGAAACCTTCGCCCGCCGCGCCGCCGCGAGGCCCTGGAACGCCGCCGACACCACCCACGCGCTGCCGCCGGGCTTCACCCGCCTGCAGGACGGCGCGCGGATCGTGCTGGGCGGGCGGGGCTGGCGGGTGCGGATGGGCGACGGACATGCCCCCGAACACGCGACCCTCTGGTCCGAGGATGGCGCGCTCGTCCTCGCGGGGGATCAGGTCCTGCCCGGGATCACGCCCCATATCGGGGTCTATCCCAACGAACCCGCCGCCGATCCGCTCGGCGAGTGGCTGGCAAGCTGCACCCGCCTTGCGGCCCACGCCCGGCCCGACCACCTCGTGCTGCCCGGCCACAAGCTGCCCTTCACCGGGCTCGCGCTCCGGCTCGGCCAGATGGGGCAGAGCCACGCGGCCGCCCTTCGCCGCCTGCGCGCCCATCTGCGCGAGCCCCGCGTCGCGGTCGCGTGCTTCGCGCCCCTCTTCCGCCGGCCGATCGATGATGCGCTCATGGGCCTCGCGCTGCCCGAGACGCTCGCGCATCTCAACCACCTGCTCGCGCTCGGGGCCGTCGCGCGGACACGCCGCGCCGACGGCGCCTGGATGTGGCACGATGTCCCCGAGGTGAAGATCGCGGATGACATGGGGCACCCGATCGGCTAACCCATGTTGCACAGAACCGCGAGACACCTCATGGCCCAGCATTCCCACGATCACCACCACGACCACAAACCTGGCAGCATGGACATCCGCGCGCAGGAGCGCACGTTCAACGGGTTCATCACCTTCACCATCCGCTCGGTGATCGTGATCATCGCGACGCTGGTCTTCCTCGCCCTCGTCAACGCCTGATCGCGCGCGGGTCAGACCCGGGCGTAGACATCCTCGAAACGCACGATGTCGTCCTCGCCCAGATAGGCGCCTGTCTGCACCTCGATCAGTTCAAGGTCGAGTTTGCCGGGATTTTCCAGCCTGTGGCGTGTCCCGAGGGGGATATAGACCGATTCGTTCTCGGTCAGCAGCCGCACGGCGTCCCCGTTCGTCACACGGGCTGTTCCGGCCACGACAATCCAGTGTTCGGACCGGTGGTGGTGCGCCTGCAGGCTGAGTGCGGCACCCGGCCGCACGAGGATGCGCTTCACCTGATAGCGGTGCCCGATCGAGAGTCGCTCGAACCAACCCCATGGCCTGTGATCGCGCGGAAAGGCGGTTGCCTGCGGCGCGCCGCGCGCGGCAAGGACCGCGACCGCCTCGCGCACCTGCCCCCCGGCATCGCGCCGCGCCACCAGAACCGCGTCGGGCATCGCGACTGCCACGATGTCGCGCAGCCCGATCCCCACCAGTTCGACACCTTCGGCCTCCGAGCGCAGCAGCGTTCCCTCGCAGTCTATGGCGGTTGCGTGGCCTGATCGCACATTGCCCGCCGCGTCGGCGTCGCCCGCCTTCCAGACTGCTTCCCACCCTCCGAGGTCCGACCACGCGCCATCAAAGGGCATGACCATCAGGCCCGCGACCCGCTCCATGATCGCATAGTCGATCGAGATATCCTCGACCTTGGCCCACGCGGCGGGATCAAGCCGGAAAAAGTCGAGATCGGACCGCGCCGCCGCATGCGCGGCCCGCACACCCGAAAGGATCTCGGGCGCATGGGCCTGAAAGGCCGCAATCAGCGTGTCTGCGCGGAGCAGGAAGATGCCCGCATTCCACAGATGCAGGCCGTCGGCAGCCATCCGTTCGGCATCCTTTGGCCCCGGCTTCTCGACGAAGCGGCGCAGGGGCCGGATTCCGCCCGGCCCCTCGGGCGCTGCGGTTTCGGGTTCGAGGTGACCATAGCCCGGTTCGGGTCGGTCGGGCCGGATGCCGAAGGTGACGACCGCGCCGGCGCGGGCGGCGGGCGCTGCGGTCCGCAGCGCAGCGCGGAACCCCTCTGCGTCCGGGATCGCATGATCCGCCGGCGCCGCGACGATCAGCGCAGCGGGATCGTGCGCCGCGACCGTCAGCGCCGCGGCGAGGATCGCGGGGGCAGTGTTGCGCGGCTGCGGCTCGATCAACAGCTCCGGCGCGGCAACGCCCGCCTCGCGCAACTGCTCGGCCGCGATGAAGCGGAAGGCCTCGCCCGTCACGATGATGGGGCGCGCGAATCCGTGGCCGGACAGGCGGCGCGCACAGGCCTGAAACAGCGTCTCCTCGCCCAGAAGCTTCGAGAACTGCTTGGGATAGCTCTTGCGCGACAGGGGCCAAAGCCGGGTGCCCGAGCCGCCGCAGAGGATGACGGGGTGGATGTCGGAATGGGACAACGGAGGATCCAGTCTTGGTGAAATGCCTTGGGTTCAAAAGGGTCTATGCGCCCGAATGAGCGGGCGCTCGCAGAACTATGCGATCGGCCTGCGGTCGTGTCAACGCACCCCGGCCGGCTGCCAGATCCCGAAACGGTCACGCAGGTGAAGGGCGCAGGCGCGGTTGGCCTCGAACCGCCCCATGCCCTCGATCTCGGCGCCGTGCAACGGATCGGTGCCGTCATGGGCGCGGGTGAAGCGCAACCGCGCCGCATCGCGCACAGCGATGATGCCGACGCCACGCCGCGCGAGATGGCCAGAAATCCAGACATCGTCGACCGACCACAACGCGGGCGGAATGTCGCGAAAGCCCGCGTCGAAGAAGGAGGGCCGCACCACGACGCCGCCATACCCCTCGGCGATGTCGACAAACCCTGTCCGTGCGATCATCCGCCGGATCGCCTTGCGCTCGGGCGGCACGCGCGAGGCACCGCCGTGGCGCAGGATCTGGACGGCACGCGCGATCAGGTAGCTCCAGTCTCGGCCGCGCCGCTGCAAGATCGCGCGCGGGCCCGCCACCACCGGGAGCGCGAGGCCCAGCGCATCGAGATTGAGGCCTGCGGCAGCAGCAGCATGGGCCGGATTGGTGGCCTGCGCGGCCAGAAGACCGCGCGCCCAGCCCGGGGCATAGAGGATGTCATCGTCGCAATAGAGGATCTGCGGATCGCGCGCACGGTGGCGTTCGACGGCATGCAAGATCTTGGTGGCGGGGCCAAAATCCTCCTCGACACGGATGATCTCAACCCCCGGCGGAACCTCGGGCAGCGTGCCGTCGTAGGCGGCGAAGCGGCGATATCGGCGGGGCAGATAGAGCTCGACGGCGAGGTCAGGAACGTCTTGCGCCCGCAACGCGCGCAGCACCGCGCCGAGCTGCGCAAACCGGCTCGGGATGCTCGAAAGCGCGATGACGGGCATGAAATGAACCCTTCGGACGAAAATATGCCCCTGCCCAGAATCGCAGCGGGATGCACAAAAGTCGAGGGGCCCCTTCCGGGGCCCCTGCGGGAAGTTCAATCGGCGGTCGGGATCACATCATCCCGTCCATGCCGCCCATGCCGCCGCCCATGGCGGGACCCTTGTCCTCTTTCGGACGGTCGGCGATCATCGCCTCGGTCGTGATGAGGAGCGAGGCAACCGACGCGGCATCCTCGAGCGCGGTGCGCACGACCTTGGCCGGGTCGATCACGCCGAACTTGAACATGTCGCCGTACTGCTCGGTCTGGGCGTTGAAGCCGAAGGTCGGATCGTTCGATTCGCGCACCTTGCCGGCAACGACGGCGCCATCGACGCCCGCGTTGGTCGCGATCTGGCGCAGCGGTGCCTCGAGCGCGCGGCGGACGATGGCGACACCGGCGTCCTGGTCGGAGTTGACGCCCGTCAGGCCCGCGAGCGTCTTCGAGGCCTGGATGAGGGCGACGCCCCCGCCGACGACGATGCCTTCCTGGACGGCGGCGCGGGTCGCGTTCAGCGCGTCATCGACCCGGTCCTTGCGCTCCTTCACCTCGACCTCGGTCATGCCGCCGACGCGGATGACCGCAACGCCGCCCGCAAGCTTCGCCACACGCTCCTGCAGCTTCTCGCGGTCGTAGTCCGAGGTCGTCTCCTCGATCTGGGCGCGGATCTGCGCGACGCGGGCCTGGATCTCGGCCTTGTCGCCGTAGCCGTCGACGATCGTGGTGTTGTCCTTGTTGATCGAGATCTTCTTGGCGCGGCCCAGCATGTCGAGCCCGACGTTCTCGAGCTTCATGCCGAGATCGTCCGAGATGACCTGCCCGCCGGTCAGGATCGCGATGTCCTGCAGCATCGCCTTGCGACGATCACCAAAGCCCGGAGCCTTGACGGCCGAGATCTTGAGGCCGCCGCGCAGCTTGTTGACGACGAGCGTGGCGAGCGCCTCGCCCTCGACATCCTCGGCCACGATCACGAGCGGACGCTGCGACTGGATGACGGCCTCGAGCAGCGGCACCATCGGCTGGAGCGACGAGAGCTTCTTCTCGTGCAGCAGGATGTAGGCGTCCTCAAGCTCCGCGATCATCTTGTCGGCGTTGGTGACGAAATAGGGCGAGAGATAGCCGCGGTCGAACTGCATCCCCTCGACGACTTCGACCTCGGTCTCCATCCCCTTGTTCTCTTCGACGGTGATGACACCCTCGTTGCCGACCTTCTGCATCGCATCGGCGATCTGACGGCCGATCGAGGCCTCGCCGTTGGCCGAGATGGTGCCGACCTGCGCAACCTCGTCGCTGTCCTTGACGGGGCGCGAGGCGGCCTTGATCGCCTCGACGACCTTGTGGGTCGCAAGGTCGATGCCGCGCTTGAGGTCCATCGGGTTCATGCCGGCGGCAACCGCCTTCATGCCCTCGCGCACGATCGCCTGGGCGAGAACGGTCGCGGTGGTGGTGCCGTCGCCGGCCTCGTCGTTGGTGCGCGAGGCGACTTCCTTCACCATCTGCGCGCCCATGTTCTCGAACTTGTCGGCCAGTTCGATTTCCTTGGCGACGGTCACGCCGTCCTTGGTGATGCGGGGCGCACCGAACGACTTCTCGATGACGACGTTGCGGCCCTTGGGCCCGAGGGTGACCTTCACCGCATCGGCGAGGATGTTGACGCCGCGCAGCATGCGGTCGCGGGCATCGGTATCAAAACGGACGTCCTTGGCAGCCATTGTGCTGTCTCCTGACTATGGGTTTTCGGAAGGGAAAGGCGTCGCTCAGGAAATGATCCCGAGGATGTCGCTTTCCTTCATGATGATGAGTTCTTCGCCGTTCAGCGTCACTTCGGTGCCCGACCACTTGCCGAACAGCACCCGGTCGCCGGCCTTCACGGACATCGCGATCAGCTCGCCCGAATCCTTGCGCGCGCCTTCGCCGGCGGCGACGATCTCGCCCTCGGCGGGCTTTTCCTTGGCGGTGTCGGGGATGATCAGACCGCCCTTGGTCTTTTCGTCGCTCTGGACGCGGCGGACCAGCACGCGGTCATGCAGCGGTTTGAATGCCATCTGAAAGGTCTCCCTTGAGGTTCAGGTCTATTGGCACTCATGATCCCCGAGTGCCAACGGGCGGGATGTATGCACCCCCCTGTCCCGAGTCAAGATCCCTCGGCGTTCCACTTCGGCATCAGTTCCTGCACGATCCCGGCAAGACAGAGATAGGCCGAGGCCGCCACCAGGCCGAGATCGGCGAGCGGGCTTGGCGCGAAGTCGATCCAGGCTGTCCAGCCGGCGCAGAGCGTCCAGATCAGGGCCACGGGCAGCGTCACGACCCGCCAGCGCTTGGTCCGCACCGGGTGGATGAACTTCAACCGCATGAACATCGCCGCCGCCAGCGCCACCACGACCGCAAGGGTCGTCCAAAACGTGGGTTCAAGCGCGAAGATCACGATCGCAACCATGTTCCAGCAGGCTGGAAAACCCGAAAACGACTTGTCCTCGGTCTTCATCCGCCGGTCTGCGAAATAGAGCGCCGAGGTGAAGGTGATCACGATGATCGCCACCCACCCCGTCCAGCCTGGCAGCAGACCCGAGGCAAAGAGCGCATAGGCGGGGATGAACACATAGGTCAGGTAGTCGACGATGAGGTCGAGCAGCACGCCGTCGATCTGCGGCGCGTTGCGCGACACATCGAAGCGCCGCGCGAGCGGCCCGTCGAGCCCGTCGACGGCAAACGCCACGACCAGCCACAGGAACATGAGGCTCCAGGCCGCCTCGACCGCCGCGAGCAGCGCAAGCATCGCAAATACCGCTCCGGACGCGGTCAGAAGATGGACGGCATAGGCGTGGCGCATTCCGGTCATGAGGTTCAATCGCGCGTTTCCGCGGCGGGCGCAATGCACCGCTCAGCGGTTCATCGCGCGGCTGAGGAGGATGACGGGCAGAATGCCCACCGCGACAATCGCCAGCGCCGCCGTCGAGGCCTGTTCGAGCCGCCCGTCGCTTGCGAGCCGAAAGACCCGAACGGCAAGCGTCTCGAAGTCGAACGGGCGCAGGATGAGGGTCGCGGGCAGCTCCTTCATCACATCGGCGAAGACGAAGATCGCGGCCGACAACAGCCCGCCGCGTACCACGGGCAGGTGAATGCGCCAGAGCACCTCGGCGCGCGTGGCCCCGAGGGCGCGCGCGGCTTCCTCGTAGCTCGGGGGAACGCGGGCAAAAGCGGCCTCGACGCTCTGGAGCGCGCCGGCCAGAAAACGCACGGCGTAGGCCAGAAACAGCGCAGCAACGCTGCCAGTCAGCAACAGGCCGGTCGAAACCCCGAACGCCCCCCGCATCAGCGCATCAAGGCCGCGGTCGAAAGCGGCAAGCGGCAACAGCACCCCGAGCGCGATCACGGCCCCTGGCAGCGCATAGCCAAGGCCTGCAAGCGCGATGGCGGCCGTTGCCAGCCGCCCGGGCCGGATGCGCCGGGCAAAGACGATCAGCACCGCGACGACGACCAGCAGGGCCGCGGTCGCCGCCGCCATTCCGAGGCTGTTGAGGGCAAAGCCCGCGAAGCGCACACCAAAGAGCGGATCCCCCGCAACCACCGCCAGCCGCAGAAGTTCGGCCGCCGGCAGAACGAAGCCAAGCAGGACCGGCACGGCGCACAGCACAGCCGCCGCAAGCCCGCGAGAGGCCGACAGCGGCACCCGCCGGACCTCGGGTGCGCGCCCCGATGGATCCGCGGCAAAGCGCCGGCGCCCGCGCAGCCTGCGCTCGGCCAGATAGGCAAGCACCGCGATCCCCAACAGCAGCGCCGCAAGCTGCGCAGCCCCGACGGGCGAGCCGCGCGCGAACCAGGTGCGGAAAATCCCCGTCGAGAGGGTCTGCACACCCAAGTGCAGAACCGTGCCATAATCGGCGATCGTCTCCATCACCACCAGCGCACCGCCACCCGCCACCGCAGGCCAGGCGATGGGCAGGGCCACCCGTCGAAAGGCCTCGAAGGGGCCGGCCCCGAGGGCGCGGGCCGCCTCGATCAGGCGCGCGGACTGGCGCAGGAAGGCAACCCGGCTCAGCAGGTAGACATAAGGATAGAGGACGAGCGCAAGCAGGACCGCCGCACCCGGAAGCGAGGCGATCTCGGGAAACCAGTAATCATCGCGGCCCCAGCTGAAAACGGTCCGCAGCCCCGATTGCACGGGGCCCCAATAGCTCAGCCGGTCGAAGGCGACATAGGCGATGACATATCCAGGCATCGCCATCGGCAGCATCAGCGCCCATTCGAAGACACGCCGCCCCGGAAAGTCGCAGGTCGCGACCAGCCAGCCCGTCGCGACCCCGATCACGATCGCACCAGCCGCGACTAGGGCGGCAAGCAAGAGCGTGTTGCGCAGATAGAGCGGCAGCACCGTGTCGATCAGTTGCGGCCAGATGCCGCCCGAGGGCACGAAGAGGTGCCCCACCACAGCGACGATCGGAAGCGAGATGAGCGCAACGACTGCGCCGGCCAGCACAAGCCATGGCGTCGCAGACCCATCGCCGCCCCGCGGGCCGCGCGCGGACCGTCCTGCATCCTGCGCCATCATGCACCCCCCGAGGGCAACCTTAGCGCCAGTCTGCGGGCGGCGCAAGTATTCCGACAATTATTGTCAACTTTAATGGAGCGGAGTATGGCTTGGGTATCGGGGGGCGAATCATCTTCGGGTCGCGCCTTGGGAAGTCAGCGCGCACGCAGCACAGGAGACACCGCATGCGATCCACACTGACAGCCATCGGGCTCTGCCTCGCCGCCGCGCTTCCCGCTGCGGCTGCCGAGGTGAATGTCTATTCGGCCCGCCACTATGATGCCGACCTCACGCTGCATGAGGCCTTCACGCGCGAGACGGGGATCGCTGTCAACCTTATCGAGGGATCGGGCGAAGAGCTGCTGGAGCGGGTCCGGGCGGAGGGTGCGAGCAGCCCGGCCGATGTCTTCATCACCGTCGACGGCGGGCGGTTGCACCAGCTGGTCGAGGCCGACCTCCTCTCTCCGGTCGAGAGCGCGACGCTGACCGAACGGGTGCCCGCCGCCTATCGGCACCCCGAGGGGCTCTGGTTCGGCCTGACCACCCGGGCGCGGGTGATCTTCTATGACAAGACGCGCGGTGCGCCCGAATGGCTCGACGATTACGAGGATCTCGCCGATCCGCGGCTCGGGGGCGAGGTGTGCATCCGAACCTCATCGAACATCTACAACGTCTCGCTCATGGCCGAGCTGGTCGATGCGCTGGGCGAGGAATCGGCAACCGAATGGGCAAAGGGCCTTGCCGCGAACCTCGCGCGCCCACCGCAGGGGGGCGACCGCGACCAGATCCGCGCCGTCGCCGCCGGGGAATGCCTCGTCGGGGTGGCGAACACTTATTACTGGGGTGCCCTCAAGGCCTCCGAGAATCCCGAGGACCGCGCGGCGGCCGATGCGGTCGGGATCATCTTTCCCAATCAGGGCAACCGCGGCACCCATGTGAACCTGTCGGGGGCGGGGGTGCTGAAGACCGCGCCCAACCCCGAGAACGCGATCCGCTTCATCGAGTTCCTGACAAGCGACGCGGCACAGGTCGTGCTGGCCGACAGCAACAACGAATACCCCGTCGTCGCGACGGTGACGCCCACGGGCCCGATCGCGGCCCACGCCGACTTCCGGCCGAGCGGGGTCAATGCCGAACTGTTCGGCACCAACGCCGCGAAGGCGACGGAAATCTACGATCGGGCCGGGATGCCGTGATGGTCAGCCCCGGCCGACGCGCGCCGCGCGCACGCGATCGAGGATGTGCCGCGCCGTCATGAGGTCGAGATGCGCGCCGCCGCCGTTCTTGGCGATGGTGATCTCCTCGGTCGAGCGGCGGCGAAAGAGCCCCGCCGCGATGTCGTGGAAATCGGCGAGGATGTCGGATTCCGAGATCACGCCGCGCGCGATCGGGTCCTTGAGCTCGCCGATATGCGCCAGCGTCGTCGCGCGCGAATCGACGAAGATGCGGGCCCGCCGCAGCGCCTCGTCATCGACCTCGCGCATGTCGGGACGATAGGCGCCGATCAGGTCGAGATGCGTGCCGGGCCGCAGCCATTCGCCCCGGATCAGCGGTTCGGAGGCCATCGTGGTGGTCGCGATGACATCGGCGCGCGCGACCGCCTCGGCGAGATCCTCGGCGACATGGACCCCCTCGTGCAGCGCGGCAAGCGCATGTGCCGCGCGGGTCGTGCGGTTCCACAGCGTGATGCGCGCCGCCGGCAAGAGCGCGCGATAGGCCGCGATCATCGAGGCCGCGACCTTGCCCGCGCCCACGATCAGGACCGCCCGCGCATCGGGCCGCGCGAGGTGACGCGCGGCAAGGAAACTGTCGCCGGCGGTCTTCCAGCGGGTCACGAGGTGAAAGTCGATCAGCGCCTCGGGCACCCCGGCGGTATCGGAATACAGCATGACACCGCCGTTGATCGCGGGCTGGCCCCGTGCCGGATTGCCCGGAAAGATCGTCGCGGACTTGACCGCGATCCCCATCCCGTCGATCCAGGCCGAGCGCGTCAGCAGCGTGTCGGCGCCGCGATAGAGAAAGGTGTCGCCGATGCCCGCGACCGGCAGAAGATGCCCGGCCTCGAGCGCGTCGGCGAGGCCGTGCCAGTCGAGGAGCGCCTCGGCCTCAGATCCGATGAACTCGAAATTCATGCCCGCCTCCGTGCGCGGTCGATCTGCAATTCCCGCCACGCCATGTACAGCCCCGAGCCGAGGATCAAGGCCATGCCGGCCCAGCCGAAGCCG
>Ga0315900_10011797_pt1 | contig 10794 bp, 10 predicted proteins | sample LakEriMetagenome_FD_203521 | JGI IMG/M metagenome (GOLD analysis project Ga0315900, IMG submission 203521) | Freshwater fungal communities from buoy surface, Lake Erie, Ohio, United States - Buoy 12 MA114 | ecosystem: Environmental > Aquatic > Freshwater > Lake > Lake biofilm | place: USA: Lake...
TCCGGCGTCCCCGGCCTCACGCCGGAGGAGCGCATGAAAGCGCTGCTTGTCTATGCCGACCGCATGGGCATCGAGCGGCTGTGCGTTTACATGGGCATGAAGTGGTCGCAGGACCCTTCTCCAGCCGATTTGGTGAAGCAAAACGACGAGGCGATGCGAGCGGTGGCGAAATTCCCGGATCGCGCCTTCGGTTTTGTCTATCTCAGCGCCAAACACCCGCTGGAAAGCCTGACCGAGCTCGAACGCTGCGTGGCCAACGGGCCGATGGTGGGCGTGAAACTGTGGGTGGCGGAACGCTGCACCGTTCCGGCCATCGACGCGATCATCCGCCGTGCAGCGGAACTAAAGGCGGTCATCTTCCAGCACACTTGGTTCAAAACGAACGGCAATTACACCGGTGAATCGACTCCCGACGATCTCGTGGCATTGGCAAAACGGTTTCCCGACGTGCCGATCATCTGCGGCCACACCGGCGGCAACTGGGAGCTGGGAATCCGCGCGATCCGTGCGCAAACCAACCTCTATGCCGATCTCGCCGGCTCCGATCCCACCGCCGGCTTCACCGAAATGGCCGTGCGCGAGCTCGGCGCGGATCGCGTGATCTACGGCAGCGACTGCGGCGGCCGCAGCTTCGCCAGCCAGCTCGCGAAAGTGCACGGCGCGCAGATCAGCGACGCGGACAAACAAAAAATCCTCTGCGACAACCTGCGCGGTCTGATGCTTCCCATCTTGAAGGTAAAAGGCATCCACGCGTGAAGATCATTCCTTTTTCTTCCCGAAGCCGAACAAGCGCTTGAGGAAACCGCCGGACTTTTCACCGGCCGCCTCGGCGGTGGGTACCTTCGGGCCTGCCAGACGGCGGACTCCAGAGTCCTTCTTTTCCACAGCCTCCTTTTTCTCGACCACAGGCTTCGCCGTTCCGCCCAGCCACGCGGGCGAGAGCTGCGCGACCGTCTGCCAGGCTTCAAGCCCGGCATGCCAGATGAGAGAATCCATCGACAACTTCTTGTCACGGATCAACTCCGCCATCGCGGCGTCATCCTTCGGCCCTTCGGCGGCTCCGGCGTTGTTGATGTACCAGTTCATTGTTGGCGCGGAGGCTACGCGCCCATCTGTTCTGCGCAAGAGATGAGGAAATGCTTTTCACCGGCGACCTGATCAGTCAGGATGGCCGCATGAACCGACGGAACTTCATCAGGATCTCTTCTGCCGCGTGTGCGGCATCGTCGCTTCATGCCGCTGATGTCGCGAAACTCACCGACTGCCATGTTTACCTCGGTTCCAGCCCGTTCCGGCAGTTTGAAGCCGAGGATGCGGGGAAATTCGCGCAATCGCTGCTACAACGCGGTGTCACCGAAGCCTGGGCTGGCGCGTTTGAAGGGCTGTTGCGCCGTGACGTTGCTGAGGTGAATCGTGCTCTGGCCGAAAAATGCAGGAACACGCTCTTCCGCCCCTGCGGCACGGTGAATCTGGCTTTGCCTGAATGGCAGGATGATGTGAAGCGCTGCGACGAAGTCCACGGCATGCGTGTGATACGTCTGCATCCGAATTATCACAGCTACACGCTCGAAACGGCGGCTTTTCGCGAATTGCTGGCCCTGGCGGCGAAACATAGGCTCTTGGTGCAAATCGTCGTCCAAATGGAGGACGAGCGCACGCAGCACCCGCGTGTGCAGGCAGCGCCTGTTGATCTCGCCCCGCTCGCTGGCATCATGCGCGAGATGAAGGAGGCACGTGTGATGCTCCTCAACGTGAACGCGGCGATGGTACTCCGGCATTTGCAGGACTGCCCGAATGTGTGGCTCGACTTCGCGATGATCGAAGGCGTGGGCGGCGTGGAGAACCTGCTCAAAACGTGGCCTGTGGAGCGTCTCGTATTTGGATCCTTCGCGCCTGTGTTCTACTGGGAATCCGCGCTCCTGAAGATGCGGGAGTCGGCGCTGGATGATTCACAGAGGCATGCGATTCAAGGATTGAACGTGGAGAGACTGCTGTCCTGACCGGGTCAAACCTTCACCGCCGCCGGACGCAGTGGTTGCGCCACTGAACGCGGCTTTGACAGCTTCAATTCCGCTGTGCGCGAGCCGACGGGTGCCTGGACGGTCTCTTTGGCGATCCCCATGACCTCCAGCGTGCGCTCGGCCTGAGTCACGCTGCCGTTCCAGGAGGTGACGACGGGATAGACCTGCGCGGTGTTGGCGAGATAGACCTTGTTTGCGACCAGTTCCTCCGGCGGACGCAGCTTCATCTGGCCGAGCTTGTAGATCGGCTCGACGAACGGAGCACGGAAGACGAAGGAGGTTTCAATGTCCTCGTCCTGGAGCTGCGGGAAGAGGTTTTTCAACGCGGGAATCCAGTAGGCGCGGATGCAGTCGTCGCTCGCGGCGAAGCGCTCGTCATCGCGATGGAGATATTTGGTGAGATAAACGACGTGACGTTTGCCACGGTCGGCGGTGTCGGTGAGCGTGGAGGTCTCGACGACACCATCGAAGGGATGCTCGCTCTCCGGCGTGGCGACCCAGTAGTGCGGCGTGAGCGGCTTCTTGAGGAAAAGAAGGCAGTTGATGACGCCCTGGTAATCAGTGGAGGTGTCGAGCGCTGGCATCTCACGGCGCATGGCGGGCCCGATGAGCTTTTCGACCTGCGGCGTTGGCAGGGTGACGACGACCTGGTCGAATTTTTCGACGCTGGCATCGGTGGTGATCGCAACGCGGCCTTCGTCGTCCAAATCCATCTGCCGCACGGCGGTTTTGAGCCGTATGGTGCCGCCGTGGCCGCGCAAGACGCGGGCGAAGGTGTCGGTGATGTGCTTGTAGCCGCCTTTGATGTAGCCTTTGCACTCGCCTTTTGATTCGCCCTTCTCGCGGTTGAATCGAGTCCAGAACCAGAGCGCGGGCACATCATGGTAGCGGTCTCCGAATTTCGCCTCGAGCATCGGCTGCCAGAATTTCGCGAACGCACGAGTTCCGCTGAGTCTGGTGAGCCATTTCACGGTGGTGACGTCGTCCAACCCCTTGGCGGAGACGAGGCGGCCGTACAATCCGGTGATGCCGACACGGATGCGGTCGAGAAAACGTAGCGGCGCGAACTTCAGCAGATCGAGCGCTGTGTTGAGCGGAAAAAACCTGCCCTGATGCGCATACGCGAAGGTGGTGGGCTTCCAGTACACGTCATCGCGGATGCCGAGTGTCTCCAGCACTCGCAGCAGCGGCCCGTCGCTGGGCAGCATGCAGTGGTAGAATTTTTCAAACATGCGTCCGTCGTGATCAAAGAAGGTGCCGAGACCGCCAAGCTGGTCGGAGCCTTCGATGAGCGTCACGCATTTCCCCTCCTGGGCGAGGCGGAGGGCGCAGGTGAGGCCGGAGATGCCTCCGCCCAGGACGGCGATGGAGTGGGTGATGGGGCGCATGCGGGAAAATGACGAAATCCGAATTCAGAATGATGAATGACGCGCCGATCACGCGCGGAGCTGGGCGCGCAACTCGGAGAGCGAAGGCTCCTCGGACTGGGGCAGCACGTCCTTGGCCCAGTAGCGGCCGATGACGTTGAAGTAGCGGCGGATAGTGCGCATGATGCGCATCTTGCTGACGCCGACCTTGAGGTCGTAGCGAAGCGTGTAGGGAATCTCGACGGCGCGTGCGCCGACCCAGCGCAGGCTTAACAAAAGCTCCAGCATGCACGCGAAGCTGGATTCTTCGAGGAAACGCGGGCCGGCGTTTTTGATCAGGCGGCCGAGCGTGAGGCTGCGGTAGGCGCGGAAGCCGGTGGAGTAGTCGCGCACGTTGTTGTAGGGCAGCAGGGTCTTCATCATGACGAAACAGCCCCAGCTCAGCACCTGGCGGAAGAAGGGCACGCCCTGCACAATGCTGCCGGCCTGGAAGCGGGAGGCGATGACCACGTCGGCATCACCGTCCTGGATGACCTTCACCATTTCCCGGATGTAAACGGGGTTGTGCGTGTTGTCGGAGTCCATGACGACAACGACATCGCCGAGGTGCCAGCCGGCGCGCAATCCGGTCTGGATGCCTTCGCCGAGGCCTTTGTTCACCTCGTGCTGGATGAGCTTCAGCGGCATTTTTTTGGCAAAGTCGCGGGCGATCTCGGCGGTGCGGTCCTTTGAGCCGTCATCGACGACGACCACGCTGTAAGAGAAGGGCATGTCCGCCATTTTTTCGCGGATGTTTTCGAGCAGCACGGGGAGATCCTTCTCCTCGTTGTAGGCGGGCAGGACGATGGCGATTTCGTTGACGGTTGTCGGCGTTTTCATGGCGTGTGTGGATTTCAGGCGGGTTGCATGGAGAGGTTCGGGGAAGGCATGGCGGAGCTGCGGAAGGCGGCGGCGTGATCGCTCATCGTGCCGGGTTGCCAGTGGCGCTGGAGGCTGCGGATAGTGTGCTCGACGAGAGCGGATTTTTTCGCCGCAGGCAGCTTCATGCCGGGGAAGAAGCCCATCTCAGGCACGTCCTGCTCATCGAGGAAATCCGTCGGGTGCAGCAGCAGCGACGGCGCGATTCCGCGCGCACGGCAGAGCGTGATGGCGGTGTTCCAGTAAAGTCGGGCGAGAAAATCCGACTTCTGAGCGAGGAACATCAGGTAGGTCGTGTGAACAGGCAGGCGGAGGAGCGGCATTGTCGTCACCGGCATCTCGATGAGGCCGTTTTCCCATGTGAAGGGCCGCAGTGAGCCGAACGCGTCGGTGAACTTGCCGTAGAGGCCTTTGCGCTGCTCTTTCTCCTCGGCGCTGAGCTTTGAGTTCAGCAGAAAAAACATGCGCGCCACCGGCCCGAGCACGCTGGGGAAGATGGACGCGTCGTAGTCGTAGCCCCGCTCGGCCAGCACGTCGCGCACGAGCGGCGAGGTGCTGAAGCCCGGACCGCGGAAGCCGCGTGTCGTTTTGCCTGTGACAGCGGCGATGGCATTCTCCGCGCCGCCGATCTCCTCATGAAGCCGCTCGCGGCTGTAAAGATGCAGCCAGGGCTCATGCATGAACGAGTGATTCGCGATCTCGTGGCCTGCGGCGGCGATTTTTTGCAGCGCGCCACGGTTGGACTCGATCGTGGCGTCCTTGCCGACAATGAAGAAGGTGATGCGCTGATCGCAGCGCTCCAGCACGTCGAGGATGCGCGGCACGACGAGGTCCAGATAGCCCGGAAACGACTCCCAGCCTGGGGCGCCCTGGGTTTTCAGGTAGCTCCACAAATTATCGAGGTCGAGCGAGATGCTGGCGGCGGGCTTCATGGCGCGATTCGAAGGCAGAAGTTTACGCCGCGAGCGGCAGGGCATGAGACGCGGCGGTTTTCGACTGCGCGCCGAACAGAACATCGCAAATGCGGTCGGCGGTGGTGCCGTCGCCAAAGACATCGCGTGAGCGGCTGGCGCTGGCGTGCCAGACTTCGTCGATCAAAGCGGTGCGCAGCATTTCGTGAAGGCGTTCGGGGGATTCGCCAACGAGGCGTGCCACGCCGCATTCGACGGCTTCGGGGCGCTCGGTGTTCTCGCGTAGCACGATCATCGGCTTGCCGAGCGCTGTGGCTTCTTCCTGGATGCCGCCGGAGTCGGAGACGATCAGCCACGCGTGCGAAAGCAGATGCACAAAGTCGCAGTAGTCCATCGGATCGGTCAGGCGGATGCGCGGATGATGCTCCAGCTCGGCAACGACGGCGGCACGCACATTCGGGTTCGGGTGAACGGGGAAAACCATGCACAAATCCTGCTCGCTCTCGATGAACTCACGCAAAGCACGGAGATGCAGGCTCATCGTCTCGCCGAAATTCTCCCGGCGGTGCGTGGTGACGATCACCAGCCGCTTTCCAGCCGCCCACTGCTGCATGAGCTCGACCGTCTTGCCCGGACGTGTGTTCTGCAGAGTCTGGCGCAGCGCATCGACGACCGTGTTGCCGACCAAGTGGATGGAATTTGACGCGACACCTTCTTCCAGCAGCGTGCGGCGGTTGCGCTCCGTGGCGGCAAAGTGATACGCGGCGATCTGGCCGACGAGGCGCCGGTTCATTTCCTCCGGGAAGGGACTGAGCGGATTGCCGGAGCGCAGACCTGCCTCCAGGTGCCCCACCGGGATGCGGCGGTTGAAGGCGGCGATGGAGCCCATCACGGCCGAGGACGTGTCTCCTTGCACGAGCACAAGATCGGGCTTTTCCGCCTCCAAGACGGGGTCCAGCCGGTCCAGCAAGCGACTGCCGAGCGCGTTCAGGCTCTGCCCTGCGACCATGGCCTCCAGGTTGTGCTGCGGGCGGATGCTGAAGAGTTCAAACAAGGGCTGAAGCAGATCCGTATGCTGGCCGGTGTTCACCGTGGCCAACTCAATCCCCCGATTCTCCGAAGCCTTGATCATCGGCGCGAATTTGATCAGTTCCGGCCGTGTGCCGAGACAGACGAGCACTTTGGAGGGCTTGCTAGCGAAATCAGAGGTTAATTCCATAATTACTATGATAAACACGTATTTATCACAGGCAAGCCTATTTTATGGAAATTATCTCAAATGCGGTTAAATACTGCACAGTCTCTCAGGTTTGAGAGGCTGACTGTTTTCAACGGATGCTTTGTTGCAACCGCTTCCCCAAAGCAGCCGCGATCCCCAGCCCGATCCACGGCCACACGACGATTGTGTAGCGCGGCAGTCCCGGCAGAAGGCTTGTTCCGCCGAGATAGATGAAGGTCATCAGGCTCAGCAGCAGCACTTCGGCGGGAATCGAGGATCGATGCTTCCATCCCATCCACAACGCGGCCAGAACAGCGAGCATCAGCGGCCCGTTCACGACCACGAGCACCAGCATGACCAGCTCCTCGGCCTGATAGGACCGTGGAAAGCCGAAAATGAGACGGCCCCAGTTGCAGACCCAGTTCTTGAGCACGCCCTTGGGGTTGGCGCGGATATTTTCCATCGCCTTCTTCTTCAGTGCTGCCTCACGTTCCTTCACCGGCAGGTAATAGTTCGCCTTGTAGAAGTCGCGATGACCATTGGCGACGAGCTCGGGCTTGTTCTGCGCGTCTTCCTCCGAGAACCAGTGGCCGTTCTCTCCTTCATGGGTGCTGGTGGCCCAGTAGAGCAGCTCACCGCCGTTCGTGGACCAGCAGAGAGTGTCACCGGTTTTTGATTTCGTGTAGGCCAGCCACGGGACGCACATTGCCAACGCCAGCCCCATCACCGCCAGCGCGCGAAGCAGTGATGATCTCGCAGCTTTCCAAAACGGCAGCAGCAGCCCGATGAACACGATGGAGGCCATGATCACGTTGCCAAAGAACACGCGTGTCATCGTCAGCCAGACGAACGAGGACGCGGCGGCCAAGATCACGAGCCAGTTCCATCTCTCCGCCCGCAGCGCCGCCGTAAAGGCCCACGCAAAGCCCGCGATGCAGCAGATGGCCAGCGCCTCGGTCATGAGATACGGCGCGGTGCGCACAAGGCTGGGATGCAGCGCCGTGACCAACGCCACGCCGAGCGCCCATGATTTGCCCGCATACGGCTTCGCAGCGCGAAAACTGAACCAAGCAGCCAGCGCCATGAAGACCGCATTGAACATGCGCAGGCCAAGCAGCGGCGTCTTCAACAGCAGCAAACCGGCAAGCACCAGCGGATAGCCCGGCCCGTTGATGATGTCCGGCTTCTCCGGCGTGACGTAAATGCCCTGCGTCAGACTTTCCGCAAACCACAGGTAGCGTCCCTCGTCCCAGATGAGGTCAGGCCTGTTCACCACCAACGTCACGGCCATGTAAAGCATCAGCGTGCCGGGAAGCAGCCCGAGTTCGAGCCGCTGGGTGGATGAATTTGCTTCTGACATCCGGTACCGTCCGCCGATGTGGTGCGTTTTGTCAAAGCCGAACCTTGCAACACCATTCCATCCCTACACTAATCCTCCGCTCCAACTCTCCTCCCTTTCCCCGACCATGATCAAACTCACCGGCATCGCAGACGAAGCAGGCGCATCCTTGGATGTGCAAATCCAGGCCCACCAGGAACTCGGCTGGGACAGCATCGAGTCCCGCATCGTCGAATTCGACGGCGTGAAGGGCAATCTACACGAGATCCCCGACGTGGTGTTCGACAAGGTCGCGTCACGTCTCCAGGAGCGTGGCATGAAGGTCAGCGGCTTCGGCTCCCTCATCGGCAACTGGGCCAAGAAAATCACCGACGACTTCAGCATCACGGAGGCTGAAATCTCCCGCGCCATCCCGCGCATGCAGCGCCTCGGCGCCAAGCTCATCCGCGTCATGAGCTACGCAGTTTGCAAAACCGACGGCAAGGACGATGCCGAGCAGTTCGCCCCCGAGCGCATCAAGCGCATGATCGAGATCAACAAGCGCTTCGCCGACGCCGGCCTCACCGTCGTCCATGAGAACTGCATGAACTGGGGCGGGATGAGCCCTTCTTATGTGCGCCGCATGGCCGAGGCTGTCCCGGGCATGAAGTGGGTCTTTGACACCGGCAACCCTGTGTTCATCGACGACCGCGACCGTCCGGGTCACAAGCAGGACTCCTGGGAAATGTACCAGGCCATCAAGCCCTTCATGGCCCATGTCCACGTCAAAGACGGCATCTGGGACAAGACGAAGAACGACGCCGTTTACACCTTTCCCGGCGAGGGCGAAGGCCAGACCGAGCGCATCATGAAGGACCTCGTCGATACCGGCTACTCGGGCTACATCAGCATCGAGCCGCACGTCGCCGTCGTCTTCCACGGCGCTGGAGCGGCCGACAATCTCAGCCCCGAGCAGAAGGCGAAGGAGCAGTACGACAGCTATGTGAAATACGGCCGCATGCTGGAGGCGATGCTCAAACGCCTCGGCGCGAAGCTGGGTTGATTCATAGGAGAGGGATCATCCTGATCCCTTCATGAAAAAGGGGCCAGGATGGCCCCTCTCCTTGATCACACCTCAAACACTCCCGTTCCACCGGAGAGAAACACCTCCCAGTCCCGCACCTTGTGGTGATTCTTGATCAGGTGCGTCACCGGCAGTTCACGCGGCACAAAGGGACGGCGCAGGAGCTTCAATCCCGCCTCCTCCGGAAGTTTGTTGCCCTTGCGGCTGTTGATCTTGCGGTCGGCGAGCACGCAGTTCTCCCAGGTGCTCGTTCCACCGCGTGAGATTGGCACCACATGATCAATGTTGCCCTCGCTGGGCTTGAGCTTGCGGCCCGTGTACTGGCACACGCCGCCATCGCGCTCCCAGATCGCCTTCGCGCAGAATTTCGGGCGGCGTTTCGGCACCTTGTCAAAACGCGCCAGCACCAGCACCGAAGGCACGCGCACCGGACGATGCACGGTGCCGATGCTGTTGTCTCCTTCGCGTACTGGCAGCGTCAGCCATTCCTCCCAGGTAACGGGACGCATGTCCCCTTCGCCATGGATGTCGAGCGCGGTGGCGTTTCCTGCGGCCATCATGCCAAAGGCCTCAATGGGCGTTTTCGAGTCGATCGCCTGCCAGTGCCGGTTCAGCACTAGTACCGTTGATTTCGTCAACACTTCGTTCATGCGCAGCTCCTGAATTGGAATTTCGGCAGAAGAACAGTTCGTTCTTCGGTGTTGGACGACCATGCTGGCGAGAGTTTGCCGTTTGCCAAGTGCCAAGATTGTTTCCGCAAACGGGACCCGCATGCCACAGGTCTTCTTTCAATTGGTCTCCTTTTCGGCACAAGCACAGCTTGTGATTAAAGTCGCCCCCCTCACACAAACTGCGGACACCGTTCTTCAGGGAAAGGCCTTTTCCAGCGCCTCCACGTTCGCCTTCATCATGGTCATGAAGTCGCCGTTCTCCGGCACGTTGCCGCAGGGGTCGAAGACGACACTTTTCAGTCCGACGGACTCCATCTTCTCCACGCTTTCGCTGGCGGGTTCGCCTTCCCAGATCATCCAACGTGCGCGGTGGCCGGCAAGAATGCCGTTGAGGTCGGCCATGGCCTTGTCATCTGGCACATTTTCCGGCTCCCAGAGCACGGATTTCAGATTCATGCCGTAACGGCGTGCCAGGTAGTGGTAGACCGGATGGGAGGCGACGAGAGGCGTTTCCGCCCAGCGGCGGCTGAGGGCGCTCATGCGCTCATCGAGTGCTTCCAGTTCATCCTTGAGTGCCTCGGTGTTTTTTTCGATTGTTTCTTTAGCGGTGGGCACGAGGCCGACGAGCGCATCTGCCGCCGCCCTCGCCTGCATCGAGGCCTGCTTGAAGTCGATCCAGGTCGTGAAGGCGGTGCCGCTGTGGCTGTGCTCGCCACCAGGGCCGTGGCTATGGGTGACGAGGTCGGTCACTTTGATGAAGTTATTGGCGAAGCCAGCGGATGTATCGACCACCTTGGACTCCGGCAGTGTGACCTTGTCAGCCCATTTGGAATAGGTGGCGCCGTTCATGAGGATGAGGTCGGCCTGTTGAAACGCGGCGATGGCCGCCTCGTCCGGCTGCCAGAAGGCGGGATCCTCGTCCTTCGGCGCAAGGAGTAGCACCTCAACGGCATCACCTGCGATGCGCTGGGCGAAGTATTGCAGCGGATAGTTGGCCACGAGCACCTGCGGCCTGCCGGATTTCGCCGGAGCGGCGGTGCCGGCCGCGGCCGGCGCGGTTTCAGTCGCGCCAGGCTCGTTGCTGGCGGGCTTGCAGGCAGAGAGGAGAATCGCGAGGCAGAAAAATGCTGGGAGTGATTTCATGGGGATGGCTGATTGCAGACTGAAAAGGCGCTGATGTAAATGGCAAAGTCAAAGCTCAGGAGTCGAGCTTGAACTCAGCACGCTTCAAGAGGTCGTCCAGCGCCCGGCGGTAGGGCGCGGGCATGGGCGTGGAGCCGATCTC
>Ga0315900_10011798_pt1 | contig 10794 bp, 7 predicted proteins | sample LakEriMetagenome_FD_203521 | JGI IMG/M metagenome (GOLD analysis project Ga0315900, IMG submission 203521) | Freshwater fungal communities from buoy surface, Lake Erie, Ohio, United States - Buoy 12 MA114 | ecosystem: Environmental > Aquatic > Freshwater > Lake > Lake biofilm | place: USA: Lake...
AGGTACTTGATAAGTTTTTTGTCGCGGGGCTCAAGAGCGGGCGACTCGGACGCGTACGAAACCCGGGCGGCATTAACGATACTAAGATCATCTCCCATACTATCGAGTAATTCCATAGACCCCAAAATCCCCATCTCTGCAAGAAGGGGGTTATTCGGGTTTATAGTAAAAATAGGTTTATTGTCTTTTATTATCGAAGCAGAATGTGCCATAAGATAAGATTTTAGCAGGGATTTGGGGTTTTGGGGGATTAGTTATAGTCGTTACCCAAAATATGTGGAAAAGTGGTTTTATTTCCTTCATGAATAGAACGATGAAGACTATTTATTGCTTGTTCTTGAGCTTTTTTGATATTTAAAAGATTTCTTTTATCTGCTAATGCCCTGTGTCTTATTTTATCAGTATAAGTAGATGAGCCTCTTTTTTTGCATATTGGTACATTAAGGGATTGTAAACGAGTATTCGCAAAAGGAATAATTGGTTCTTCACTTAAAAAAGCTCTTTCTCTAATGGGTGATGGAAGGCCTATAGTTTTAATGTCAGTTTTCATAATAAAGATACAATAACACACGGAATATATCACGTCAAATTAAAAATTGTTAAAGAAAATTTGCCAGGTATTTAGTTACTGGTATTTACCTTAGTTTTTCCCGTTGATATCGAGTAGGCATTTATCTAAGGTCCTATATAGAAAATCGATCGCAAGAATCTAGTACAAAACCCTTGATAGTCCACTGCGGGATATTGTTCTGTAAATAACATTTAAGGATTTTGTCAGGGCTAACTGGAAATTTACAAGGGGGATTTAATTCATTATTCTTCTGTTTAAGACTCTTTGTCTAAAAGACCGTCATCTTCATTACTAGTCTCACCTGAAGAATGTTTAGAATCTTTTGGACTAGAACTGAAACGGGTTTTCATTCCACTAAAAACACTATCCATGTAAGTAGTAAAACTATTCCATTTTTCTTTAGCTCCGGTGTATCTATTTTTTACATTCTCTTTTACAGAAGATACCGTTTCTTTAGCTCCGGTGCATCCATTCTTAACTTTAGTTTTTACTCTCTCTGATGTTTGAGAAGCCTTTTGCTTGAGATTTGTCACATGCAGAGCAACACGATCACCATATAGCCTAATAGCCTCTTTTCCAGTCTCCTGAAAAGCGTAATAGACTGGATCCTCCTTAATTGCTTTTTTTGCAGCATCAACAAGAGAACTATCAGGAGTTTCATTCTTAACTTCAACACAACTTTCTTCTGAAGAATATGTTTTTGGATCCCCAATAATTACTAAGTTAAAATCCTCAGGTAAATTTTGTTTTGATTTTAAAATATCAATTAAACGAGTTACTTGCTCTGGGGAGTCTGGCTTAAAAATAATTTTTTTAAGACATGAGGGTATGAGAGCAGAATTTAAAATATCAGAGACATTTTGAAAATTATTAAGAGGAATCGCTCTGAGATCTAGGCAATTATTAAAAGAACGAAGTTGTTTTCTTGCAAAATTTATATAACCCTCTACATCAGTTAGAGTGGATCTGGTGGGAGATCTTAAAAAATCAGATCTTTTCATAGCTTCAAGCTCATCTAATAATTCTCTTGGAGTTTTAGGATATGAAACTATACCCTGGGCCTTGATTTTTTGAGCAGCATAAGCTGTAATACCAAGACCAGCGGCAATAACAAGTGGAGCACCTGTAGAGCTAGCTCCTAACACCGCTGTAGCCGCGATAGGAGCTTGTTTAAGGACTTGAAGAGGCTTGTCTAAATAAGCATGTAGATTTGTTGAGATTTTACCACCTTGAAATAGAATTTGTTCTCTAGCGATATTAATCCAATCACGCATAAATTCTAATAATTGGTTTCTAGAAGTCGTGTTTTTGATTTTTTATGCAAACTAACTGCTAGCTTAAGTTCTTGAGTAATATTAATTTTATTCTTCTTCATAAGACTTATCATCTCGGCAAAGACATCTTTTCGGAATTTAATATCTTTGGATTTATTGTCACTAAAAGGATAACGAAATAACTGTCTTGACTTATCAATATCATCTTGCTGTGAGTTACAAGCCTCAAGCAGTAGTTTATTAGCGTAAACCTCAATTAAATGTTTTCTATAATTTTTATCATCATCAATATGGGTTTCATCAGAGAATGTAGTCGATATTAAATCTTCTAAGTTTTTTCCTAGAGCTTTACTAAAATCAATCTTGTTTTCTTTGTCAAGTTGTCCAATAGTAAGAGATGTTTCAAGAAAAACTGCAGTCTCCAGAACATTCCCATCATAAGTTGGTTTGTTTTTTAATTTTGTAACATCATTTGAAGTCGTTGAATTATTTGCATTATTAAAATCTTTAGGGTTACGAGCTTGAAAAACACTTTGTAAGTATTTAGAGTTATTATCGATAATTTGACTAGTATTAGTTTTTTTTCCCTTGGACAATTTAGTTATTAAATTATCCAAGAAATTTGTAATTGGTTTCCAACTAGAGAAAATTTCATTTATAAGAGTGTCTCTAGTTGGCTTAGTTAATTGAACTACCATAACAACTATATAAAGTAAAGAAAATAACTTTTTTGATAAGTTATTAATGAGACTAGCTGTACAGATTAAGATTAGATTAAATCAAAATCTTGTTTGAAGCCTAATATTTCAGCCATTTTATCTCTAATGTAAAAGTCTGTTTCTTTATGGTACAAAAATTCAAACTTTTCTTTTAATTCAGAATCATTTTGCAATAATGGAGCCAAATATTTTATTGCAGCTAACTTAGAACATGAAGTACTATTTTTGTAAAAAAGAGATTTTAAAGACCCTATGATCTTGTTTTTTTTATCTTTTTCTTCTATTAAATAGTTAATATTTGATTTCTGGAGCATAATTAAGATTTCAGCATTCTAATTTAAGGAGAAGGGAGACCTAGTTAACTGTTGAGGAGCCGGTGCACGATTAAATAATTCTTTACAAACTTGTATAATTAAGCTCAATATATCAAGTCTATCATAATCACTACTAAGATTTTTCAACCAATCTTTTTGAGCTTCTGAGCTTTTTATTAAAATTGAAGAAAATTCTGTTGATAAATCATTTTGAATCTTGCTCAAAACTTCTGGTCTACTTTCATCATCACCTAAATAAGCCTTCATTGAATTAGTAGATATTTCCTCAAGATTTTTTTGGAATTTATCAAGAACCTGAATATGTTCTCCTTCTTTTCCAAGAATTTTCAATAGAGGTCCCAGTAAAGTTGATAAGCTAGATCTTCTTTTGTTCTCGATATCGACTCTAAAGCTTGAAAGATTCTGGGATAATTCCGAAGATAAAACGTCATAATAAGCAAATCGATGAAAATCTGCGACATTCTTACTCTTAATACCCTCATTAGTTATGTGTCCTACTGCAGTCTCAAAAGAATCAGTAGCATTTTGACCAAGAATTCTACTGATATCTACTGAATCAAGATTCGTATTTAATAATTTACCAATATATTTTCTAACGGCTTGTCCCGCTTTGGGGTCTTGATCACCTAATGCAATCAATTGCATTAAACCCATTAGCATTTTATCAGAAGCGCGAGGATCTCCTGCATTACCAGAGCCCAATAATAGTTTTTCTAATGGTATATGAGGTGCTTTAATATCTCTGTCTCTATTTTCTAAAATTAATCTTTGAATAATCGTTTCTTCCGAGCTTAAAGAACCTGAATCAGCCTGAATTAAGTTAATGAAGGGGTTCTTCTCTGACACTAGTAAAGTTTCTAAAGACTTTTGAAACTGACTTCCTCTGTCTCCTAGACCCAGTCTCATATTTTTAAGTTGTTCTATACATCCTTTTGCATCAGCATTTGGCCTAGAGGTGTTAGTAATATTAAAAGTGATATCATCCACGGAACCTGAAAAAATCTCAGACCATTTGGAGTTTAGATATGGATTGTTACTGACGAAATCTTTGACCTTGGATGCAATATTATAACTAATTGGAGATCCTTTAGATTCAATAGCTGCCTGAGCACCTTGAGAACCAGCATTTAGACTCTTTTGGTGGTCTTGGATGAAATTTTCTAGTTCCTGTTCGAGTAATTCCAACTCTTTAGACAAATTAGCCTCATCAATAAACTGAGCGCTACTAATTTGCCTAGATACTTTATTTTTGAAACTATCTAAAACGCTGTTGGCATCAGAAGATAAGCTAGAAATATAATCATTCCACTCGTTATAGGAATTTGGACCTCGACCTAAATCTATTTTTGAATTCTTTTTAATTGAATATGTATTCGTATTTGAATCAAACTTAAAAATTTTATTTATGACTTTTAGATCTACTAGCGGATCTCCATATTTTTCTTTGATTTTGTTTTGTATTTCCAGAGCTAATTTATCTCGATCTGATTTATTGAAAGTCTTTGTCAGAGTTTGTAAAGCTACAAGAGTTGTAATTGGAATCGGAATCATTTTTGGAGCACCAAGTCCCATCTTATGATTTGAAAACTGATCACTAACGGCTCTAACTCTTGCTTCAAACTGGCTAGTCTCACTAGATAATTGACTAACAGCCATTGTTTGAAGATAAGTAGAATAATTATCTTCAAGAACTTGTCTAAAAGTTAATTCCATATTATTGTCATCTAAAAATTTTTCACTTAGAACTTGACCCATAAGATCAATTTGTCTTTGTGCATACTTCAGAGCTGTCTCTTTATCAGATGCTATTAAATTATAGCCAAGAGGACTAAACTTTGATACATTACTTACAGTCGAAGCCTCAATCTTTTGTTTTCGAAAATTTAATAAAGCATAAGCTAATGCAAAATTTTTAATTGCTTGCTTGCGTTCTTTACCATTGGATACACTGAATAAATCTTTTGCTAAGCTTTGAAAATTAAAATTAAAATTTTTCGCTTCAGTATCACTTAACTGACCAGCTTCTTTTAGAAATTTTATCTCTTCATCAATTACAGTTTGAGCATTAAAACTAGCAGAAGAAAGTAATTTAGGAGCTAAATATTGACCGGGTTGTACTGAATACAAAACTCCTCTAAATGATCTTGGGATATTTTCAGTAATTTGATTAGCTTTTATATATTTGCCTGCGCAATGTGCAGATAAAGCAGGACTAGAATTTTGTCCAGATAATACAAACTGCGGAACAAGATTTTTATTCCTATCAAGAAAACCTTCTTGATCATCATGAATCATATCAAACAAAATTGTTCCTGCGTTGGAACCCCTTAATAAAGCAATAAAACCATTTAATTGACTACCAATAGCACCAACACCAACGCCCGAGTTATCCACGGCGGTTACTAAATCTGCACCATTTTTATCATATGCAATTCCAGATTCCTGAGCAATCTCAATACTAAATTTATCTCGCTCAACTTCAGAACTTGATGTAAAATATTTTTCGATTAAATCATATACCTTATTCAATCTGTATGAATTTAAATTTTTTTTATTTAAACCCTGAAGTTCGTTCTCTTTTAAGTATTTAAAATAGAATTTTCTTGCCGCTAGGCGCACATCCGTATTCTGATGATTGATTAATTCCTTAAAGAATTGAATTGCTTTTATATTAATAGAACCATTACATAACTTAAATACACTTGATACTTCATTTAAATTTGCATTATTTAAAATTTTAATTAGATTAGATACATTACCACTATGGAAATTGGAGTATATTGTCGGATAAATACTATTAGGGTCACTATTCGAACCTCTTAATAAACTAGAAGCAGAACTTAAGAGTCTATTATGAAATGGATCGGTTGTTAAAAGCGGGTGATTCACATTATTACAAAGTAAAGAAAGCTATATTTTTGACAATAAAAAAGCCAGATTAGATCTGGCTTTTTTGTAAATTAGGTGGTTTCGCTTATAGATTAAGCCGGTTGACTGGTAAGAGCTTCACTACGCTCAGTACTAGGCTTTTGAGCTGTTGGAGTCACCTTTTCTTGAGCTCTAGCTGCATTTCTAAATCTCGGTTGCTCTGTTTCTTTAGCGCTATAAGGATAACCATCAGGCACTTTGTAACAAACTTCAGTCATAAATGCAAGCCATTGTTCCATTCTAGATTCAATATCTTCAAAAGAATCGAACTTAGTATCATCAGTAAACTCACCAGGCTTAGTACCAGTTAACTGCTGGAAAAAGGCTTTGCATCTTTCTGAATTTTCACCAATGCTAATGGTATTTTCTAGATTTTTCATAACTTCTCTAGGACCTTCAGCGGTATCTAAAGATTTCATTGCTTGTTCTAGGCATTCTCTAACATGATTTAACACTCTTTTTGAAGTAGCTCCATCATTGTAGAAATAGTCTAATTTTAGGGCTAATTTCTCAGCAGGTGCTTCAGCAGCACTTTGGGCTACAGATCTACCAGCTTGACGTAAAAAATGCTCTCTCATTGTAGCGGCTAAAACAAGATCAGATGCTTTCGCTACAGAATCAATTGCACCTTGTGGAACTTGATAAGTACCAGCTTTATTAATTGTAAAACTTCCATTCTTGTTTTTAGTGAAAAAAGTTTTATTAATATCAGCAGTTTTAGGATCTCTAACACCTAACGCAAGCAATTGGTTTTTTATAGCCTGTGATAAAGTATTTTTGTCTTGCGGCGTAATTGGTCCTTTTTTGAAATGTTTAATTTCAACTAGATCCTCAATCTTGACATCTCTTGTCTGAGATTTTGATTGTCCTAAATTAGGATAACCTTTAACTTTTGAACTCTGTAAAAACTCTCTTACATTTTTTACGAGTTCAAGCTTTTTATCCCTTTTTAGCTCTTCCTGGCTTAAACTTGAATTAGATTCAGTGGCTTTTTGAATTTCATCACCAAAAAGTGTACTTACAACATCACTAATGATTCTTTCTTTTTGTGAATCAGATCTATTTGAATTTTCTATTCTAGAAAGGACTCCTAAAAATGCAGTAAGTTTGACATTTCTAATTTCTGAGGCACCACCTTTTGGAACACCTTGCCCAAAAATAATCAAAGCCTCGGCACCAGATTTATGAGGAGCTTCTTTTAACATTTCAAAACTCGAAATAGTATCTGGTACTCTTCCACCTTTCAGTAGTTCATCTTGAAGCTCTTCAACACTAGAAAACGCTTGCTGAATTTTTTCAGAATCAATAGACGCAATTGGACTCTTAACATCATCACTATGAATATGTTTGTTCATAAGAGAAATATAAAAATCACGATTCTGTTTGTTATAAAGAGAAGTTAATGCTAGAGATTTCTCACTAGGGCCCCTTGAACTAATTGTATATTTATTATTACTAGCTGTTTCAATTTTATTGTTTTCTAATAAACTATTTAAATTGTCTAATTCACTCTTTATAACAGTTCCAGCTTGAGACTGATAAGCAGTAATTAAATTACTGAAATCAAATTTAGTCTTAGATTGTTGATTTAATTGAGTAACTATCGCTTCCAGATCAGTTGATCTCATCTTTTGAAGAGAAGGATTGACAGTCTTTATTAAATCAATAACCGTCTCTCTAATAGTAGATTGAGCATCAACAAGATCCATCTGCTTGGAAACACCGTTAGCCGAATTTAAATTACCCATAAGAGCTTCGAATTCTTTAGTTTTATCAGATAAATTTTGAGCAATAATACCATTACGAATATTCCATAAAGACGCATTCTTACCAAATGGTTCTTGATTATCTTTTCTAAATTTATTTATAGCTTCAGGGTCAACATTGTTTTGATTCATAACAGCACGAGTAAACTCACTTATGGTGTTACTAGAAAACTGTTGTCTGATTTCTTTATAGCCTTTTGAAGCATCAAAAAATGTTGTGCTCCCATTTTGGGTTTTATGACTAATATCAACTTTGCTATCTACGAATCTTCCATGCTGAAGAACATAATAATTAAGCTTATTGTTGGAATCTACTATCTCATCGAGATTTGCATTCTTCCCAAAAATTAAGGGTCTAGAATCTACTGCTTTTCTAAGATTCTTTAGTGAATCAGCTACTGTTTGTTCTGGTACTGATTCGTCAGTTCCTGCTGTTAAAGCTGAAAAACTATTTGCATTAAAACCTTCTCTAAAAGCTAGACCACGCTGAATTAAATCCAAAACTTGCTGTGGTAAACCGTATGCAGAAGATGTAATGAAATCTCTAAATTTATTAATAGTTTCACGATGAGCTTCAGCTCTTTCCGGTGTTATAGCATTTTTAGATCTCATGACTTGAACAGCAATGAAATTATCAATAAAACGATTTACAGTATCTGATAATGCTGCATCGTCTTCTCTAAGAGCATCTTGTCTGATTTGAGCTACCCAATTATAAAAATTAAGTGTTTCACCAGGTTTTACAATATTCTTAGGCTGATCTTGATTAATCAGGTCAGCTTCTTGAGGCGAAACTCTAACAGCTTGCAGAACTACATTAATACCATCTGTTACAGAACCAGTAGTCTGATTCAAGCTCGGGATCTCGCTCATATTAAAGTTAATCTCAGCTTTAGTTGAATCAGAGGATAAACCATATTTTTTTAAATCTTGTCCAGTAAGAATTCCTTGTCTAATTTCCTCAAATTCATTAAACAATCCCAATGAGGAGGCCGATTCATAAAGATGGCTTAGATCTAGATTTTTTCTTACATCTTGAAGACCTGGATGATTAGGATCAAATACTCCTTTGCTATCTTTCATTAATTGCATCAAATGAGCAGCATTTTGTTTTCTAGAATCCGGTTGGGTTATAAATTGAATAAGACGAGTTACTAAGTTTTTGAATAAACTACTCTTACTACCCAAAATACTTGATTTAAAAGCTTCATAGCCTCTTGATTTTAGGATACTATTTAACTGTTCTTGACGTTGATTATTTGCATGGCCACTAATAATCTTTGAAAGATTTCTTCTTAAAGGCAAACTATTGGTCAAATGAGAATATTGACCTTGAGCAAGATATTTCATAAGAGTAGGAGGATTATCACTTGGTAACGCTCCTTCTTTTGTTGCCGCATTCACTTCATCTGAAATTTGTTTTAGAGATATACCCGTATCAACACTTCTTCTGGTAATTAAAGGTGATACTTCTCTAACTTGAGATGATCCAGTAAATTCTTGTAAAGAGGTCATATTTTTTCCTTTTTAAATTTATTTGACATATATACAATGCAAAAAGTCGATAATTATTTATATCTATTTTTACCTGTATGCTTTACATATTACCAATGTAAATATACATTTGTCAACCCCAAATCATTAATATTAATACAATTTTCGATTAAAAATTTTTAATATAGCCACGAATCCGCTGTCCTGAGCGGGATACAGGGGTTTTCACTGAATAAAAACCCACAAAATAATCAGCTAAAAAACTTAACCAAACAATAATAGACTTATGTGTAAATATATTTGCTGTTGTGAGGTGAATATGAGAGATGATCCTATAGCTTATTTATTAAATAGATCTAACATTGTACAAGGTTATATGAATACAGGTATTGGTGAAAATGCTTCAATAGCAAAGATCCAAGCTAATAAAAATGATGCAACAACTAAAAAAGTTTTAGTAAATAATGTAGCTGAAAGAGGAAATGATGGAGTGTTTGGAATAAACAGTACATCTTCAGCTTACGCTCTTGACGAACCATTAATTGGAGATTTTCATAAATCATATGCTGGAGAGATATTGTCCAACACTGCACTAAAAGATGTTATGACAGTCGCACCAGATGAGTATGAATTAGGTGGTATTGAATTTTCTTAACTCAATCTAGCTCGGTACATAAAAAACACAAAAGCAAAAAACGCAAGTATAAAATTCGGCATCCAGACAGCAAGCTCAGGAGCCACTCGCCCAGAGTATCCTAGCGATTCAAACATAGTCTGAGACATATAAAAAACAAACACTATCAAGCCAATAGCTATATATCCCCAATTCACCGCGCGCCTACGCCCGACTATCCCCAAAACCGCACCAATAACGGCAAGTAGGACACAAGAGAGCGGGTAAGAGTACTTGTTATAGTATTTGGTCTTAAGTTCGTTTAGTTTATCAGAATAAATTCCTTGCTTTTCGTGGAGCATAATGAATTTATACAAGCTATAAAAATTCATATCACGCACATTTGAGATTTTGGCAAGAATTTCATTAGGGTTAAGACTACTTGGTATAAGGGTTTGCTGAAACTCCGAAACCAAATGAGTAGTTTTTCCTGGCTGATTAGCGCTCTTGGGTTGATTTTCATCGGTTTTAAGATAGCTACTCGTACCGCTCGTTAGTACCCAGCCTCCTTGCTCAGGCTGCCAGCGCCCTTGCTTAGCGGAATGTATCATCGTAGAGCCTCTAGTCGAAAAATCAAGAATAACAATATCTCTAAGAATTTCGTCTTTTATTTTTTTGACATAAAAAATTCTTTTTATATCGCCGTCAGAATCTTTTTCAAAATAGCTAAAACCGTTTTGAGATTTGGTGTTTATAGGATCTTCATAAAGAGCGAGCATATAAACTTTTTGGGCGAAGGGATTAGTAAAAGGCACTACAAACTCACTAATAGAGAAGCTTACAAGCGAGCCGAGTAATCCAAGTATCACCACCGGCTTAATTAATCTGACCATGCTAAGACCAGCAGAGCGCATAGCAATAATCTCTGATTGAGCAGAAAGTTTTTGGAAGCTCAAAAAAGTCGCCAATAAAATACTGATGGGAATTGTAATAGCGAGGATTTGGGGGATTTCTAGTCCTAAGATCACAAACCCAGTCATAAAGGACGCTCCGGACTTAGCAAGTAGTTTAAATACTTCTTTAAACTTATCAAT
>Ga0315900_10011804_pt1 | contig 10790 bp, 9 predicted proteins | sample LakEriMetagenome_FD_203521 | JGI IMG/M metagenome (GOLD analysis project Ga0315900, IMG submission 203521) | Freshwater fungal communities from buoy surface, Lake Erie, Ohio, United States - Buoy 12 MA114 | ecosystem: Environmental > Aquatic > Freshwater > Lake > Lake biofilm | place: USA: Lake...
CGCTGAAAGCCTGGCGGCGCTGGGCTTGCGCACCAGCAAGCACGGCGACTACGCCACGCCGCTGCCCAAGCGCTACACGGGGTGGGCCCAGCCGTTCGGTTGGTGAGGCTCGTTCATCAGCCCGCAAACACCGCCCGGATACTCAGCCCGCGGCCTTGGGCAGTGACCTTGGCCAGAGACCTCAGCCCGCAAACGCCACGATCTGCCCCGCCGGCAGCGCCCCGCTGCGGCGGCTGAGCTCCCGCCCGTGGTCCAGCTTCACCAACGTGGGGATGCTGCGGATGCCGAAGCGCGAGGCCGTGAGCGGGTTGTCGTCGCTGTTGACCTTGACCAGCAGCGCCCGGCCCTTGAGCTGTGCCGCGGCCTGCTCGAAAGCCGGGGCCATCATGCGGCAAGGCCCGCACCAGGGCGCCCAGAAGTCCACCACCACCGGCAGGTCGGTCTTGCTGACCACGGCCTCGAAGTTGGCGTCGGTCAGCTCTACTGGCTCGCCCGTCAGCAAACCCTGCCCGCAACGTCCGCAGGTGGGGTCGTCCTCCAGGCGGGTGGCAGGCACGCGGTTGGTGGCGCCACAGTGGGCGCAGGCGATGTGCAGGGCGTCGGTGTTCATGAGGGAGTGATGCGTCCGTCGGCTACGAATTCAAGGGGTGCAGACACGGGATCCAGGGGCTGTGCTGGCAGCGCAGGGGGTGAGCGTGCTATTGTTGAATTTTTCAACAATCCATCCCGAGTTGCCATGGCCACCGTCAACTTCAGCGTTCCGGAGGACGTCAAGCGTGCCTTCCACGCGGCCTTTGCCGACCAGAACAAGAGCGCAGTGATCACCGCCCTGATGCGTGAAGCGGTGGAGCGTCGCGCGCGCGAAGCGCGTCACCAGGCGGCCGTGCAGGCCATCCTGGCCGAGCACGCGCCCGGTGCTGCCACATTGCCTGAGGTGAACGAGAGGCAGTTCCGGCAGGCGCGTGAGCAAGGCCGGCCGTGATCTGCGTGGTCGACGCCAGCGTCGCCGTCAAGTGGTTCGTGCGTGGCGACTGGGCGGTCCGTGAAGACCATGTCGAGGTGGCGCTCAACCTGCTTCAGGCCAGTGCACAGGGGCAAGCCCGCTTTGTTCAGCCTCCCCACTTTCTGGCCGAGGTGGCCGCGGTGCTCGGTCGCCTGACCCCCACCACCGCTGCGCGGGATCTGGCACGCCTGTCGGCGCTCGACATCACCTGGGCCTCACCCACCCAGGCCGTGCCTCGCGCGCTCTCGCTGGCCATGGAGTTGGAGCATCACCTGTTCGACACGCTGTACCACGCGGTGGCGTTGGAGGCGTCTGACGGCGCCGTGTTGGTGACGGCTGACCGCCGCTACTTTGACAAGGCACGGCATCTGGGCCGGATCGTCTGGCTGCCCGACTGGCGCCCCGAGGGATCTCTCGGCCCATCCCCGTCCGTCACGCAATGACTTCCCTGCGCCACCTGTCAGACAGCCCTTTGCTGACCTGGTCCCGCCACTCAACGCGACACTCGCCTGGCGATTACCCCAGCCTGCCTGTATGCCCGTGATCACCCTCTCTTCCCTGGCCGCCCTGCACCGCCTGCTGGCCGTCACGCTCTTGGGCTTTGCCTCGGGGCTGCCGCTGGCGCTGACCGGGCAGGCGATGCAGGCCTGGCTCACGGCTGACGGCATCGACCTGGCCACCATCGGCTTCCTGAGCCTGGTGGGCCTGCCCTACACCTTCAAGTTCTTGTGGGCGCCGCTGATGGACCGCTTCGACCTGCCCGGTCTGGGGCGGCGTCGCGGCTGGCTGGTGCTCACGCAACTGGCCTTGGCCGGCGCGTTGCTGGGGCTGTCGCTCACCTCGCCCAAGGACGGCATCCGCCTCTTCGCACTGCTGGCGGTGACCGTGGCTTTCGTCTCGGCCTCGCAGGACGTGGTCATCGACGCCTGGCGCACCGACGTGCTGCCGCCGGCCGAGCGCGGGCTGGGGGCCTCGCTCAACGTGATGGGCTACCGTCTGGCCATGATCGTCTCGGGCGGTCTGGCCTTGATCTGGACCGACGTCGCGCAGGGCGGTGGCTGGGACTGGCCCGCGGTCTACCGCCTCATGGCGCTGCTGATGGTGGGTGCGGCGGTGGTGTCGGCGCTGCTGCTGCCGCCCTTGCCCAAGCTGCCGCCGGCGCCGACCGAGCCGGGGGCTGACGCGGCTGCAGCGCCGCCAGCCGCGCGTCAGGATCTCATCGGCTTTGCCGCGGTGCTCGCTGCCGTGGCCCTTGGCGTGGTGGTGAGTGACCACTTCGCCAAGCCGATCTCCCAGGCGCTGATCGGCGGCTGGCTCAAGACCACCGCCTTGCCGCCTGCCTTGCAGGGCCGCTGGGTGGACCTGCTGGCGCTGATGCTGGGCATCGCCTTCACCCTGCCACTGGCGGCCTGGGCCGCGCGGCGCGCGCGCTTCGTGACCTTGCTGGCCGGTTTGCGCAACTACTTCAGCCTGCCTGGGGCGGCGGCCTTTCTGCTGTTCATCGTGCTCTACAAGCTGGGCGATGCCTTCGCCGGCTCGTTGATGACGCCGTTCTTGCTCAAGGGCATGGCCTTCTCGCCTGCCGAGGTGGGGGTGGTCAACAAGGTCATCGGCCTGTGGCTGACCATCGGCGGCGCCTTGCTGGGCGGGGTGCTGATGATCAAGCTGGGCCTGTGGCGTGCGCTGCTGGCCTTTGGTGTGCTGCAGATGGCCAGCAACCTGGGCTTCTGGTGGCTGGCCGTGGGCGGCAAGGGCGCGCTGCCGGGCCTGTTGATCCCGGCCTTCGACTGGGGCTTCGTCAAGCTGGCCACGGCCACGCCGGTGGACGGCGGCCTGCTGATGGTGATTGCTTTCGAAAACATCTCCGGCGGCATGGGCACGGCGGCCTTCGTTGCCTTCCTGATGAGCCTGTGCAACCAGCGCTTCACCGCCACGCAGTTCGCCCTGCTGTCGGCTTTTGCCTCGGTGGGCCGGGTGTGGGTGGGGCCGCTGGCCGGGGTGCTGGCCGAGACCATCGGCTGGCCGGTGTTCTTCGTCGCCAGCACGGTGGCGGCGCTGCCGGCGCTGGTGATGCTGTGGTGGCTGCGCGCCACGGTACGGGCGCTGGAGGTGCCGGCCGGGCGCGCGGCGGCGGACGATTGAGCCTCACGGCCCCAACCCTCGCCAATGCCCACCAGCCCCAGGCCATAAGCCTGCGGCCGCAGAATGGCGCGATGCGTGAAGACCCGCGTGCTTCAGACCCCTTGGCCATCGACGTGGCCTCGGCCCACAAGACCTATCCAGACGGCACTGTCGCCCTGCAGCCGGTGGACCTGCGCGTGCGCGAGGGCGAGTTCGTCACCTTGCTCGGGCCCTCGGGTTGCGGCAAGAGCACCCTGCTGAAGATGGTGGCCGGCCTGCTGCAGCCCACGGGCGGCAGCCTGCGGCTGTGGGGCCAGCCCGTGCAGCAGTTGCAGGAGGCCGGGCGGCAGCTGGCCTTCGTCTTCCAGGCACCCACGTTGATGCCCTGGGCGGATGTCGCCACCAACGTGCGGCTGCCGCTGGACCTGGCCGGTGTGCCCCGCGCCCAGTCGCAAGAGCGCGTGGCCGAGGCGCTGCGGCTGGTGGGGCTGGAGAAGTTCTCGCACGCACTGCCAAGGGCGCTGTCGGGCGGCATGCAGATGCGCGTGTCCATCGCGCGCAGCCTGGTGGTGCAGCCGCAACTGCTGTTGATGGACGAGCCCTTCGGTGCGCTGGATGAGATCACGCGCCACAAGCTCGATGCTGAGCTGCTGTCGCTGTGGGCCGAGCGCGGTCTCACGGTGGTGTTCGTCACCCACTCCATCCACGAGGCGGTGTTCCTGTCCACTCGCGTGGTGATGATGGCCGCGCGGCCCGGGCGCGTGGTGGAGGAGTTCGTCATCGACGAGCCCTACCCGCGCCGGCCCGAGTTCATGGTCAGTGAGCGTTTTGCACAGACCGCCCGCCGCCTGCAGGACAGCCTGCTGCGCGCCAGCCAGGTGTCTGAAGAGGGGGCCCTATGAGCGCGCCGGGCCGCTCCCAAGCGCTCATCCCGAAGCGCGAAGCGCGGAGGGTCGTCCGGTGAGCCGCACCCACGCACCTGCCGCGCCACGCGCAGCCCGCGTGCTGTACCCACTGGCGGTGGCCCTGCTGCTGCTGGGCGCCTGGCAGGGCGCGGTGACGGCGCTGGAGATTCCGCCCTACCTGGTGCCGTCGCCGCTGCTGGTGCTGCAGACCCTGGTGGACGACGGCGCGGTGCTGGCCACGGCCCTGCTGTTCACGCTGAAGATCACGCTCTTGTCCTTTGGGCTGGCGGTGCTGCTGGGCACGCTGATCTCGTTCGTCTTCGTGCAGAGCCGCCTGCTGGAGACGGCGCTGTTCCCCTACGCCGTGCTGCTGCAGGTCACGCCCATCGTGGCTGTGGCGCCGCTGATCATCATCTGGGTCAAGGACCCCACCCTGTCGCTCGTGATCTGTGCGGCGCTGGTGGCGCTGTTTCCCATCATCTCCAACACCACGCTGGGCCTGCGCAGCGTGGACCCTGACCTCCAGAGCTACTTCGAGATGAACCGCGCCACTCGGCTGCAGGTGCTGTTGCGCCTGCGCGTGCCCAGCGCCTTGCCCTACTTCTTTGGCGGGCTGCGCATCTCCAGCGGCTTGGCCTTGATCGGCGCCGTGGTGGCCGAGTTCGTGGCTGGCACGGGCGGCACCAGCACGGGCCTGGCCTACCAGATCCTCTACGCTGGTTACCAGCTCAACATCCCGCGCATGTTCGCCGCCCTGCTGCTCATCTCCCTGGCCGGCGTGGCCCTCTTCGCCGCCATGGCCTGGCTTTCACGCCTGGCGCTGGGGGGGTGGCATGCGAGTGAGATGGGGCGGGAGTGAAGTTCTGGCGCTACTCGCACGCACAGGAGAGCTGACCATGATGACCATAGACCTGCTCAAGGAGGTCCACTCGGGCGAGGTCCTCCAGGAGGACTTCATGAAGCCCATGGGCATTTCGGCCCGCCGGTTGGCCACCGACATCGATGTGCCCTCCAGCCGTATCGGCAATATCGTCAACGCGCGCCGGCCGATCACTGCGGACACCGCCGTTCGCCTGGGCTTGTTCTTCAACATGGATGCCCGCTTTTGGATCAATCTGCAGGTCGAGTACGACAGGCGTATGGCCAGCCGGGAGGTGCACCAGGGCGGGGCGCAACGGATCCGTCCATACCAGGTCCTCAGTGGCGCCAACGAAGTCTCGATCCGCCGACCCTGTAGCAGCGTCCTAGTGTGCTCAATCTGGCCGGTCAGCGTGTGGCCATAGTACGGATCGCTAGGGAAGCCACGCGCGCCAGCGCCCAAGCTTCATATGGCGTTCGGCGGGTGTCTTTACTCGCCTCGATCGAGGCTCAGCCGTGGCGCCAATTACAGCTCTCTAGACAGGAAGCCCCGGTGAAGGGCCTCACCGCTTCCAGTCATGTGTGGCTCTTGGCCCACCAACTTCGCCCACCAACGCAGCGGCAGCAAGGAAGATGGGGTGAAGTGGATTGTTCTGGCAGTACTGGTCGACAAATGAGGAGACTCCGTCTGCATCTGGGGGGTTGGCTTGCCGCTTCGTGTACCAGTTGTTGCCACTGATGAAGCCCAAGACCCAGTTATGAAGGATCGATCTGTTGCCCTCGCTGTTCCGTTCAGCCAGCCACCTACCGCACGACATTTGACCGGTGCCCCAGACCGAGATTTTCTGAGCGCTAGCCGCCGGTAAGGCGACAAAAATGGCCATCGCTATCAGAATGGCGTACGACGGGTTGCGGGCGTATTTCATTTTTGGGGTCTGTTGGAAATGTAACCGGCTGTCGGAGCGGCCAATAGAAGATTATGCTAGGGCGAAGATATATATTTGAAGGCCTGTAGTGCCAAAGGCAAAAAGGAAATTCGCTAGCACACCAATTGTTTGGGTATTCGGTAGCTTTCCACGATCCAAGACTGCTTTGCAGCATTAAATGTCGTTATGTATGTAACTATGCACCCTTCGCTGGAAATAATCCCGCCTCCCGTACTGAGGGTTCGGCTTTGAAGCCAAGCCGTATTTCCTGTGACGTTTATTTGACCAGTTGTGGTTGTTTGACTTGGAACTAAAAATGTCCCTCCTCCCCACCGAAATTGAAATGCTCGTCTGCCCCCGTCAAGATCGAGTGCGTTAACTGGTGGTCCGCTATCAAGGATAACTTCTCTAATGTCCTTACCCACATACCTTTCCATGTGAGTTGATGCGCAACCCGAAAACAACGCAATGAGGGCAAGAAATAAATGAAACTTTGTCATGATAACAACCTTTAATTTTTTTGGCGGAGAAAATTTTGGGATAGCTACCAAAGGCTTGAAACCACAATACCCAAGAAACAGTTCCACTACCTGCCCGCTAGGGGATTTATCTCTTTCCTTCCACTTTCGAGCTGTACAAGTGCAGCCCGTAATTTCTTTATTTCCTCATGGGCTTCAAGAAGTTCCTTGTCTCTAATAACGCCTTCTATCCGAGACATCTCTATCCGCGCCGACGGGGTATCCATCACTGAAATTTGAAGCGCGGTCCGTTTGTCCCCGCCAAGAAAATAGGCAATATCAGCGGCGTATCGACTCTCAGACATTATTTGAATCATCGGAATAGTTAATCTCACATCCGGTGCGAAAACGAAGTCTCTAAAGTCAGCATAAAGATGCATTCGGGGTTGGGCCGCAGCAATCCATTTTCTTATTACCTCGTCGTCGCTCTGCTTTCTCGCTGACTCTTGCTGTGCTTGGAGTTCTGAGCGTCGCCGGTTCTCTTCCAGTTGGCGGCGTCTTTGCTCATTCTCGATTCGTAGACGCTCGGTCTCTTGACGAATTCGCTCTAGTTCTGATGCGTCGCGCTGGCCTTGGAAAAAACTCTGTGTTGGCGTAGGGCCTTGGTTTAATAGACCCCAGTTGATTTGAGACCAGCAAGGGAGTGAAAGGCTCCAAATTACCCCTAAGATCACTATCGGTCTAAACATTATTCCGGCTCCATACCCAGATTCTTGAGTTTGCCATTATACAAAACCGTGATTTCGAAAATGGCTCCAGCAGATTCAGTACATTCACTTGGCCGCCCCTTAATTCTGCCAAGGCGTGCTGACATTAACCATCGATCGAACAAGGGCAAGGTTGATTACTCGAGAGTAGTGTTTGTCGACTATTGTCCGTGGACTGTACGTCTCACTGACCGCAACCTGCAAGGGTGTCCGAGTCCACCCGCTTCGATGAGTGCAGATCGGTGCTTGCGGCTCGGGTCCGCGCACTACGGGCTGAGCGCGGCCTTTCACAGGAGGCTCTTGCCCATGAGGCAGGTATCGACCGTACCTATCAGTCCCAGATCGAGCGAGGCGTGGGCAATCCGAGCTTGAAGGTGTTGTGCGCGCTCGCGTTAGCGCTAAACATCGAACTCAACGACCTGCTGAGCGCTTAAGCTCGTTTTGTCCGGGCTTGCAGCTCGACGGCAGGTTCGCTGTTCGCGAACAGCCCTGCTCGACCTTTCGCATCACTCGTCCTACGTGATGCGTACCCAGTGAGGTCACTCCAACCCCACCCGATACACCGACGGCCCAACAGTAAACACAATGGCACCGCCAGCAATGAACACCTGCCCTGGCGCGGTGTCAAGCCGCAGGGTGGACTGACCCGTGCTGCTGGCCCAGGTATAGGTCTTGCCACCTTCGCCATAAGCCACGCCCCCACCTCCATTGGCCAAGAGCGTCGCGCTGCTAAGGCTCGAGATCGTGCGGGTGGTGCCGTCGGTGGCCGCCTTGAGCGCCCGGCTCGTCGTGGTGGGCGTCTCCATCCACGCCAGCACACCTTCGCGCAGCACAAAACTCGTCGCCTTCGTGGCCACGGTGGAAGGCACCACGGCGGACAGCGCCGTGGTGGTGAGCGCAAAGGTACTGTCAGACGACCCGCCAATGGGTGACTGCTGCCACGCCACCCGGGTGCCGTCCACTTGCGGGTAGATGTGGCGGGCGCCGCCGGAGGTGATGCGGGTGGAGGTGCCCGTGTCAGAGCGCCAGCGGAAGATGTCGAACTGCGAGGTTGTGCCTTCGCCGCCGGTCTGACCCCAGAACCACACGTCCGCCACACCGCCCGAGACGCTGAAGTCGAACTCGTTGTTGCCCACGTAGTTCACCCCAGCAGGCACGCCAATGCGTGTGTAGCTGCCGGTGGAGATCTGGTGCAGCGTGTAACGGCCGGTGGCGCTGGTGGCCACTCCGGTGTCCGCAGCCTTGTCGTTGACCCACAGCACGTAGTCGCCACGCAGTACGGGGTGGAGGTCGTAGGCCCACCCGCCGCCGATGTTGCTGGCTCTGGAGAAGGGGTTGGCGTTGGTCAGGTTGCTGACGGCCCCGGTGGAGGACCACAGGTACACGCAATACAGCACGCAGTCCGCGCCCTTGCCGTAGGCCACCGCGCGGCCCCCGTCCAGCCGCCAGCCGGCGGCGTACTGGATGGAGGCGGCGTTGGTCAGGGTGACCTCGGTGCCTTGCACCAGGTGGCGCATCAGCACCGTGCCGTCGCCTGGCGTGTAGAGCACGTGGGCCCCCTCGGCTGCCAGCAACTGCCCGCCCGTGGGCAGGGTGAACACGGGTGTGTAGGCGCGAGCGGCGCTTGAGGTGACGACGATATTGCGTTGGATCTGGCTGACCTGCCCAGTGCTGTCGGTCGCGCGCACGGTCAGCGGGTAGGCCCCGGCGGTGACTCCTGTGAGGTCGTAGCTGCCGCTGAAGTTGCCACTGGTGGTGGAGAGGATCTGAAGGTCGCCCAGCTTGGCGGTGACGGTCACCGCGCCGGGCTTGTCGCTGGTGAAGCTGCCGTCCAAGCGCAGCGTGCCGAACACCAGAGCACCATCCAGCGGTGCGCTCAAGGTGAGGCCCGGTGCGTTGCTGATGGGCACGTCCACCGTGACGGAGCGGGTGCCGCCTGAGGCGTCCGTTGCGGTGATGACCATGCTGTGGCTGCCGCTGCCGGCACGCGCGGCGTCCACAGTAAAACGGTAGACGTCATTGGAACCACCGCAGAAGCGGCTGCAGGCGTTTGGCTGCGTCAGGGTGCCAGCGTCTACGCCGTCGAACTTGGCGGAGACCGCGGTGATGCCGGTAGTGGAAGTCGCACGAACGTCCACGTTGATCGTGCCGGTGGTGCCCGACACGGTGGCGTTGAGCGTGACCGTGGAGTTGGAGACCGTCACCGTGCGGCGCACGTCGATGGCGCTGCCGTTGGCAGGCTGGATGCGGGCCAGCAGTTGGTGCTCGCCGTTGGTCACCCCCACCGTGTTCCAGTTGATGGAGTTGCCGTCGGCGGCATTGCTGCTGCCCAGCAGCCGCAGGTCGGCGTACCACTCCACGGCTCCGGTCACAGTGCCAGTGAGTGACAACTTGACTGTGCCGGACAGTGGCTCGGTCTGGCCCCCCAGTGAAATGGCGGGCACCACGTACGGCGCGGTGACGGTGATGGAAACCGTGGCCGAGCCGCTGGCCCCGCGGCCGTCGCCTACGGTGACGGTGGCAACGTAGGTGCCAGGCAGGTCGGGCGTGAAGCTGGGCCGGGCCGTGGTGGGGGTGGCCAGGGCGGCTGTGCTGCCTGCCGGGCCGGCCAGGTTCCAGGCGTAGCTCAAGCTGTCACCGTCAGGGTCACTGCTGGTGCTGGCATCGAGCGTGACTGCCGTGCCTGCAGACACGGTCTGCGCTGCGCCTGCGCTGGCCACGGGGCTGCGGTTGGCGGGGGGCTCCGGGGCCACGGGCTGGTTGCCACCGGAGCCACCGCCGCAGGCAGCAAGACATGCGACAAAGATCAGAGCTGAAAGCGCCCGTATCAGGTGGGGTGTTTTGGTCATGTTTTGCTCCCTGGAGGCATTCTCCAGCTTCACATCTTGGGGCGCCAGAGGCTCATGGGACGAGCCAGGTGTGGATCAGCAGCGAGCATCCCTGACAGTCCGCAGTCTTTGTGTGGGGCAGCTGATCTGGTGCGACAGCCTGCACTGGTGCAGCATGACAGCGCATCTCTCCGTAAGATCACGGCTCATGAATGCTGATGATCTGCCCACAGCCTTGGCCCCGCAAGCCGTCCCCTCCACTGTCGCCTGCGCCTGCAGCGCCTGGCGGCCCACGCGACGGCTGTTCACCGGCCTGATGGCCGCAGGGGCGGGGGCTGTGGCGGCGCCGGCGTGGGCGAGCATGCCGGAGTGCAGGCGCTCGGGCTTCACCAAGGCCGTGCCGGCCGGACAGGTGGAAGACTCTGCCTCGCAGCAGTACCGCCAGATGCTCCAGCAGTACAACGGCAAGCGTGCATTGGCCTCCATGGACCATCCGCAGGTCAAGCGGCTGCGCTACATGGCCGACCGGATGATTCCTTTCACGCCGCAGTGCAACGAGCGCGCGAGAGACTGGAAGTGGGAGGTCAACCTGATCGGCAGCCCCGAGGTCAACGCCTTCTGCATGCCCGGCGGCAAGATCGCTTTCTATTGGGGCATCCTGGCCAAGCTGCAGCTGACGGACGACGAGGTGGCCGCCATCATGGGCCACGAGATGGCGCACGCCCTGTTGGAGCATGCGCGTGAGCAGATGGGCAAGAACTTCGCCACGCAGACCGGCTTGCGCCTGGGTGCGGCCCTGCTGGGGCTGGGCGACGTGGGCGACATGGCCGCACGCATGGGCTCGCAGCTGCTGAGCCTGACCTACAGCCGCACCGATGAGACGCAGGCCGACGGTCTGGGCCTGGTCATGTCGGCCCAGGCGGG
>Ga0315900_10011805_pt1 | contig 10790 bp, 9 predicted proteins | sample LakEriMetagenome_FD_203521 | JGI IMG/M metagenome (GOLD analysis project Ga0315900, IMG submission 203521) | Freshwater fungal communities from buoy surface, Lake Erie, Ohio, United States - Buoy 12 MA114 | ecosystem: Environmental > Aquatic > Freshwater > Lake > Lake biofilm | place: USA: Lake...
CTGCGATTGTCACTCTTATTGCGTGGCTGGCCTGCATGACCATCACATCACGAGTCACGTCGCCAGTGATATTTGGGTTTCCATCGCGGTCGCCACCGATCCAGTTTCCAAAAGAAAGTGGGCGAGCAGTCACTGGAACGTCGATACCTAAACGGTTCATTTGTTTTGCGAAATCGTTTAGTACTTGAGGAACCGTCAATTTAAATAGATCATCCAAGTAGTAGAGCGCGTTAATCGCTTCATCAAGGGGTTCGGGGCGATCGAGTCGTAGTTCATCAGTCTGCCAAAGCAAATCAATTAGTTCAGCCAATTTAGCTTCTTGTGCTGGTGATTTTTTATGATCCAGCAAAGTTGCAACTTTTCCCAATTTATTCAAAATAGAACGTCTAGCTGCTTCAGTTGGATGCGCAGTGAAAACTGGACGCACCATTAACTCAGATACCCAGAGGGCTAAATCAGCATCAGAGAATTCATGTCCTGGTGTCTGTGCTTTTTTTGCAGCCAAGATGCGATCAGTAGCACGGGTTAACCAGGAACCACTAACAGCACGCGTATCTGATAAAACGCGAGCGCGGTGAACTTGTTCGGCAACGTTTGCTAAATGAAAGTAAGTGCTAAATGCGCGCACTAGCTGAACTGAATCTTCGACAGATAAATCAGAGAGTAATTCGCCGCTTTCGCCTTCGCGCACAGCCTTGCGCACTGCCTCAACTAAGTTGAGCAGTTCGACGCCTTCTTGGCGTACAAGGGTTTGGCCTAAGAGTTCGCCTAACTGGCGAACGTCATTACGCAACTCTGCGTCATCGGCCTGAAAATTGCCAGACATGGGCGTAATCATCTCAGGTATTTCACGATCGCGATTACCGTGCCTGTATTCGACAAGGTAGAATTTAAGTAATTCGCCCCCTCCCACCTTTGGGAGTTGGGGCTTAACGGCATTTCGTTGCGTTTAAAAGGGAGGGGTTGTCATGCGTGGCTTATTAAATTCACTTGCCGACTTCCCAGAATTTATTGATGCAACGAGTGAAAGTAATCTGCATCGATCTCATAATCTGGTCACACCGCCTCCGAGTTTTCCGTTTTTGATCGCACAAATCGCCCAATCTAGGCCAGTTCTAGTCATTAGCGGCTCTAGTCGTGGCGCTGAAGATATTGCCAGCGAACTGCGTGATTTACATGATCGCGTTCTTGAATTTCCAGCTTGGGAAACGCTGCCGCATGAGCGATTAAGCCCACGAAGCGACACTGTTGCTCGTCGAATTCAAACCCTAAATGAATTAGCGCATTCTGGTTCGGCGCATAATCCAATTGTGATTACTCCCGTGCGAGGTGTCATTCATCGAATTATTGCTGATCTAGCGAAGAAACCACTTCGATTTATTGAACAAGGGCAAGAGATTTCCTTAAGTGAGTTAATTAAACATTTAACCGATCTTGCTTACGTGCGAACTGACCTAGTAGAAAAACGTGGCGAATTTGCGGTGCGCGGCGGAATTATCGATTTATTTCTACCGTTAACAAAACACCCGGTACGTATTGACTTCTTTGGCGATGAGATTGAAGAGCTAAATTATTTTGAAGTATCAGGTCAACGCACATCAGAACCAGTAATTGGAAAACTTGAGATTTTCCCTTGTCGCGAACTTTTGCTTACGCCAGAAATTCAAGTTAAAGCAAATGACTTAATTTCTAAATTTCCGGCGGCAGCTGAAATGCTTGATCGAATGGCCGCAGGTATTGCTACCGAAGGCATGGAATCACTCATACCTCTGTTGATCGAGGATCAAGAAACTCTGCTAGATCGAATGCCGGCAAATACCGAAATCATTTTCTTAGATGAAGAACGAATTCGCTCAAGAGCGGCAGATCTACTTTCTACCAACGATGAATTCTTAGCCGCTTCTTGGTCCAATGCAGCCGTTGGCGCTATTGCCCCAGTGCACACTGGTGTAAGTACTTACCTTGCTTGGGATGAATTAGCCGAGAAAATAATTAGCTTGGGCCTTAATCGCCGCTCGCTAAATTCATTTGGTTCTGACCTGAGCGAAAACACTGACTTTATGGCGATCTCCGCAATTGACCCATTGCGAGGGGATATGGATCAACTCTTAGCCGTGCTGGGAGAGGCGGTTTTAAATAACTTCAAGGTGATTTTCACGGCTAATGGTCATGGCATGGTTGAACGCTATGCCGGAATTTTCCGTGGTGCTGATCTTCCGGTTTATGTGGTCGAGCAACTTCAGGCAAAGCCAACAGCTGGCTTGATTCATATAACGACTACACCGATTACTTATGGCTTCTCTTACCCAAGTGCGCAGATTCTTTTTATCACGGAACATGATTTAACCGGCAGCAAATCTCGCGTTAAAGATTCTGATCGTTTGCCTTCAAAACGTAAACAGAGCGTTGATCCACTTGAGTTAAAAGCTGGCGATTTTGTAGTTCACGAACAACACGGCATCGGTCGTTATGTCGAAATGATTCAGCGCGAAACTGCTGGCGTTGTTCGTGAGTATTTAATTATTGAATATGCCTCAGCAAAACGTGGCCAACCAGGCGATCGCATCTTTGTGCCAACTGATTCGCTAGAACAAGTCAGTAAATATATTGGTGGCGAGTCACCAACAGTGCACCGCATTGGTAGCGGTGAATGGCAAAAAGCTAAGGGTCGAGCTCGTAAAGCAGTTCGCCAAATTGCCGGTGAACTAATTCGACTTTATGCGGCACGCACAAGTGCGCCAGGTTTTGCGTTTTCACCAGATACGCCATGGCAGCACGAACTCGAGGATGCGTTTTCCTATATCGAAACGCTTGATCAGTTAGCCACGATCGATGAAGTTAAGCGAGACATGGAACGCCCATTTCCGATGGATCGCATTATTTGCGGCGATGTCGGCTACGGTAAAACTGAAATTGCAATTCGTGCTGCATTTAAAGCTGTTCAAGATGGCAAACAAGTAGCTGTCTTAGTGCCCACAACGCTATTGGTGCAACAGCACTACAAGACTTTCACCGAACGCTATTCTGGCTTTCCGATCAAAGTCGCTGGCATGTCTCGCTTTAATACCGCCAAGGAGAGCAAGGAAATAACGCTGGGCTTGGGCGAAGGCGCAATTGATGTTGTTATTGGCACTCATCGAATCCTCTCAAATGACGTGATTTTCAAGGATTTAGGGCTAGTTATTGTTGATGAAGAGCAGCGCTTTGGCGTTGAACAGAAAGAATCCCTAAAGAAATTACGCACTACCGTCGACGTGCTTTCCATGTCAGCTACACCAATTCCGCGTACTTTAGAAATGGCAGTAACCGGAATTCGCGAAATGTCCACGATTACTACGCCGCCAGAAGAACGACATCCGATTCTGACTTATGTCGGCGCTAGTGAAGATGCACAGATTGCTGCAGCTATCCACCGCGAACTTCTACGCGATGGCCAGATTTTCTATATTCACAATCGAGTTGAATCAATTGATCGCACTGCATCGCGTTTACAAGAGCTAGTGCCAGAAGCTCGTATTCGGGTAGCGCATGGGCAGATGAGTGAATCGATGCTAGAAGATGTGATTCTCGGATTCTGGAATCGTGATTTCGATGTACTGGTTTGCACCACCATTGTTGAAAGTGGCCTTGATATTGCAAATGCCAATACTTTAATTGTTGAACGCGCCGACATGTTTGGTTTATCGCAGCTTCATCAATTGCGCGGTCGAGTAGGGCGAGGCCGTGAACGTGCTTATGCCTACTTCCTTTATCCAGCCGATCAACCACTTTCGGAAATTGCGATTGATCGCTTAAAAACAATTGCTTCAAATACAGATCTTGGCGCCGGAATGCGCGTTGCTTTAAAAGACTTAGAAATTCGTGGTGCTGGTAACTTGCTAGGTGGCGAACAATCTGGGCACATTGCCGATGTTGGCTTTGATCTCTATATGCGTATGGTTGGCGAAGCTGTTCAAGATTACAAAACTGGCTTTATTGAAACCGAAGAACCAAATCACGAATGCAAAATTGAAATTCCCATTAATGCGCACCTGCCTGAAGAGTATGTACCGGGTGAGCGGCTACGCCTAGATCTTTATCGCCGCTTAGCTGATGTGCAAAGTGATGCCGATGTAGATTCAATTGCAGCTGAATTAATTGATCGTTTCGGCGAACTTCCAGAGACTGCGCAAGCACTTCTTGGAGTGGCCAAGCTGCGAGCTTTGGCTAAGGGTCAGAAACTGCGTGAAGTCGTGATTTCCGGAAAATTCCTGCGCTTATCGCCGCTGACTTTGCCGGAATCCCGCCAACTTCGCCTAGCCCGCGTTTATCCAGGGTCGATTTACAAGAGCGCTGCGAGCACAGTTTTGGTCGCGCTACCCAAGGCTGCCGCTTGGAATCCGTCTGAAAGCACTCCTGTTATGGGGGATACTTCTACTCTGGCTTGGGTATCCGAAGCCGTAACCGAATTAGCGGCTAACCCGAAAGTGAGTAAATCTTGAAAAAATTCACCGCAGTCACAATCGCCTCTTTTGCAGCAATCGCACTTTTCTTAACTGGTTGCTCACAAGTTGGCGCGGCCGCAACAATCGGAAGCACCAAGATTACTCAAGCAACTGTGCAGACCAGCATTGATACCGTAATGGCTGAGCGCACCGGTGTTGATACCAGCCAAATGCAATTAGAAACTGGCGAAGAACTAAACCGTAGCCAACTTCGTTTCCACTTATTTGCGGGTCTATTGAAGGCTGCTGCTACATCTGTGAAAGTTACTGTTTCTAAAGCTGAAATCGATACTCGTCGCGAAGTAATTATTCAGCAAGTTGGTGGCGTAGATAATTTGCCACAGGCACTTGTTGGTGCTGGCATCGCATCAACTGATTTCGATACTTATTTAGAAGCAGTTTTGAATTCTGAAAAAATTCAACAAACCTTCGTTGCAGCTGGTGTCCCTGAAGCTGATATTCCAACCAAGATGCAGGAATTAGTTGTGGCAACTGGCAAGACCAATAAAGTCACGGTTAACCCACGTTATGGTGTCTGGAATCCAGATTCAGCTGAAGTTACCGCCGCTGTAAGCGATGCAGTTTCACCTTCAACTTCTAACTAATTCGCTCAAGTAAATGTCAGAACTTCTGCGCCTTGCGGAGGTAATGAATAAATTACGTTCGCCTGGCGGTTGTCCTTGGGATGCCGAACAGACGCACGAATCTTTAATCAAATATCTTCTTGAAGAGTCGTACGAATTTATTGACGCGGTTGAAACCAATGATCGCGCCGGCTTACAAGAAGAACTCGGTGATCTACTGCTGCAGGTTTATTTCCATGCCCGCATCGCTCAAGATGATCCGCAAAACCCATTTACGATCGAAGATGTAGCCCGTGGTATCGCAGACAAATTGATTAACCGGCACCCACACGTATTTGCTGATGTTCAGGTATCAGGCGTTGCCGAAGTTATTTCTAATTGGGAAGAAATAAAAGCTGCTGAGAAGGGCCGCACTTCGGCGATTGATGGCGTTGCTCTCTCACAACCTTCGCTGCCCTTGATTTCAAAGCTCTTACATCGCGCCGAGAAATATGGAGTTTCCTTAGATCTGCCAACAACGCAGGTTAATGATGCCGAAATGGCGGTTGAACAAATACTTGCGATCGCGGCATGGGCCAGCGCCAATGAAATCGATCTTGACTCTTTGCTACGCCAGCGGGCACGCGCTCTGATGGCGCAGATCCAAAGCAATGAAGCGCGGTAGACTGCTCACCTGAGTTCAGCGCTGATCTCTTTAGTTAGCTAAATAGTTAGCAATCATTAATAGGAGGCCATCATGGCAATTATCGAAGCGCTCGGCGCCCGTGAAATTTTAGATTCGCGCGGAAACCCAACTGTTGAAGTTGAAATTCAATTAGAAGATGGCACACAAGCACGTGCCGCTGTTCCAAGTGGTGCATCAACTGGTGCCTTCGAAGCAGCTGAACTTCGCGATGGTGGTACTCGCTACCTTGGCAAGGGTGTTGAAAAAGCAGTTGCATTTGTTAATGATGAAATCGGGCCAAACATTATTGGTTTCGATGCCCAAGACCAACGCATAATTGATAGCGCCATGATTTCACTTGATGGCACTGCAAATAAATCACGTTTAGGCGCTAATGCGATTCTTGGTGTTTCACTTGCTGTTGCTAAAGCATCTGCCGAAAGCGCAGACCTTTCACTATTCCGCTACCTCGGTGGCCCAAATGCGCACTTGCTACCAGTGCCAATGATGAACATTCTTAACGGTGGTGCACATGCTGATACCAACGTTGATATTCAAGAATTCATGGTTGCGCCAATTGGTGCACCAACTTTCCGCGAATCACTTCGCTGGGGCGCCGAGATTTATCACGCACTCAAGTCAGTGCTTAAGCAACGCGGTCTAGCAACCAGCGTTGGCGATGAAGGTGGCTTTGCACCAAACCTTGATAGCAACCGTGCCGCCCTTGATCTAATTCTTGAGGCAATCACAAAGGCGGGCTTCAAGCCAGGCACTGACATCGCACTAGCGATGGATGTTGCGGCAACTGAATTCCATGAGAACGGTCAATATAAGTTCGAAGGTTCACTTCGCTCATCCGGTGAAATGATCGCTTATTACACCGATCTAGTTAACTCATACCCAATCGTTTCGATCGAAGATCCCCTAAATGAAGAAGATTGGGCTGGTTGGGCCGAGATGACCAGCGTGCTTGGTTCACGTATCCAAATCGTGGGCGATGACCTATTTGTTACCAACCCAGAGCGCTTAGCAAAGGGCATTGCAACTAATACCGCGAATGCGCTTTTAGTTAAGGTAAATCAGATCGGAACGCTAACTGAAACTCTTGATGCTGTTTCAATGGCGCAACATGCGAATTACCGCAGCATGTTGTCACACCGTTCAGGTGAAACCGAAGACACCACTATTGCTGACCTTGCTGTTGCAACCAACTGCGGTCAGATCAAAACTGGCGCGCCAGCTCGTACTGAGCGCGTAGCAAAGTACAACCAATTGCTTCGTATTGAAGAAGAACTTGCAAGTGGTGCTAAGTACGCAGGCCGTGGTGCATTTCCACGCTTTAAGGCATAAGCGAACTTAACTCATGGCCCGTCGTCGTTTAAACTTTAATCGTCGACGCAATACCAATAGTCGCGCACTGGTGTTGGGCTTCTTTCTTTTCTTTCTAGCCCTCACCATCGCACCACCTGTGCAACATTATTTTTCACAACGTGCTGAGATAAATGCGGTAAAAGCACAGATCAAAGCTGGCGATGCTGCCGTTGCTGAAGCTCGCAAAGAACTCGAACTGTGGCGCGACCCAGAATATGTAAAGTCGCAAGCGCGTGCTCGATTGCACTTTGTTCTACCGGGCGAGCGTCAATACATAGTTACTGATGAAACTACCGAAGCTGCCGAAAATAAGACCGATGTCGCCAATAACATTCCAGTTGGATTGCCTTGGTACAACCGCTTAATCGCATCAATTACTGAAACAGGCTCTAAGTAATGTCCGAACGAGAAGTATCGCAAGACGATTTAGATTGCATCGAAGCCCAATTGGGCCGTACTCCACGTGATGTTCATGCCATTGGTTATCGCTGCCCATGCGGAAAACCAGCTGTAGTTGAAACCCCACCCCGCCTTGGCGATGGCACCCCTTTCCCAACTTACTTTTATGCCACTTGCCCAAGATTAACTGGTGCGATTTCTACCCTGGAATCAACTGGCCTTATGGGCGAGATGAATGAGCGTTTAGCAACCGATGCCGAGTTAGCTGGCGCATATGCAGCTGCACATGAAGATTATTTAGCTGCACGCGCAGCCCTAAAGATGGATGTGCCAGAGGTTGAAGGCATTAGTGCTGGTGGAATGCCTGATCGCGTTAAGTGTCTTCACTCATTAGTTGCGCATTCTCTTTGCGCTGGCCCAGATGTGAATCCGCTAGGCGATGAAGCTTTAGGAAAATTGCCCGAGTGGTGGAAAGATCAACCTTGTAGCATCACGGAAAATGTAAAGGCGAACTAATGCGCGTAGGTGTAGTTGATTGCGGCACTAATTCTATTCGGTTATTAATTGCCGATATCGAAGGAAATAATTTCCGCGAAGTAACTCGTCAGATGCAAGTTGTTCGACTTGGTCAAGGTGTTGATGAAACCAATCAATTCCACCCTGATGCAATCTCGCGTACTTTCGCCGCTATTGATTTATATGCAGGCGAGATCGCCCGGCGCGGGGTTGAAAAGCTACGTTTCTGTGCAACTAGTGCAACGCGCGATGCGCTGAACCGTGAAGTTTTTGTTGATGGCGTGAAAGAACGCTTAGGTATCGAACCTGAAGTAATTTCAGGTGATGAAGAAGCTCGCCTCTCATTCGCTGGTGCTACTCGCGAATTCAACCGAGCAGATGGCCCCTTCTTGGTAGTCGACATAGGTGGCGGCTCTACTGAATTCGTACTCGGCACTGACTCGGTAGATAACGCAATCAGCGTAAATATTGGCTGCGTTCGCATGACTGAGCGCCATTTCCGCAATGACCCACCAACTGCTGATGAAATAGCAATCGCCCGCCGAGATATTCAAAATGCCATAGATATTGCCTATGCCAGCGTTGATATTAAGAGCGCAAAGACTGTAGTTTGCGTAGCTGGGACCGCAACAACTGTTGCCGCCGCAGCGCTAAATTTGCCCGAATACGATCGCTATGCAATTCATCTTTCTCGTATTTCCGCAGAACAAGTCCACGATGTTTCTAAACGCTTCGCAACTATGACTCACGATGAAAGAGCAGCTCTCGGTTACATGCACCCAGGTCGCGTTGATGTAATTACCGCGGGTTCACTTGTGCTTTCGGAAATTTTAAAAGCAACTGGCGCTAAAGAATTCGCCGCATCTGAAAACGATATTCTTGACGGAATGGCATGGTCGCTTGCCAAGTAAGAAGACCGTGCAGAGTATAAAAACTTTGCCATTGCTGGATAAGAAAATAATTGCTTGTCGGGAATGTCCACGACTTGTTGACTGGCGCGAGGAAGTTGCCGTTACTAAACGCAAGGCGTACCAAGATGAAAAATATTGGGGTAAAGCAGTTCCAGGTTTTGGTTCAACAAAACCAAAATTGATGATTGTTGGTTTAGCACCTGGTGCACATGGCGCCAATCGCACTGGTCGCATTTTTACTGGTGATCCATCTGGTGATTGGCTCTATGGCTCGTTACATCGTTTAGGTATTGCGAAAATTGCAACAAGTACTTCGCGCGATGATGGCCAAGAACTTCGTGATACTCGAATTTCAATGGCAGTTAGATGTGCACCGCCTGATAACAAACCAACTACCGAAGAACGTGATCAATGTTCACCCTGGTTTTTGCGCGAGCTAGAGCTTTCATTGCCCACAACTCGAGCATTTGTAGCCCTCGGAAACTTTGCCTGGGTCGCACTTTTCTCAGCCCTGGCCGAATTAGGCCACCCAGTTAGGAGAGCCAAGTTTGGCCATGGGGCAGAGGTTAAATATGTGCACAATGGCGTGAAGTACCTAATAACGGCTAGTTTCCACCCCAGCCAGCAGAACACTTTTACTGGAAAGTTGACTAAACCAATGTTGGATTCAGTGCTCAAAAAAGCGGGTAGATTTGCCCACGTTCTTCGTTAGTTTGCGCTGACGAAGAAGATTTATCGCATGGCCCCGATAGCCCAATGGCAGAGGCAGAGGACTTAAAATCCTCCCAGTGTGGGTTCGACCCCCACTCGGGGCACCATAGATGAACGTGATTTTCACGCTTAGGTGCTTAGAATTTCCAGAGCATTTTTCATTTTTGCCAATTTCAGTTCACCTGAAATAACTTCTCGCGTAACATTGTTCCAACTAGGGCTGGGGATTCCAGCTCTTTTCGCACTAGAGAGTGAGTACAAAAGTATGCGTAGTTCAAACCCTGTTCTTGGACGGGCGTTTAATAATCGTGGTTATGCCTCAATGGGTAATACATCCACGGCTACCACACCAGAGAGTTTAGAAAACCTCTATAACGCACCCGCTGCATCTCCACTTCAAACAGGTCGCATGACTATTGAAGATGTTGTTGCGCGCACATCAATTCTTTTCGGCATCTTGGTTGTTGTCGGGGCTGTCTCATGGACAGCAAACCTAGGCGGCGGCGCACTAATGCTCGGCTTCCTTGGTGGCTTTGTTCTAGCGATGGTTAACACTTTCAGCCAGAAGATTCGCCCAGGTTTGATCATGACTTATGCCGCTTTCCAAGGCTTAGCTCTTGGAACACTAAGTCGTGTTTTCAATGAAGTTTATCCAGGCATCGTTAGCCAAGCAGTTATCGGAACACTCTGCGCATTTGCTGGAATGCTATTTGCATATAGCAATGGCAAAATTCGCGTAACTCCAAAATTCACTCGCGTGATTTTGGGTGCTGCAATTGGTTACTTAGCTCTTGGCTTAGTCAGCATGATCATGTCATTTACTGGAAACTCAGGCGGTCTATATGGCGTAACTGGTTTCGGTCCGCTATTGGCAGTCGCTGGAGTTGGCATCGCTAGCTTCTTCTTGGTTCTTGATTTTGATCAAATCCAAAAGGGTATTGCTGCTGGCGCACCACAAGAAGAATCATGGCGCGCAGGTTTTGGCCTAATGGTTACGATCGTTTGGCTTTATCTAGAAATTCTTCGCTTGATCTCAATCCTGCGTGGCGATGACTAATTAATTATCGTTAAGTGAAATGGTCGGCTCATGTGAGCCGGCCATTTTTCTTGTCTCGGGCAATCGCGCACCGAGAATTAGAACCAGTGAGAA
>Ga0315900_10011807_pt1 | contig 10789 bp, 21 predicted proteins | sample LakEriMetagenome_FD_203521 | JGI IMG/M metagenome (GOLD analysis project Ga0315900, IMG submission 203521) | Freshwater fungal communities from buoy surface, Lake Erie, Ohio, United States - Buoy 12 MA114 | ecosystem: Environmental > Aquatic > Freshwater > Lake > Lake biofilm | place: USA: Lake...
CTGATTATCGTTGTTAGTAACCTGAAGGCTAAACTGCACGTTATACAGCCCTGTTTTTGAAAAATAAATTTCATCTAAGCCGCCGCCGGCAATAGTAATTCCGCTGGCTGCTAAAGAAGTAAAGTTTTCAACCCTTGTAGGATTGTAGGCAAGTGTTAAAGTTTTGCTTTGAGTGCTTATAGCTGAAAGGTAATCGCCCGAAACAAAGCTTGCAGGCTGCCCTACTGCTGCTACATCAATAGCCGCCATTACACCACCCCCGCCGCTGTAGCAATAGCCCTGCCGTTGCTTACTCCAAAAGTAGGTTTTGTGTCGCCGTTTTTAAGCCCGAAATATACCAAAGCCCCTACTATACCGGCAACAAGCAAAACAGGCACTACAGGGCCGCCCAGAACAGTGATTCCGTAATTGTAAAAATCCTTCATTCTGTTTAGCCACCCCTGGCCGTAAAATTGCCAGCCGGATAAACTTTTCAAAAATTCAAGGCGCACGTTCCACAGATCATCAAAAGTTTTCTTTGCGCCCTGCTTTTTTATTAAGTCATTCAGCGCGCGGGTGCTGGCCGGGCCGAAGGCTCCATCTACTGAAATTTTATAGCCTTTTTTCACTAAATAGCGTTGCACAAAGCGCGCTGCAGTTCCAGGGCCGCTGCCCCAGGCCCAGTCCGCCAATAGCTCAGCTATACCCTGGCTGTTGATATTGTCGCCGTTTACCGGATCCCAATATCCGACCTTATAAATTTTACGCCACACATCGTCAGGCATACGATAAAACAGGGCAGGGGTAGCTGTATAGCCTAAGCGCGAAGCCAGGCCTTTAAAGGTAGCCCAGGTAACGCCCTTATTCGTGTGATTTCCGGTGCCATCAGGCACAGGATCCACCGCCGCCGGATCGTTGCGGTCCTTACTCAAACCGCCTTCCCAGCGCTTAATATAGGCAAGGTTAACAGCGTTTATATCTGCCATAATTATTGCTCCATTATGCGGATAACGTACAGAATGTTATCCCCGGCACCGCCAGGCGGGAAAACAATATCGTATTGCGAGTGATCGAAGTCGCCGACATTCTGCTTAATATTCAGGCTGCTTCCGGATTCTACCGGTATGCCATCTACAGTAACAGCGTTTGAAGCTGCACCGCTATAGGGGTTTGTATTCGGCCTGTAAAAGCTTATTGCGAAAGCTCCGCCGGCATCAAAAAGGCTATTTTTGCCTACGAAATTTGTAACTGTCCTGGTTTTTGCCATTTTATTTATTCTTTAAAATCATTAACACAATAAGGGCCACAAGTAGCCATTTAATCTGCTGAAGCTGTTTTTCGCTCTCAGTAGAATCTACAGCGCCCATGGTAGGCGTTTTCAATTCTTCAGGTTTTATGGGATCCAGGCCGCCTATTTGCATCAGATAATCAAATTTGCAGGCCCTTTTATTAAGGCGTTGTAAAAATCCACGTTTGAAGCTGTGATAGCTCCGTATTTCGCGTAAGTAGCAGGCGCCCGGCGGGCCAGCGCTCCGTTTGTTTGCGGTCCGGCTACGCCATCTACAGCAACCCCTAAGAACGCCTGAATTTCCATAATTTTGCGCTGTGTAGCGTTAGGTCCTGTAGAAATATTAGGGAAGGCTGTAATTTTATCCGGGCTTGTGGTAGCCTTTGCAAGTTCTTTTTCAGCTGCAGCCTTTTTTTCGGTTTGTCTGCGCTTAATAAAGCGGTATATTCCAAAGCCAGCAAGTGCCGCGCCTATTCCTAGTATAATTGCATTGTCTTTTTTCATTAGAATTGGTATTTTATGCCTTTTGATCTTAGGCCGCTGTTTATTATTCCTAGTTCGGTGTCGTCTAGTTCATCTGTCAGATAGCCGCCCAGGTTAGCTGAATTTAAAGAAAAAGAAAGCCGGCGCTGGCCAAAGGCTGTAATCAGCTTTGCTACGTCGAGATCATTATTCATTTTCTTAAATACGCTGTAAATTGCATCTTCATCAGTACCGAATATATTATTCGCGCTGCGCGCAGCGTAGATACTATCTGCATAGCCTTTATAGGCTGAATCCAAATAACTTGCTTTTTGTCCTTCTTGCTCCAGGCTTTTTTCATCTTTCTTTTCAATAGCAAGCGGATCCTTTTTTATGAATCTTGAAACAAAATAAATTCCGGCCCCGGCAATAATAGCCCAGGTAAGCGGTTTAGAAAAAATACTTTCCTGAAAGGTTTTAGGGCTGGATTCTGTTTTCACTTCGCTGTTATCGTTTTTTAGTGCTTTATAGGCTATTCCTGTAGCAAGTAGGTTACTCATTATATGAAGCTGTTAATCAGTTTTGCTGCCTGCTGATACATTGCCGGGTTTTTTTCGGCAAGCTTAGCAAGCTTTTCAATGTTTTCGGTAAAATTAGGATCCTTTTCAATCAGTTTGTTAACCGCGGCCAGGATTCGGGCCTTCGCGTCATTAGGTTGTGTCATATCGTTTTGGTTTGTTTCTGTTTCTACTCCGTTAATAGGTTTGCTCATAAAGCCTTTAAGAAGATCAGGCGCTACAGTAGAAGCTATAGCCATTATACGTTCTTCCCAGGCGTTTGCCTTTTCTTCCATGGCTTTGGCGTGTGCCGCTTCCATTTCACGAATACGGCGCTCGTAATCTTCCTTCATGCGGTTTTGTTCAAGCTGAACATTTAGCCCGGCAATATGGTCCTTAACTTCCAGGAATTTATCTATCCAGGGGTTAAATCCGCCAGGCTGTGGCCCAAGGCCGCCCATGCCTGTTTCACCAGGCAAGGGGGGCAAGGGCTGTTTTTCTCTCAGTGTTGGTGTTACCTGAAAATTATACATACTTGAGGGAACTTTAGGCAGCAAGGTGCCGGCTGCAGTAAAAGGGCGTTTTTCCCACATTTTAATAGCGTAGGATCCGCCCAGCATATTGCTGTACCATTCTTCAAACTGTGCCAGGGATTCTTCAGGGGTTAAATCCTTGTACTGATTTTCCATGCTCTGATTTTCAGCGTTATAGATAACCCAGTATTTTTTCCCTTTGTCCTTAATTTGTTGGTGTATGTATTCAGGCCTTACCATAATTGCAAATTTAATACTTTGGAACGTAACTTACACGAAATCTAAAAGCAGTGCTGCCAGTGCTGAAAGCCGAAATATCGGTTACAGCTACATAGCAGTTTTGCCAAATTTGTGTATCTATTTTCAAAAACGTGGTTTTACCATTATTCAGGCGCCGGATAAGATTGTAAAGCGGAATAAAGGCAATTTCTTTGCGTTCATTGTCCGACAATACCAAATAACCGCTGGCCGCCTGCGCCGCGTTTATGCTATCCTTAGCGCCCTGGTTTGAATCCCCGGTAACAAGTGTAATAGCATCTACAAACTCAATAGCGGTAATACAGGCGTTGCTGCCATCAAGGCTTGTGTCTGAATTGAAATAAAACGGATCCCCATTTTGCGGGTTTGCAGGGAAATTCAGCGTAACAAGTTTGCTGCGCTCGCCTTCCATGCCGGCGAAGGGTTTTATGTCGCCGCGTGATTCAAGGTAATGAACAAGCGGCGAAACTACTTTAAAAGCCGCCATTGTCTTACTCTCCTACAATATCGTAATAAATGTTAGCCGCTACAACTTCGTTGCTGCTTATACCTGTAGTAGAAGTCAGCTGAATATAGCTATCAGTCAGGTTAATGATGCGGGGCTTCAGCAGCACGATAAAACCGCCGTTCAAGCTACGGATAGCGGTATAAATAGGCATCTGATAAACAAATTCAATTTTGTTGTTATCCCGCCAGGTTAAAGTTACCTGATCGTTAGCAGAAGCCGGAATAACAGTTTCGTTTTGCGGTGTTACTGCAAGCTGTGTGGCAGTAAAAACTTCAAAGCCATACAATATAACATTGTTTCGGCTGAGGTTTGGAACGTCGGTAAAGTAATACTTGTTACCTACAGCAGGGGTGCCGGTAATTTGTGCGCGCACAAGCTGGCTGCGCTTAATAATTAGGTTATTCATTTTTTAAATTGTTAATTGTTGCGAATATACAAAATATCTATAAAATAACAAAGCCCCGGATTTCGCCGGGGCCTTGCCAAAAATTGAGCTTTCGGGGTAGAAATGTCTTAGGATTTGCTGTTAACCACCAGGTAACCGCGGAATTCCAGTACACCGTAAACGCTAAATCCGCTGCCATCAATGGCGCTGGCGTTTTCCAGGTCCACGCTGATATTGATTGTCTGACGACCATCAACCAAGGTAGGCTCTGAAGGATAGAATCCGTACTGTCCGTTAGGGTATTCGTTAGTCAGTTTCTGACCTGAACCGGTAAACCATGCGTTTGCAGCGGTCTGAGTACCAGGCACGCGCAGGAAGCTGCGGCAAGGGAAAGCTGGCAAAAATACTTTACGGTCAATGGTCATGCTGATTGAGCTGTTGAAAATACCGGCAGCGTTTGCAGCGTTACCAGCAAATACGTTGCTATCAGTGTAGGTGTAAACCTGCGCGTTCAAATGCTCCAGGTTAGTAGGAGTGTCTGAAGCAATGTATTTCAAGCCCAAAGTAAAGCTTGTAATAACAAACTGATCGTTAAGATTCAGCAGGGTTTCAGTGATGATAGGAGTAGCTACGTTGTTCTTCTGAATAAAGAAGTTATAGCTGCTGAGTGAAGTAAGCTGAGTTTCAGCTCTGAGGTAAGATTGAGATAGGTTTTCGTAAGGAATGCCGATGCGCTCCTGGATAAACTTTTTCTCTGCTACGATTGATCCGAATGACATAGTATTATGAATTATTTATGTTGTTTTACTTAAAATTAATAGTCCATTTCGCCTTCGCCGCCGGTAGGGAAGTCAACCTCAACAGCGCCCATCAAAGGAGCTGAAGTTTCTACAGGCACAGCGCCCATCATAACGTCGCCAGCCAGGCCAGCTTTAGTCAGGGCAGGTTTAACCAGGTTGTAAGCGCCTACAATAGACATACCCAGGCCAAAGGTTTTACCTACGCGGCCTTTAGAAAAGGCGCCAATAGCAATACCAGCGATCAGGGTTGCTGCATCTTGCAGGGTTTCACGCTCAGCAAGTCCGGGAACTTTGCTCAGAACGAATTTTTTTACAGGTACTGTAGCAGCAGCTCCAGCAGCGCCGGCAGCTACGGCAGTCAGATTTTCTTTAGAAAAGAGATTTCCGATTTTCATATTTTTAGCAAATGTAGTTTATTTTTTTCTGAATAACAAATAAGCCAGGACCAGGCCACCTATTCCATAAAGCAAAAGATTCTTTTTACTCATGGGCGAAGGGCCTTCTGCAGGCAGTTCTACGCCTGTATCTTCTTTTAGCTCCGGGGTAGCTCCGCCGCCGCCGGAAGGTCCGCCTTCAAAAAAGGTAACGCCTGTATCTTCAGTAGGCAGTGTTACCATAGCGCCGCCGGTACGAATTGTGCCAGGTCCGCTTCCGGTGCCTACGGCAGGGGAAGGGGAAGGCGTTAATTCTACAGCTCCGCCGGTAGGGTTGTAAGGGAAGCTCACAGGCCCTGAAGGTACGGCTACAGCATCAATAGCGCCGAGTAATACGTTATTTTCCATGTTATTTCTTTTTAGTCATTGAATAAATAAGAAGTCCGGCTGCAATTACAGCGCCGCCGATCAGCAAATTGCGTGTATTGCTGCTCATGCCTGTAGGGGCCGGGGCGGGTGTTGGTGTAGGCTGCCCGGGGCGGGTTGAAGCCCTGAAGGTCAAATAAGAACTTGCCAGGGTTGTTGCGCCTGTTAATATTTTACTCCAATCTACCGGGGTTTTTTCCGGGGTTGTTGTTTGGCCCATTTTCATTTCTTTGATTTTTTCCAAAGGTAATACAAAAGTCCGGCAGCTGCAAAATAGGCTAAAACCTTGCCGGATTCGCTGAGTTTTACGCCTGTTAATCTATGTATTTCCATCACTTTTTATTTTTAGTTGCAAAATATACCGCTGCCAGCCCGGCAATAACCACGCCGCCTATAATTAGCGGGTTGATCCTGGAAGCTGCGGGCTGCAGATCGCCTGAAGGCGGGGGAAGTGCTGCTGTTTGGTTTGCGCCTTCGCCGGGTGCCGGGGCTATTTTAGATACTATTGAAGTTACCAGGGCTGCTCCTATTGTAGTAGCCATGTTTTGTAATATCGGGATCCAAACAGAAGAAGAAGCTACTGTAGTGGCTGTAGTACTTACCGGCTCGCCCGATATTCCGGGTGTATATTTTTTGCCGAAAATAGCGCTAAATATGCCGGTAAGCCATTGATCGGGGCGCACTGATTGTCCTTTAGCTGCTTTTTCAAGTAGGCTGCCAAAAACTTTGCCGCGGGGCTGTTTGGATTCGCCTTTGTTTATTGCGTCGTAAAGCTCATTAGGGTTGCCGCCTTGCTTAAGCCAGGCTATCTCAATAGTTCTGAATTTGTCAAAACTGCCTTGTTTAAAACGCGGGTTTGTTCCGGGGCTTCCGGTAGCTTCAATACTCAATGTTTTAAGCATAGAAGCAATACCGCCGCCGTTTGCTGCAATAGCAGTCAACACTACTCCGCGGGCAATAGCTGCCAGGGGCATCACTTTTTTTGCGTTTATAGCCAGGCGCTCCGCGTTATTAAAGCTATACCAAATTCCGTTCCTTATAGCCCATTCAGCCGCGCTTTCTGTAGCGCCTAAGCCTACAGGGGCGCTTTTTACTTCGGGCGTTGTATATGTATTTCTCATTACGTATCTATATTTCGGTTTTTTCTCTGAATCAAACTTACCCCAAACGACGTCAATAATAACCCCTGAATCCGTTTGCACGTATATGTGTCCGGGGATTGTTGAATCACTGTAGCTTGCCAGCACAAAGTGCCAGGGAATACCTAAGTTTTGAAGGATTGCCGCTGTAAACAAGCTAAGGCTTTTACAGTCCGCAATAGCGCCGGGGCGCAGTATTGCCGAAGGCAGCTGAATAACTTGCCTGTAATCATCAGCCTTGTATTTTACGCGGGCCTTTAAAAAATCAAAAATCCGCTTTGCAGTTTCTCTTTCGTTTGTTGCTTTAAAGTAAGGCGCCAGCTCTTTTGTTTGCTCCACCGCTTCCGGCAGGGCTTCCAAAATAGCCTTTCTCAGGTCCGCGTTATCAGCATCGCCTGAAATCTTTTCCTTCAGGCCGGCAAACCGGGGCATCACTTTAGCGGGGATCTTCATTTTTTCTCAGAAAATATTACTCCCTGGATTTGGCTGGCATAGTCCGCCGTATTTATAGCGAATCGGTCCGTATAGTTAAACAGCGCCAGGTGTGAAGTGGTTTCTACGTTAAATACAGGGTATTTTTTAGTAGTGATCGCGTTGCTGATAAATTTAACCACGTTCAGGCTATCCAGGTAGAAGGTAATAGGTACTAAGTTATGGCCGGGGTTAATTGTGAAGGCTCCCGAAGTGAAATCGGACAGCTGGAAGTTACCGCTGGATAGCTTGCCGGTTACTTTCCTCAGGTTTATTTTATTGCTTGTAGGGTTGAAAATATCAAAATCCACCACTACAGCGAATCTGCCGCCTATGCGCTTAAAAGCTACGCCTTTTACGCTGTATGCAATAGCGTTACCGGTTTTCCATATCTGATAAAGCCTATAAGCACCGGCTATGGCTACAATACCTAAAACACCTTTGGCAGTAGTTGACAGTTTCATTCAAGGCAAATATACAACAAAGGAATAAATTTTTTTTTGCCGTAAATAGGGGGTTTGAAGGCTGTTTTTTTTATTACGTAGTAATAAGGGGTGCTAAAATAAACAAAACTCATCAATAATGTATTATTTTTGCCCATGTTATGCAAACCGAAAAAGTGCAAATAGCTTACCGGGTTGATCTTGCTTTTTACGAAAGGCTTGCTAAAAACGCTGAACGTAAAGGCATGACAGTACCGCAATACACACGCTACGTTTTAAAAAAATACTTTCAAGACCATGATTCAAAAAAAACTAATACAAACCCCTGAAGGCGACGTACTGTTAGCCGACGAAAAAGGAAGGCCTTTAACTTGCCCTTTCCAAAATGGTATTTTAATTCCCGGACAGCTCCAGGGCCAGCTTGCGCTTAATAGGCCGCCTTGCGGTAGCCAGTGCAGCCTTTTTGAGCTTTGCCCTTCAGATTTTGAAGGTAAGATTTATCTTAAAAAGCATTGCTGCGAAGAAAACGAAAAGTTACTAACCTTTGAAAAATTAGAAAAAAAGGGTAATTTGCATCTGTGAACTACAGAATCCCTGCCGAAGTTAGTAAAGTTGCCCGCTATGCCCTGGAATTACGTCGTATCTACCGCCGGGGCGGTACTATTGTAGGAATAACTACAGCGCGCAGGCTTGCCCGCGGCGGTTGGGTGCCGTTTAGCTTTGTAAAAAAAGTATCTCAGTATTTTCCGCGCCATGCAGGCGATAACCTAAAACAAATTAACCCGCCAAGTAATGGGCATATAGCGTGGGCGCTGTGGGGCGGGAATCCGGGGCGGAAATGGTCTGAAGGAATTGTGAGTAAGGTTAAGCTATAACAAAAACGCCGGACATAGTGCCGGCGCTTTTGTCATGTATCAAACCTTTATGAAACACAAACCTACCTACAAAGATAAGGTTTTTTTGCTATTCAGGATCAAACTGCCCGCCAGCTGTGGCAATATCTTCCCAGTCCTTCATAATTGCAGTATATCCGCCTAAGTCAATTTCTATGCCTTTAGGGTTTTCTCTATGTGGTGTATGAACTTTTTTTCTTCCTGATTCCCTTGCTTCGCGCCAATCCTGATAGCTCATATTCATATATCGTATAAAAGTATCTTTAGCATCTGATATTTTTGGGTTATATTCTTTAAAATATTTATACCATACAGAATTGCACATATTGTAATAATCAATAGGATATTGATAACTGCAGCAATATAAATAACCGCCTTTTGCTCTCATTTTATAGTGAAGGCTGTTTTTTTCTTTAAAATACTTATCGTATTTTTCCTTATAGGATTCGCTCATTTTTATATATTTTCTAAGCGCCTTTCTACCGCTTCTATAAGTTTTACCCTGGGCGGGCCGTTTGTATTGTCTTTTAGGTTAATTGCCAGCCATTCTAAATAATTGCGGTCCGTAATTTCAGCGATGTTCTGCCCTTTGTACTTTCCGAAGGGCATAATATCAATAGGGTTATTTTGAGAAATCCATTTCTGCCAAGCGCCACATTTGGCGCAGTACTGTCCCAGGTGTTTGTTTACGATGCTGTAGACCATTACAGCATGAGCGCATTTTTTACATTGATTCATATTCTTGTATTGATTTAAAGATTTGATACACTACCTGAGGTACTACGGCGTTTCCGTAGCCTTTAATGGATTCAGCTCTCCACTTTGGAAAGGTAATTCCGTCCAGTTCGGTGGGAAGCCCATCATTTCTGCCACAAATCGGGGACTGAGTTGGGAAGTTGTGCCAGTCATTTTTGAAACTTCCCGATTTAGGCAGAACTGATTTTTGTGTCCGGTTTGACCTTTGAAATCCCTTGTGTTCGGTGTCGGCAGCATTCCCATTACTGCAAAATTCTCCAGATATATAGCCCTTTTTTTCCCTCCATACTTCTTTTGTCTTTCTATTGTTTGCTGCTGTGTCGTGTTTCTTTCTTGAGCCATTACTGTAGGCAACAAACCAAATTCTTTCCCTTCGGTGGGGAGCGCCAACGGCCGCAGCTGGAAGTAAAAACGGCTGTACCTCGTACCCCTCAGCTTCCAGATCAGCCTGCACTTCGTGGAATACCAACCCTCCTGACCAATTAACAAGGCCGAGAACGTTCTCGCCCACAACCCAACGCGGCTGAATTTCCCTAATTGCTCTAAGCATTTCCGGCCATAAATGGCGCTCATCTTCTTTTCCTTTTCGCTTTCCGGCGGAACTGTAGGGCTGACAAGGAAAGCCGCCCGAAATAACTTCAATTGTTCCATGATATTTAGTAAAATCTGTTTTTGTTATGTCGCTAAATTGTTCTGCATTCGGCCAGTAATGGTGTAGTATTTTCTGCCCAAATGGATTCCATTCGCAGTGAAATACATTCTCCCAGCCCATCCATTCAGCGGCTAAATCAAAACCGCCTATACCTGAAAATAAAGATCCGTGCCTCATTTTATCTGTCCTGTTTTTTGTTTATACCACTCCCGCACAAACCTTACTTTTTCGTTATGCTCCAGGTCCATGCCCCGGTAAAATAGCCGGTGCCATTTGTTTGCCTGGATAAGCTGTAAAAAGAATAAAGGGGTTTCTGCAAGCTGCTGAAGTTCTGCTAAGGTGTAGTTAATAGTTTGTGTTTTTGGCATATCAGTTTACTTTATATTGGTTTGCACGTTCTGTGAGTATATGTGTAATATCCCTACCGATCTGAGAATCCGTAAATTTGTAGGTTTTGTTTTCGCCGTTCTTTATCATGTTTATTGTATAAATATCCCTGGACCGCTTCAGGCTAAAATTTTCTACAGATTCGTATTTAAACTTATAGCCCCTATCTGCCAGGATCGCTTCTACAGCCTTTACGATGTGGCCGGGCGTGTCGTAGCTAAAAAATATCCCATCTACCCAGTAAAAATAAAAATATTTGCCCAGCTCGTATTCAACCGCCTGCATAACATTATTGATTTCGGAAATAAGGTAAAAAAATACCTGGGCTGTAGCGGATCTTTGAACTTCTACGTCGGTAAGCTCGCCACATTCATAGGTAAATACTGTAAAGGTGCGGGCCAGCATACCTACCGCCGGAAGGCGCTCGTCTTTTTTAAGTTTCTGAAGATAGCTGAAGGTTTTATCTGTTATAAGCTCG
>Ga0315900_10011816_pt1 | contig 10782 bp, 7 predicted proteins | sample LakEriMetagenome_FD_203521 | JGI IMG/M metagenome (GOLD analysis project Ga0315900, IMG submission 203521) | Freshwater fungal communities from buoy surface, Lake Erie, Ohio, United States - Buoy 12 MA114 | ecosystem: Environmental > Aquatic > Freshwater > Lake > Lake biofilm | place: USA: Lake...
TGAACAATTATCGCATCACCGAATATGCTCGCACTTTGCATGAATTCATTTGGAGAGATTTCTGCGATTGGTATGTGGAGATTCTCAAATCACAAATCAATGCAAGTGAAGATTCTGAAGCCAAAGCACGCATGGTACATTTTGCGATGAGCATATTTGATGGAACAATGCGACTTCTCCATCCCGTGATGCCATTCATTTCAGAGACATTGTGGCAGGAATTGGCGACAGAAAAGTCAACAGACATGATTTGCAATGCGCTCAATCCGCAATTCAAACAAGAATATGTGAAGCAGGATGTAGAAGAATCGTTTGAACTTCTCCAAATGCTTGTTGAAGAAGTGCGTAAAATGCGTTCACTTGCCAATATCCAAAATCACCAGAAATTACCCTTGATTTTGCGTGTTCCCGATGCCGATATTTCCGCATTTCTCTTGGCTCAATCATCCACCGTTTCCTCACTCGGAAGAGCGAGTGCGATCACGATTGCACCGAATGCAGACAAACCAGACAATGCTTTGTCATCCGTTATTCGAGGCATCGATATCTTCATCGAAACAGCCGGTGCGATTGATCAAGAAAAAGAAAAAGCGCGATTGACCAAGGAAGCGGATCGTCTTTCAGGACTCATTCGCTCAATCGAAGGTAAACTCAATAATCCCGGATTTGTGTCAAAAGCACCTGAACAAGTCGTCAAAGCAGAACAAGAAAAACTAGATTCCATCAAAGATTCTCATGCAAAGATTTTAGAAAATCTTTCATCATTAGGATAATTCACAGAGATAATTTCATAAAGCCCATTATGCAAAATCAACCACTAGACAAACGCAGTATCATTGGATTCGTACTCATTTCGCTCATCCTCACCGGATGGCTTTTATGGATGAGTACAAATGAAAGAAAAGTCAATCCAACAGAAACCAAAACCGAAGTGAGTAAAAAAGCTCCAAGTTCGGCTCAGGAAGCCAAGAAGAAGTCTGCAGCAACGCTTTCTTCCACTTCGACAGGTGGACAAAAAGAAGACTTCATTCGCATTGAGACTGATCTTTTAAAGATCATGATCAGCACAAAAGGTGGTTCCATTGCTCGATGGGAAATGAAGAATTACAAATCGTGGCATAATAAAACCAATCCAGGTTTTCCCGTGCAATTGATTTATCGTGGTCAGCGCGAAGCCACGATTTCCTATGTGAACAATGATGGAAAGAAAGTAGACTCCAAGTCTATGCACTTTGCATTCACGAATGCAGAGCGTTCCTATACATTGAAAGGCAATGAGTCCATCACAATCACCGCGGTACATCAACTTGCACCCGGCAGTGCAATTGTCAAGACATTCACCATCAGTGGTAATTCCTATGCATGCACGGCTGAAGTTGAGCTTCAAAATATGGAGCAATTCATGCCGCAACGCACTTATGACATCACATGGAAAGGTGGTTTGAAATTCCAGGAACAGAATTCCGTGGATGAATCAAATACGGCAATTGCTCTAACAAGCGTGAATGGTACGATCGATGAATTTGATGCAACGGAATATGCTCAGCCAACTTCCGTACAAAGTGCCGGCGAAATTGATTTCATCGCTACCAGAACCAAATATTTTGTTGCGGCTATCATTCCACAGAAGAAAGATCCCAATGCAATTGCCTTCATGGAAGGTGTCAAAGAAGGCGCGCCGAATGAAGGCAATCTCGAGAAATACTCACTTGCCTATCGTAATCGATATAAAGGTGGAGTGCAAAAAGATGCATTCACGATATTCATCGGACCTCAAATCTATGATACGCTTCAGGCATATGGTCTGGAAAAGACAATCAATTTTGGAACATTCTATGGCGTGAAATGGCTCGTTGCACCTATTGGTGAATATGTCATTTTGCCGACGCTTTCATTCTTGCACACATTCATCGCCAATTATGGTATTGTGATCATTCTCTTCTCATTACTCATGAAGGTAGTACTGCAACCATTCAGTGCTTCTCAGATGAAATCCATGCAGAAGATGAAGGCCGTGCAACCATTATTGCAGAAGGTGCAAGAAAAGTACAAAGATGACCGTACGATGCTCTCACAAGAGACAATGAAGATCTATTCTGAATATGGTATCAATCCGGCGGGTGGCTGTTTGCCAATGATCATGCAGATGCCGATTTTGATTTCCTTGTGGTCAGTTCTGAGCAGTTGGATGGATATTCGTCATCAGCATTTCTTTGGTTGGATCAGTGATTTGTCCGCACCTGATGTGATTTTGGATCTTGGCTTCAAATTGCCACTCTTCCAAGTTGACAAACTCAGTGGATTGGCATTGCTCATGGGTATTGCGATGTTCATACAGCAGAAGATGACTGTGACAGATCCAAATCAAAAGTCGATGGTATATATCATGCCCATCATGTTCATCTTCATGTTCTCAGGTTTTCCATCCGGTTTGAATGTCTATTATTTTGTCTTCACTGTTCTTGGTATTCTACAGCAAGTTTGGATCACAAAATTCTCCAAGAAGAAAATCACATTGGAAGATTTGAAGCGAGCTCCGAAAAAAGAAGGTTGGTTTGCACAGCGCATGCGCATGGCGCAAGAACTTGCACAGCAACAACAGGCACAAGCAGCAGGTGGCAATAAGCGTAAACCAATTGGCAATTCCTTACCCAAAAAGAAAAAGTGATGAGCATGTTTCCTACACTCAATGAACAGATGGACATCTTGAAATCTGGTGCTGCGGAAGTATTGCCGGAAGATGAGATTGTCAAGAAGATTGAATATTCTCTCAAACACAATAAACCCATGATCATCAAATTGGGATGCGATCCATCGCGTCCGGATTTGCATATCGGACATGCGGTTGTCTTGCGCAAAATGAGACAATTTCAGGATATGGGACATCATGCGATTTTGATTGTGGGTGATTTCACCGGCATGATTGGAGATCCAACGGGTAAATCCAAAACGCGACCTGCACTTACATTGGACGAGACGCGCGCGAATGGTCAGAGCTATTTCGATCAGGCGGCGCATATTTTGTCGGAGAAGAATCTCACCATCAAATACAATTCAGAATGGCTCTCCGAGATGTCATTTGCTGATGTGATCAAACTCTCCGCACAATACACCGTTGCACAGATGCTTGAGCGAGACGATTTTTCCAAGCGTTTCAATGCGAATGAACCACTCAGCATTCATGAATTTTTATATCCACTTGCGCAGGCAATGGATTCGGTTGCGATCAAGTCTGATATTGAGCTTGGCGGAACCGATCAAAAATTCAATTTGATTGTCGGCAGGGAGATTCAGAAGGCCTATGGCGTCATGCCACAAGGCATCATCATCATGCCGATTTTGGAAGGCACAGATGGCGTAGAGAAGATGAGTAAATCATTAGGGAATTATATTGCCATCACTGATACACCGCGCGAAATGTTCGGAAAGGTGATGTCCATACCAGATACCATGATCACTCGTTATTATCAATATGCCGCTATGGCTTCGCAAGAAGAAATCACGAATATGTCCGCCGGTTTGCAAGACGGATCAATGCATCCCCGCGCGGCAAAAGTGGAAACCGCGATGCGTACCGTTGCACTCTATCATGGAGCAGATGCAGGCAAAGGTGCTTTCGAAGAATTTGAACGAATCTTCGTGAAGAAAGATGTACCCGATGTGATTGATGATCATATCGTGAATGATCTCGGCGATAATCCACTCATCGTGGATGTGATGGCACATTCCGGCATGGTCGCCTCCAAAGGCGAAGCTCGCCGTCTCATTCAAGGCGGTGGCGTCAGCATAGATGGCGAAAAAGTGCAAGACATCGCGGAGACGATAGATCTTTCTTCGCCTAAAATTATTAAAGCCGGAAAAAGAAAGTTTTTGAGAGTGATGAAAGGGTAAGCTCCTCGGCTTCGCTCGGAGTGCAAATCCTCGGCTATACGCATAAATTGTTCGTCGAGCGAAGCCGAGACGAGATTGTGATGTGTATATGTACCCCTTGGCTTCGCTCGGGGTACAATGCCCCATCGGGGCATCATCATATTAGGAAATCCAATGCAAGATCATTTTTCACATATAGATACAATAACCAATATCATAGAAAGTGAATTTGGTGAATTGACAAATGTGCAGTTAAATCAAAAAATGAATCCCCAAGCATGGAGCATTGCTCAGATAATTGAGCATTTGATCATCATAAACTCCACATATTTCCCCATTGTGGATGCTCTCAATAATGGAACATATTCTGTACCGCTCATTGGAAAGATATCCTTCATACCGACATTCCTGGGAAAAGTCCTTCTGAAATCAATGAAAGGAAATAGAAGTCAGAAAACAAAGACATTTCCTATTTGGGAACCAAGCCAAAGCGAAATAGATGGCAATATCATACTCCGATTCAAAAAGCATCAAGAAGAGCTGAAGAACATGATTGAGCAGTGCGAACATCATATCAAAGCAAATGCAATCATATCATCTCCAGCAAATACATATATCGTCTATCCGCTTTCAATGGCTATTGACATTATCATTGCACATGAATTTAGACATATCGAGCAAGCAAAAGAAGTGGCAAAACAAATCACAACCACATCTTGATTGTCAAATATGAGAATAATGTTTCTGTTTACAGTTATCACTTCTCTTTTTGGATATTTATCGTGATTCATCTCATTAGAGTATACTCTATATTAGCTCTTCTCTTTTTATGTCTGACTTGTGCATCATGTTCAGCACAAGACAAGCAACCACATACACTTCCACAATTCGGTCGCATACTTTTCGGTGAACCCGTCAATTCTTTGGGTAAGAATATTGATTGTATCTTACAATTGAAAAATGGTGATTATTGGATTGCCACAAATGGGGATGGAGTCTATAGATATTCTAATTCTACTCTCATGCATTTCACAGTAAAAGATGGACTTGTAAGTGATTTCGTATTAGGAATTCAAGAAGACAAACATGGTAGATTATGGTTTACAACCAGGGATGGCATTTCTCAATACGATGGATTGCAATTCTTTACATATACTGACTCCATCAAGAATGCGAAATCAGGTCCACTGTATGTACAAAAGGGAGGATTGTTTTTCGGACAGGATAGGAAGATCTGTTACTATGATGGACATACATTTACTTCCTTCGAGATTCATCCTGATACATATAAGCCGCATCGTTTTGATAATAGCAAACCATATTCCATGTATTGTTCGCTCATCTCAAAGAATGGAACCATGGTTTTCGGAACAGAATCTAAAGGGGTATGTCTATTTGATGGCAAAAAGAAAACTTATCTTAATGAAAAACTACTTGAACCCACAGCAGTGCGTACTGTCTTTCAAGATAGCAAAGGGATTTTGTGGTTTGGCAATAATGGCGGTGGGCTATTCTCGTATGATGGACAAACGCTAAGAAATATCACAGAAGAGCATCATTTGGGGAATCCTGATTTTCTCAAAAAACTTGACACTACAAAAAAGAATACATTGGCAAGAGTTTTCAGCATCAATGAAGACAAGAATGGTCTATTATGGATTGGTACCATTGATGCTGGCGTTTGGTCCTATGATGGCACCAATCTGAAACACTACACCGAAAAGGATGGATTGACAGGCGATACAATATGGACAATTTCCAAGAACAATGCCGGTGATCTGCTCTATGTGACAAATGGAGAGAAGATCTGCACATTTGATGGTGAGAGATTTCAGGAATTCAGGTTCTAATAAGTTGATATTGTGATGTCACCTTTCTGGGGCTATTTCACTATGATCGCAGCCGAGAAGAGGAATCTTGTGTATGAACCACAGCCAGCACATCCTGGTTATCGAGCACTGACGAGAAACGGTCAACAGAAGCCCCAGAGGGGCGATATCCCAATAGCCCCAGCGGGGCAAAATAAATCCGGACGTTCATTTACAATACCGACCTTGACCATGATGCACCTGCGGTGCATTGTTTATATCGCACCTGCTGTGCTATTATGATATCGACCCGATGGGGCTGTCATTCCCCTCGGATGAGGGGTCGCCGTAGGCGGGGGTGGGATGCCTTACTATGATGTCGCCCCAAGCATAGCCGAGGAGTTCCTGAACTAATTCACTCCGCATGATGTTAGCAAGAGTATTATTATGGATATCATCATGAAAATCACAGTCATCTCAATCATTGTCATCGTTATTGTTGTATTGCTTGCACAGGTATATAGTACTATGAGTACGGAGAAAACGGAACAGCATAAGTATCAAGTGCTCAAAACCTATGACAATTTCGAAGTGCGTAAATATGAACCCGCTATATTTTCAAGTGTGAAGCTTGGAAAAAGGAATTATCGTGAAAGTTCAGGTATGGGATTCAGAATCTTGGCCGGCTATATTTTTGGTGGCAATGCGAAAGAAGAAAGTATCGCGATGACATCGCCCGTGACGATGGAACTTGGTGAAACGACAACGATGAAATTCATGGTACCGAAAGGATATGACATGAATTCACTCCCGACTCCGAATGATAAAAGCATTGCATTTGAAAAACAAGATGAAAAGATCATCGCCGCAATTCGATTCGATGGATGGGCAAATAATGAAAAGATCGCCGAGTACACAGAACTGTTGAAGCAAGCTCTTGCGAAGGAAAATCTACAACACAAAAATCAATTTTCTTATCTAGGCTATAATCCTCCCTATGAAGTGATCAATCGCAGAAATGAAATTGTGGTGGAGTTGATTGATTATAAGTGATCTCCGTTCTTTGCATGAAGATTTCTATTTTTGCAAAGTTATTTTTTGGGATTACATTTATGAAGCTCCTCCCTCTTCTGCCACGCATACTCAGTATTCTGGCAATCGCATTTGTCAGTCTATTTGCTCTTGATTCATTTGATCATGGAACACTAGGGGAGCAAATTCTTGCATTTCTGATCCACATGATTCCCTCATTCGTCCTAACAATCATCCTCGCCATCGCGTGGAAATGGGAATTGATCGGAGGAATCCTCTATATTCTCCTCGGTATTGTGCTCAGCCCCTTCATTTATACCCATAATTATCGCATGAATCATTCGGTTTGGATGAGTCTTGAAGTGATTGCACTCATCACCTTTCCATTCATCCTGGCCGGAATTCTCTTCCTTTTGAGTTATTTTCGACACAAAAAACAATCGATTATCCACGAACTCTCATGATTCAAAATCTTCCTGTCGAAGGCATGACTTGTGCCGCATGTGTGGCCAGAGTCGAAAAATCGCTTAAGAAAATCGGAGGCGTTTCCAATGCCACCGTGAATCTTGCGGCGGAAACCGTTCGTTTGGAATATGATGTCGAACAAGTTTCGCTCGAATCTATCGCACAATCTTTGCATGAATCGGGTTATGACTTAATCATCAAGAAAGAACCAGATAATGTCTCGGAAAGACTTCTCGACCGCGAGATAGATATTCGCAGAGATTTCTTCATCAGTCTTGCCTGCTCACTTCCCGTTCTTATTCTCTCCATGGGCATGATGTGGGATCCGATCTCAAATGCAATTCCCATTCCGATCAATCTCCTGAATTTAGGATTCTGCATTTTATCACTCATTGTTCTCCTTATTCCAGGTCAAAGATTTTTTGTACCTGCCTGGAAATTAGCTCTGCATGGCGCTTCCGACATGAATACACTCGTTTCACTCGGAACAGGGATGGCATGGCTGTATAGCACATTTGAATTGCTATTCGGTGAACATGCAGGACATGGTCAACATCTGTATTATGATTCCACGACCACCATCATCACGCTTGTTCTGCTCGGAAAAATGCTCGAAACAAAAGCTAAAAGAAAAGCAGGCAATGCACTGCAATCGCTACTTTCACTGCAATCAACTAGAGCACTGAGACAATCAGCTGATGGATCTTTTCAGGAATGCAATACTTCAGAGATTACTGTTGGCGATATCATGCTCATTCGTCCGGGTGAATCATTTCCCATAGATGGCATCATCATCGAAGGATTCGGAACATGCGATGAATCCATGTTGACCGGTGAATCGCATCCGATAACAAAACAGACCGGAGATTCCGTAACGGGCGGAACAATCAATATCGATGCACCCATGCAAGTGAAAGCCACGGCAATCGGCGCTGACACCGTATTATCAAAGATCACTTCAATCGTGAAAGAAGCACAAGGGTCAAAAGCAGCGATTCAATCTCTTGCAGATAAAATTTCATCAGTGTTTGTACCAAGTGTTCTTGGTATCAGTATCGTGACATTCATTGTGTATTATGTGATACTGCATTCCACCTTCAATGCAAGCATTTTACCGGCAATTTCGATACTCCTCATTGCTTGTCCATGCGCATTGGGTCTTGCCACGCCGACTGCCATCACAGTCGCCATCGGAGCAGGCGCAAAACGCGGAATCATCATACGCAATGCCGATGCGCTCGAAAAGGCAGGTACGATTGACATAATAGCATTCGACAAAACAGGTACGCTTACGGAGGGTAAACCTGAATTGATTGAGATAGAGACACTGCAATCCACATATTCTTATGATGCTTTGATGTCTTTTGCATCCGGCATCGAACAAAATTCCGTGCATCCATTTGCGCAAGCGATTGTGAAGAAGTCTCAGGATATTCCACAAGCCGTATCCGTGAAAGAATTTCCCGGAAAAGGGATGAAAGGAATTGTATCCGGACATGATATTCTGATCGGTAAACTTGATTGGATCCTTGAAGAAGGAATTCATTTAGAGATTGATTCAATAAAGCAAACATATCAATCCGGAGAATCAATGCTTGGTTTATGCATTGATGGAATTCCTCATGCGATATTCGTTTTTGCTGATACAATTCGTGATACATCAAAAGAAATCATCCAAACATTGCATGATGATCTGCTACAAACAATGATACTGAGTGGAGATCATGAATCAACCGTGAAATCAATTGCGAATGAGCTTGGAATAATGCAGTATCATGCAGGACTTCTTCCGCATGAGAAATTGGAGAAGATTTCCGAATTGCAAAAAGCAGGACATCGCCTAGCAATGATCGGAGATGGAATCAATGATGCGCCAGCACTTGCGCAAGCACATCTTGGAATCGCGATGGGAAGTGGAACTGACATTGCAATGAACACCGCAGACATCACCATAATGAATACCGATTTACATTCAGTGATCACTGCTATTCGACTTTCAAGAAATACCATGCTCATCATCAAACAAAATTTCTTTTGGGCATTTATCTTCAATATCATCGGCATACCACTTGCTGCTTTCGGATTATTGAATCCGATGTTTGCAGCAGGTGCAATGGCATTCAGTTCGGTCAGTGTGATTAGTAATTCACTACGCTTGTCAACAATAGGAAAATAATATGCATATCATTCGCACAATCTTAGTACTCACCATTATTGTACTGGCGTCTTGTACTCAAGACAAAGAAGTAGAGCTCACTTCCGCAAAGGGCGGTAAAAATTATGGGGGTGTATTTCGCATCAATATGATTCGCGGAAATCCGAATGGACTTGATCCCGTGATTATCAATAGCAAGCTCGCAGATGATATCGCATTGCAGGTATATGATCGTTTGATTTCATTTGATTCAAGTTTGGGCGTGATTCCCGAGGCGGCAAGTTCCTGGGAAATTTCAGAAGATGGAAAAGAATATGTATTCCATATCCGCTCGGACATGAGATTTCATGACAATGCATGTTTCCCGAATGGAAAGGGTCGGAAGATGACCGCCAAAGATGTGGAATATTCACTTGTTCGTGCATGTGATCCCAAATCCCGAACCGTACATTATTGGGCATTCAAGGATAAAGTTGTGGGAGCTAATGCATTCTATGATGCGCGCTTGGCTGATAAACCGGTAAGCACAATTGAAGGCATTCAAGCCACTGATGATACCACATTGAAGATTCGTCTCACCCGCGCATATTCTCCATTCCTGTTGCTTCTGGCAAATTCACTCGGATGCATTGTACCAAAAGAAGCCGTTGAGAAATATGGTCGTGACTTTTTCCAGAATCCCGTTGGCACCGGACCATTCATGTTTGTGGAATGGCGACCCGACATTTCCATGACATTCCGCAAGAATCCAAACTATTGGCAAAAGGATGAAGTTGGAAATAAGCTTCCCTATTTGGATTCGCTAGTCTTCACTTTCATCAAGGATGACAAATTGCAATTGAAGGAATTCACCGATGGCAATTTGGATGAATGTTTCACATTGCCGACTGAATTCTTTGAAGACATCGTTGATACGAAAAACAAGAAAGCCAAAGCACCATATGATCAATTTCAATTGCAATCCACACCCGCTTTGCTGACATGGTTCATAGATTATCTCTGCATCAAGGCTCCTTTTGACAATCCCGATGTACGTCGTGCATTCAGTTATGCGATTGACAGAAAAAATATCGTGAAATATGTATTGAAAGATGCGCCATATGGTCCCGCGCTTCATGGCATCACACCGCCCGTTTTCAAGAATTATGATATCAAGAATATTCCGGGATTCGATCTCAATATTCAAAAAGCGCGTGAACTTCTTGCAAAAGCCGGGTATCCGAATGGAAAGAATTTTCCAAAAGTGACATTCCATATTTATCCCGAGCCACGACTCGTACAAGTTGCCGAAGCAGTGCGCTCGATGATCAAATCCAATCTCGGTATTGAATTGCAAATCCAAACAATTCAGTTCTCTGAATTCCTGCAATTGGCCGAAGAAGGAAAACTTGCGATGTGGGGGACTCGCTGGTATGGCGATTATCCCGATCCCGAAAATTATATCAATCTTCT
>Ga0315900_10011817_pt1 | contig 10782 bp, 11 predicted proteins | sample LakEriMetagenome_FD_203521 | JGI IMG/M metagenome (GOLD analysis project Ga0315900, IMG submission 203521) | Freshwater fungal communities from buoy surface, Lake Erie, Ohio, United States - Buoy 12 MA114 | ecosystem: Environmental > Aquatic > Freshwater > Lake > Lake biofilm | place: USA: Lake...
CCCACCCCAAAGAACTACGTTCCCACCCAATATATAATGAAAGAGAAGCCCCGAAGGGCTCTCTTACATCATTTCAGCCTTAGAACGCAATGAGTTCTTCTGGGTTGAAGGTGCTAACAGGCTGATAGTCAGGCATTTCCTGCTTAACAGTCACGCTTGGTAGCACGCTTGTTGTTGCTGGTAGCACAACGCAGTTCATCGTGTCCCCATCATCAGTGAGTTGCTCAACAATCTCAAAGTTTGCAATTTGAGAAAGGGCAATCTCTTTGTTACGCAAACGCTTTGACAGTTCACCAGAACAGGTGACCAACTCACTTGTGCCATCAACACGAGTTAACGCTAGCACCAAACGCTTGGTGTTGTCTTTCAGGTTTGCTGTACTGCAAGGACGGTAGTTACCGCCTACACCACAAACACTTGCGAGTGTGCCCAATGACACTCTGTCTTCTCTTTGATAAATCTTGAAATTTAAAGCCATTTTTTATGCTTTTTGGATTAATAATAGGGGGATACCCCCAATTTGCTTTTCGACAGTGGGGTTTCTGTTGGAAGTACCCTCCCCTCTTTTCCACATAGTAAATTCCTGACTACCAAGGGATTAGGGGGGCTTGTTTCATGTAAAATTACACTGGGGGGAGTGTTTATTAGGAAGGGGGGTGTAAAAAAAATTTGGAAATGTCATTTCTCTACCAGTAACTTTGGGGTGGTTGGGTGGGGATAGGGATAGTAAAAGCAGGAGAGAAAGAGTGCATAATATAGCATTCGTATAAATAATTGTGTTTGAATATGTTGTAGATTTGTTCTATCTTTGTGGTAATTAGATATGGAAAATAAGAGCTTGATATTACAAAGGCTTAAGAAGTCAGAAGCAGATGGGTATGCTATAGCTGAGAGGTATTATAATATACTATCAGCTATTAATGATCTACGTCTGACAAATAGGGAAATACAGCTTATAGCCTTTACAGCTATTAAGGGGAATATTTCCTATGCTAGTAATAGGGATGAGTTTTGTGAGAAGTATGGGACAACGGATGCTACGATAAATAACATCATCTCTAAGCTGAAGAAGTCTGGTATTTTGGTCAAAGACGGGACAAAGGTGAAGGTGAATCCCATTATTGTGCTAAATTTCAACAAGGATTTAACACTAGAAATAAAGCTGACACATGGATAAGCCTATTAGCCTGTCAATGAAGGACTACCTGATTAGGAAGCTGGCTGTAAAGCTCATGACCAGTGAAAAGACAATTGAGGCTGTTATTAACCACCAGTTCCAATCAGCTAACGAGGCCATGCATAGTAATAAGACGGTGGAAATCAGTGGGTTTGGGAAGTTTATATTTAACGATAAGAAGGCAGTGAAGAAGATGGAAACATATTTGAAGATAGAAAAAGCCCTTCTTAACATCCTGTCAAAGCCTGATTTAACAGAGAGTAAACAACGAGCCACTCTGTTAAAGATGGCCACAACGAAGAATAATATAACCCTCTTAAAACCAAGGATAGATGAAAACCATCAACTTTTCCCAGATTTACGAGGGGTGGAGAAACAACCTAGTGCCACCCAAGAAGATCAAGGAAGCAATACAAAAGACCAGCGAATCAAGGCTCCTCATTTGTGAGGGGTGTTCGTGGCATTCCAAAAATTATAAATCTGTTCGACCAGACGCTCATTGCACCCATTGTGGATGCACGCTGTCTGCCAAAACAAAATGCCTCTCTTGTTCCTGTCCTATAAACAAATGGAAAGCTGTGGCTACAGAGCAGGAGGCGGAAGAACTGGAAAAACATGGAGAATAACAAAGAAATTAGGCTTAATAAAATACCCCTCAAGCCATTCCTTGAGGCGCTCACAGACATCTACAACAGAGGTGTGGATTATGTGGATATTATAGGTGCCCATGGAGATGAACAGGATTCTATAGGAATAGCCATTAAAGAGGAGTATTTCTCAGAGCCTGAAGAGGAAGAGGATGAAGAAGATTTATCAGACGAAGATATAAACCAACTAATATGAACCCAGTAGTAGAAGCATGGATAGTTATTGAAAAACTAGCTGCCCTGATTGCCACCCCAGATGTGAGCCCAGAAGTGAAGAAATTAGCTAATGAAGAGATTGAGAACCTACTCACCTCTATTATTAAACCTAGTCTCTCTAAATTCACTGCTTCTAGCGCTGGGATTGTGCTATAAACTAGCTGCTTATGAGAAGAATGAGTTATTACTCTCAGGTGTTGCACATTTTGCAAGCCTTACATAAAAACTACCCCACCTACAACATGGGCAAACATCTATCTACAGCCTTGGATGGGTATGGGGATGTATGGGGGATAACGGACAGAGAACTGTTATTTGCCCTAGAAAGATATAAGGCTCAGCTAGAGATGGACATTCCCCATACAGACGATGATGAGCTGGATCAAATCATTAAAGATGGGATGAATCTAGATGACATTTTAAAAGAAGAGGATGGCGAAGACTATTAAAAAAACTACATACATAAATACAGAGCTTGAGTGGGCTGAACAACAGCTCACATCGTGGAAAGCTTATGTTGATGCCAATCCCCTGCACGAACTAAAAGACCGTGTTGAGTGGAAACCCACATCCAAAGGAGGTATGATACCCATGGTGATAGCAAGCATTGAGGCTCAGGGTAAGTTTATACAGGAAACGATGAAAAACTACCTAGCCCTTTTAGAAGTGGTGGAAAAACTGCGTGAGAAAGAAGAAGCTAAGGTGGAAGTGAGGGGAAATGGTGAGTTGAGCTCTATGGCTGAAGACTTTCTTAGAAGCAGACGATAATGAGTGATATACAAAGCATAGATTACAAAGATTGGTACATTAACCAACCACGTATTCCTGACCGTGAGTCAGCTGAATACAAACCATTCTTTGACTTTCATAGGGATATATGCTTGAATGGTGCCATGATGAACGGGGTGTTTATCAACCCATTTCTTTATTGGCACTTAAACATTTGGCATACAGAGGTGGATGTTATTGATGAACGTGGAAGAATATCACAGAAATATGCCAACCCACTCCTTCGTGATAATGAGTGGATTGTAACAAACGAAATAGAAAGGGCTCAACAAGACAAGAAAGGACTAGTGATACTAGGAATTCGACGTTTTGCAAAGTCTGTTTTAGAGGCTTCTTACATAGGGTGGGGCGCTACATTTGATGAGAATTCCCAGAATGTGATCGCTGGGTTGAATGCCCCCGATATAAAGCTGATCACGGATAAGCTGGACAAGGGCCTCAACTTTTTGCCTGAAGCATGGAGATGGCAGAGAGTGGAGGATAACTGGAAAAACCAAGTCACCCTAGGTATTAAGACCAAATCAGGAGAGCGTATTCCGTTCTCCCAGATCCTCATCCGTAACCTGGATGAAGGTAATAACGAAGAGGCTATTGCAGGTACAAAACCACGTAAACTAATTATTGATGAGATTGGTAAAGGCAATTTCCTCAGAGGCTTCCAAGCTGCTGTACCAGGTTTCACCACTCCTTACGGATGGGGTTGTTCTCCCATTCTTACAGGTACTGGTGGTGATATGAAGAGATTCATGGATGCCAAATCTCTCATGTTTGATGTAAATAATTTCAACTTCCTTACATACAACAATGAGAAAGATGATAAACGTGTCCATGGTTTATTCATTTCCTATAAGTATAGGATGGAGGCTAAGGAAGAAAGTACATTAGGTGCATTTCTTGACAAGCCTGAAGGAAGCGATCTTCACAATGTTAGGATGTTAGTGAGCAATGAGGAGAAAGCTAAAGAAATTACAGAAACCAACCTAGAACGCCTGAAAAAGGCTGGAGATAGAGTGGCCTATTTAAAAGAGAAGATGTACTACCCACTGGAAGTGGATGACATCTTCCTAAATGAGGACACAAACATATTTGATATTGAGGCAGCTAAACGTCAGAAGTTCAGACTTCAACAGCAGGAGCGAACAGGCACTCCTGTCATACTGTTTCATGATGAAGATGGAATAAAGCATGAGTTTACAGATAAACAACCCATCACCAACTTCCCTCTGAAAAACAGTGATTTAAAAGATGCTCCTGTTGTCATATATGAGTTTCCTATGGAAAACCCACCATACGGACTCTATGTAGCAGGAGTGGACCCTTATAGACAAGGACAAGCTGCCTATTCTACATCTCTTGGATCTGTATACATTTATAAACGTATGCATGATATTACAGGAGAGAAATATCAAGATATGTTCGTAGCTTCGTATTGTGCACGTCCTGATAAAAAGGACACCTGGGAAGAACAAGCTAGAATGCTCATCAAATATTACAATGCTAGAACGCTTTGTGAAAATGATGACATCTCCTTTATAGAATATATGAAAGCAAAAGGAGATGCTCACTATCTAGAAAAACAACCTGATTGGTTAAAAGAGATAGTGCCTGGCACCACTGTTAGACGTGAATATGGTGTGCACAGAAGCTCTGACAAAATCAGAGACTACCTGCACAACTGCTTGAAGAAATATATGGATGAGGTGATACACCGCGAAACAGATGATGAAGGAAATGTGACAAAGGAGTTTAAGGGTGTGTCAAAGATATTTGACCCTATGTTATTAGAAGAAATCATTCAGTATAACGATCAGGGTAACTTTGACCGTATTATTGCTGCAGAACTAGCTATTGCACAGGCTCTAAAGATGGACCCCATTCTAGGCAAGGTGGGTGGATCAGGTGATGAGAGAGTGAAAGCAATCTTCAGGCCTAACAAAAAGAATCAACTATTCACAGAATCAAGAGGATTATTCCAAAGAAAAAAAAGTAAATTGTTCTCATAATGGCAATTATTAGATATACAAAAGATGCTACCATTAGGTATGCCTATCTCAACATATTTCCTGACCAGTTTAAAACTGAAAAGGAAAAGCAGGATGAGAGTTGGATAAAGAACACCATGGACTACTTTGCAAACAAATCGTATGCTGAGTATGTAAAGAACCGTGACACATTTGTTAAGAACTATGACCTGATGAAGGGTATTCTTCGCATGGAGGATTTCTATCAGGAACCACAAGTGCGTTCATTCACAGATGTCTTAACAGCTGATTTACAGCTACCTGCATATGTTAAGATGTATTCCATCATCACCACACCTGTTAATGAACTAGTGGGTGAAATAAGCAAGCGTCCTGACACATTTCGTGTAAAAGCATTTGATGATGATAGTCAGGCTGAAGAGCTAGAATTTAAAACAGGCATTCTTCAGCAATATGTTATTAGTCAAGCTAAACAAAAAATATTACAACAAGCAGCTCTTAGTGGAGAGGAAATAGATGAAGAACAACTTAACGCGCTCACTATGGAGGATGTTAAGGATGTTCTCGATAGCTATACATCTGTGGCTGAGAAATGGGCTAACCACGTACTCACCTGTCAAAAAGCTGAATTCAATCTAAAAGAGAAATCAGAAGATGCCTTCCGTGATCTTCTTATATCTGCTAGACAGTTCTATCACATCTATGAAGACAATTCAAAGCTTGGATTTAATATTGAGGTGGCTAACCCTAAGAACACTTGGTTTCTTACTACGCCTGATAGAAAGTGGATCTCTGATCCTACAGGTAGAGCTCAAGGTGCTTATGCGGCTGGTACAGTGCAAGTTATGGAGCTTTCAGAAATCATTGAAAGCATTCCTGATCTCACTAAAGAAGAGATTGATCATTTACGTTCATCTCTTCAAGACTATGGACTTATCAATGTACGTGAGTCTAATCTGGGCAATCCTAATGCCATTCCTGGTATAGACTCTGTAATGTATGATACATACGATCCTTTGGTTCTCCAAACACGTATGATTATTGAATCAGAGATGAAGGAGAACAACGACGGACTAAAAGACTTCTTGGGCCTTACATCTAATGTAAGCTCCTTTGGATATAAATATGTTGTTGTTCGCGCTTATTGGATTAGTAAGAAGAAGATTGGTAAAGTGATTTACATTGATGAATTAGGCAACGAGCAATCTATGCTTGTAGATGAAAACTACAAGGGTGGCACTATTCCTACAGAACAATCACTAGAATGGGGATGGATAAATCAGTGGTATCAGGGTACAAAGATTGGACCAGACATCTACCACATCAAACCATTCAAACTTCTCAACTATTGTCCCATCATAGGCACCACTTTTGAGGTGAAGAACACAGAGGCAAAGAGCCTTGTAGATCTTATGAAGCCTTTCCAGGTGTTATATAATGTGTGTATGAATCAGCTTTACAAGCTTCTTGAGAAGGAAGTGGGTAAGGTGTATTTAACATCCATCAGACATATTCCTGTTCCTAAGGATGGTGATGCCCAAGATGCTTTGGATATATGGGAATTAGAAGCAAGAAACAGGGGTGTTGTCTTTATTGACGATAGCCCTGAGAACTTGAAGAGTCCTTCAAGCTTCAACCAGTTTAGAGATATTGACCTCACACGTACACAAGAGATACAATCTCGTTACACATTAGCTATGCAGCTAAAGAACGAGTGTTGGGAACTGGTGGGTATGAGTAGACAAAGACTTGGATCTGTAACAGCTAGTGAGTCTGCTACAGGTACACAAACCGCTATTCAGCAGTCATATGCTCAAACAGAACCACTGTTTGTAGCACACGAATATGTAATGGGTCAGCTCTATCAAGCAATCATCGATGCTGCCTTATATGTAGAAAGTAAGAAGCCTCAATCCACACTTAGCTACATCACTAGCGAGGGTGAGAGTGCCTTTGTGTCTGTAAATGGAACAGATCTTAGATTCCGTGATTTGAAGGTGTTCTTGACAAATCGTCCTGAAGATACACAGATGTTTAACGAGCTTCGTCAATTGGCCCAACCTTTGATGCAGAATGGTGGAAGCTTGTATGATGTAATTGAGCTTTACAGCACTAAGTCTATGAGAGAAATGAAGAAGGTATTTAAAACTCTTCGTGACAAACAAGATGCAATGCAACAGCAACAATTGCAAACTCAACAGCAACAAGTGGAACAACAGGGTCAAATAGCACAGGCTCAGCTTGAACAGGCTCAAATGCAGAAAGAACAAGACATTGCTAATGAGAACTACCAAAATGAGCTTGACCGTATAAACAAGAAAGAGATAGCTCTGATAAATGCAGAGTCTAAAACTATGGGCATGGGACTGTCTGATGTAGACAAATCAGGAACTCCTGATGTGTTGGAAATCACTAAGTTAGCCACTGAACAGTCTAAAGCATCTCGTGATTACGAAGCAAAAATTGCTGACATTGCCTCCAAAAACAGACTAGCTTCTGAAAAGCTGGCTGTTGAAAAAGAGAAAATAAAGGTGGCTAGAGAGAACATGCAAAATGACCTAGCCATAGCTAAAGAGAACGCAAAAGGAAGAGCTAAGAAAAAACCTAAAGAATGAGGGAATTTGACCAGCTGGTAGATGATGACACATTTGAATTTGATCCCACTCCTCATGAAGACATCACAGCCTGCATACAGGCTATGGGTGTGATTGAGGATATAGACCCTATTCTTTTGTCTGACGGAGAATCTAAGATGGTGGAACGCATCAAAAAGATGTCCCTCCTCATCACCTACAAAGCTTTAAAAGAGATATTTGAAGCCAACCATTATGGAAATAACCAACCCACACAAGGTAGAACATAGGAAGCTAGGAAAGGAAAGAGCATGGGGAATTGCCTGGATGGAGCAAAATAAGATAAGTATTGACCAAACATTATCAGGATATCGCTATCTTCTCTACCTCCTTCATGAGCATTTCCACCTAAAACACCCTGACTGGAGTGAGACAAAGGTAAGAAAAGAGTCCTCTCTGACAGCTAGATTTCTGTGGAAAATGGGTTTCAGATGGGTAGAATTAAAGTGATTTAGTTAGAGTAAATTATATTAATGCTATATTATCTGCAAAAATGGTCAATATAGCCATCTAACTCTTTGTTATTCAATAAGCTTTACATACTTTTACATTACATAAACCAATCAAAAACAACTACATATGGCTGAGAACGTTGATATGCAATCGTTTAATTTCAGCATTCAGGACACTATGGAAATGGGTCTTGGCAATGCTGAGCTCTTAAATGACCTAGTGGCCCCAGAAACTGCTAGTGGAAACCCCGATGATATTAAGGAAATTATAAAGGAAGCTGAACCTCCCAAGGCTCCAGAACCTACAGCTCCTAAGGGCAAAGAGATTGCTGCACCTGCTAATGAAGCAGATGCACAAGAAACTCTTAAGAACTTTCTACTAGATGCTACAGAGGAAGAAGAGCAACCATCTGATAATCAAGAAGTTACACCAAAGAAGGCAGCTCCCAAAGCTCCTAAAGCTAGTGAACTGAAACAAGAAGAAGAAGCTCCTAATGAAGAACAGGAAGCTATAGAAGATGGTACAACACAATTTGGTGCCCTAGCTAAAGATTTATTTAAGCTAGGAGTTTTCTCTCAAGATGATGAAGAAGAAGAAATTAACATTTCCACCCCTGAAGAGTTTCTGGAAAAATTCCAGAATGAAAAGAAGAAAGGGGCTATTGAGATGGTGAATAGCTTCATTGGACAGTTTGGAGAAGACTATCAACAAGCGTTTGACGCTATATTCGTAAAGGGTGTTAACCCAAAAGAGTATTTCGGCACTTACAATAATGTAGTGAGCTTTGCTGAAATGGATCTGTCACAAGAGAACAATCAAGTGTCAGTGATTAAGCAAGCTCTAACTGATCAAGGTTTTGAGCCAGATGACATTAACACAGAAGTGGAAAGGCTTAAAAACTATGGCGATTTGGAATCTGTGGCTACAAAGCACCACAAGGTGTTAGTAAAGAAAGAAGCTCAGAAGCTAGCTCAAATGGAGCAAAAGGCTGAGGTGGAGCTACAACAGAAACAAGCTGTTAGAAATCAATACATTAACAACGTTCAGCAAGTGCTACAAGATAAGCTGAAATCAAAGGAGTTCGATGGTATCCCCATCAATCCCAAACTAGCTAGCGAACTACAAGACTTCCTACTGGTGGATAAGTATAAGACAGCGTCTGGAGAAACCCTCACAGACTTTGATCGTACCATCCTGGAATTGAAGAGACCTGAGAACCATGCAACTAAGGTGAAGGTTGCTCTCCTCCTCAAAATCCTAGAGAAAGATCCCACGCTTTCCACCATCCAAAAGACAGGCGTTACAAAGAAATCTAACGAACTGTTTGGGGAGGTAGCTAGACAAGTGACAAAGGCTAAGAGCACAACATCTGCTCAACAGTCTAAACCCAATTCATGGTTCTTATAATTTTCACTAAAATAAAAGGATAACAAAATGGCAATTCAAACAATTCCAGGTCTAACTGGCTTTACCTACGCTCGCGTGGCCTCTATGGACAAACGCGCTGTAGGTAAATTAACAGATGCTAACCACCTGGAGAGCTTCCACTCAACTGAGCCTGCTGATTACGACAAGAAGATCATCAGCCTCTATACGCAGAGCTCTCTGTATAGCAATGACTTCCTGGACATGATCAACAAAAGCACACCTTATTACATTGATAATAATAGTGATGCTTGGAAATGGCAGGTGGCCGTTCCTTACAAATTCCCCAAAATCATCGACATCCCTACATCAACTCAAGAGTTGAGTAAGCCTGGTATCGATGGACAAGAGTTCCAACTGATCCTCGACACTAATGAGTTCTCTAAGAACGCTATTGTGTCTGTAGGTTCTCGTCAGTATGGTCCTCGTTTCTATGTTATCAAGGACCCCGTTCCATGGAACATGGGATTCCTTTATAGCTTCACTCTTGTGAGCGACAATCCTCAAGTGGATTTTGTTAGCTCTACATTCCTTCAGTATGGTATTGAGCTTGAGCTAGTAGATGCTGCAATCGGTGAATTCGATCAGGATTTATTAGGTCTTCCTCGTTTGGGAGAGCAAATCACTATGTTTGAATCTTTAGGTTCTGCGTATGGTTTTGAGCACAAGATCACTGAGTGGGCTGATGACAAAATGATGCGTGACTCTGCAGGACGTCCTTTGGATATCCTTGTATATGCACCTCAGCGTCGTAACCAACTTCCTTTAACTCGTAATGATGTTAAATGGGAGCCATTTATTGAGTTCTGGATGCGTAAGAGTATGCTTGAATTAAAAGTTAAGCGTATGATTTGGTCTCGTCCTGGTACTGTTAAGACCAACGGATCTAAGCAAGAACTTAAGCGTACATCTGCTGGTGTTTACCACCGCATGCGTAACAACGGTAACCTGGTTCAATACAACCGTGGTGAATTTACTGCCAACCTGATTCGTTCTGTGTTTGGTGACCTGTTCTATCGTCGTGTGGATGTTAAAGACCGTCGTGTTAAAATGTACACTAACGAAGCAGGTTTTGACGTGTTCCAGCAAGCTTTGAAGACAGACGCTTTGAACAGCGGTCTTACCTTCATGGCTGATAGCGGAAACCGTTACATGCAAGGAGAAGGACAACACATCACTTACAACTTTGCATTCGATGCAATGGTAACTCGTGAGACTGGTCGTGTTGAACTGATTCACCTGAAAGAACTTGACCTTCCTCAAACTAACCTGGAGTTTGGACAGAACAAGAAGTCAACCCCTGTATTCATGGTGTTTGACGTAAGTCCTATGTCTGATGGCTCTATGGTTAATAACATCCGTGAGGTGCGTATGAAGGGTGCTCCTTCTATGACTTGGGGATATATCGATGGAACTCGCCACCACTTAGGCTTTGCTAAGTCTCAGGGTATGAGCTCTGC
>Ga0315900_10011818_pt1 | contig 10782 bp, 12 predicted proteins | sample LakEriMetagenome_FD_203521 | JGI IMG/M metagenome (GOLD analysis project Ga0315900, IMG submission 203521) | Freshwater fungal communities from buoy surface, Lake Erie, Ohio, United States - Buoy 12 MA114 | ecosystem: Environmental > Aquatic > Freshwater > Lake > Lake biofilm | place: USA: Lake...
CGGCCCCTTGACTTTCGGCCCATCGCTTAACCTTATCCATTATGCCAGTTCTCAAAAATGCAAAACATGAAGCCTTTGCGCAGGCTGTGGCTCTTGGCATGCCCGCGAGTCAGGCTTACGTTGAGCATGTGTCGAGAGACGGTAAATGCACAGAGCGAACCGCCGAGGTCGAAGGCTCGAAGCTAGCCAACAGGCCTGATTTAGTCCTGAGAATCTCAGAATTGAGAAAAGGTGTCAGCGAGACAGTCGAAAAGAAGTTTGAGCTTACCAAATCCAAATGGCTCGACCGGCTGGGCGGCATTGCCGAGAAAGCAGAGACGGCGGAGGACTATTCAGCCGCAACTGGAGCCTGGCGCGAGATTGGCAAAGCGTCGGCCTACTACGAGCCTGAAAGCGTGAATGTGAACGTCACCGGCTCCATCAAGCTCGACGGTCTGGACGAGGCCATTAAGGCGGTGTTTCGACCTGCATGATCGACAAGGCCACCATCATGCAGTGCATGTCCAGCAAACGCTGGCGGCTAAACAGCCTGCATCAAATCTTGCCCGAGGATGACGAGGACGGCGGCCTAGTGCCCTTTGTGATGCGGCAGGAACAGGAGTCCTTCATCGCGAACCGGCACAACCGGAACTTTGTTCCGAAGGCCCGCAAGCTGGGCATGTCCACGAACATTGTGCTCGATAACTGCGACGAGTGCCTGACGGTGCCGAATACGCATTGCGCGATTGTGGACTACCGCGAGGATGACGCAATCAAGAAGCTCGAAATTGCCCGCCGCTCCTGGCTGAACGGCCCGAAGCATCCGAACCCGGTCATTGCCGAGTGCTGGCGGCTCATTCACGCGCAGGTGAAGCTAGTAACCGACACAAGCGAACGCCTGAAGTGGTCGAACGGCTCCATGCTCGAAGCCTCTACGTCGTTCATGGGCGGAACTCCGCGCCGTGTACACTGGTCGGAAGCTGGCCCACAGTCGGCCCATGCGCCGGATCGTGCCCGAAAGGTCAAACGAGGCACCTTGAACGCCATCGGAGCGAACGGCATTATCGACATCGAGACGACCATGGAGGGCGGCGAGGGCACGCCGGCCAGAGATATTTTCGACCTTGCCCTTTCGATGGTCGGCAAGCCGCTGACGCGCATGGATTGGCGGCTTCACTTCTTCCCGTGGTATGGGCATCCGTCTTACGACCTAGCGGGACACGCGCCAGAATCGCGGGAAATCCTCGACTACGCGGCGGAGATGAAGGCCAAGCACGGAATCGAGCTTCCGGCCTCGCGCTGGGCATGGTATGAGAAAAAGCGGGCGGAGCAGAAAGACGACATTTGGACGCAGTTCCCGACCATCCCCGAGGAGTGCGTTCGGATCATCGTAGCCGGTCAAATCTTCCCCGGCATGGTCACGCTCAAGGCCCAAGGGCGAGTCAGGCCGCTTACCGTCGAACGAAACCGCCCCCTGTGGAGCTTTTGGGACATCGGGAATGACGGCCTTTCGTGCTGGGTCGGGCAGCGTGTCTTTCAAGACATCCTCTGGCATCGCTTCTTCTTCACAACCGGCGCGGGCGCGATTCGAGCGGCTGAGGTAATCCGCCAGCTTGAGCAAGAGATGAGCCTGTCGTTCTCAACTCACTACTTCCCGCATGATGTCGATTACCGCGATAAGGGCTACTCCAAGACCTACCGGACGCAGCTTGTCGAGGCGGGAGTTCCGAATCACAAAATCATAACCGTGCCTATTGCTGGCGATAAGTGGGACGGCATCAATGCCGTGCGCGACCGCCTGCCGAAAATGTGGTTTGACCCGCAGACGGAAGAAAAGCAGCGCGACGAATACAGCGAGGATTTACCCTCGGGTATCGGATGCCTCACGAATTACCGCACGCAGCCTAGAGCGGCCTCTGGCGCAATCCGGGCGCTTCCGCTGCATGACATCAATTCGCACGGTGCCGACGCTATGGTGACGTTTGGCGCTGCGGACGAACAAGGCTTCCTTCACGGAAACCTGACGGCCGACGATGAGCCGCGAAAGAAACGCAGGCCGGTTGCCAGTTCGGGGATGGCGTTCAAAATCTGACTTGCAATCGCGCCGCGAGGTTCGCCGATTGGGGCATGAGCATTACGGATACCCATTGGATTGAAGGCGCGAGGCAAGACCGCATTCCGGGCGGATCGCCGATGAATGTCCGGCGCTTTCTCGTGATTCACTTCACATCTGGCGCTTCCGGCCAAAGCTCCGTGAACTTCTGGAAAACGCCGGACGCAAAAGGCGCTTCTGCCCATTTGGTCATCGACCGCGACGGCTCCGTGATCCAGTGCCGCCCCTTCAACGTGACTTGTGGGCACGCTGGGAAATCCAAGTGGAAAGGCTTCGACGGCCTCAATTCGTGCTCTATCGGCATCGAGCTAGCCAACGCGGGCGACAATGCAAAGCTGGCGGCGAGGTGGTCAAAGCTGCCGCTCGTCAAAGCGAAGCACAAGAACGGCGGGCCGCTGACGGAATGGGAAGCCTACCCGGAACCGCAAGTTCTCGCCTGCATTGAGGCCGCTAAGGCTCTCGTCGCGCGCTACAAGCTCGACGACGTTGTGGGCCACGATGACATTGCGCCGGATCGCAAGGTTGACCCTGGCCCAGCATTTCCGATGGAGCGGCTTCGCGTGGCCTGCGGATTCCCGGCAAAGATCGGCTAACCAGTTTCCAAGATGAGCACTTGCCAAAACTGCATCTATTTGAAGCCGTGGCACCAAGTTCTAAACGTGCCGGAAATGCGCATGACATGGGAGGGCGAGGTTGTGGTTTGCACGCATCCAGACATCAAACCGCCGCCGTTCGTGGAGGCCACTGTGCCCTTTATGCCGCCAGAAGGCTTTGGCTGTAACCGGCATGAAGCGAAGCAATGAACCTCGACGCGGAGCTTGAACGCCTCTACGCCTCGCCGTTTGCTGCCGGTCACACGTTCCTAGCTGACCTCGCGGCGCATTTCGAGCACGGCTGCGTGTGGAGTAGCCCGACCGCGTTCATTATGGCGCGCCTTGTTTGCTCGACTTGGGGGCCGGAACGGTGGGGAAACTTGGCCGAAACAGACCCTAGCGGCGACGCATGGTGCGTGTGGGTAGCAGTCGGCGACCTGCGCGAGTTCTTCCGCGTTTGCCCGCAGGAAACAAAATTCGCTTGCTTTGCTCGACGGGGGTTTCCCCGCTTGTGGCCGTTCGAGAAACTAAAGCGACTTTCCTATGGGATTCATGATGCCAAAAGCTCCGGCCCCTCCGCCTGCCCCTCCGTCTGCGCCTCTGCCGGTGCGTGAAGATGTCAACCAGGGCACGGCTGACGCTAATTCGCAGGCCCGCAACCGCAAAGGTATGCGTTCGACCATCTTGGCCGGTGCTCAAGGTGGGCAGCTTGGCGGCGCTCAAACCATTCTCGGGCAGGTGAATCAACCGCAATGATCGCGACCGACCCTCAACAGGAGCTTAAAGCGCGGTATCTCGTCCGCGATTCGCAGCAAGCTGAAAAGCTGGTGCGGAAGTTTCAGCGTCTCGAAGGTGAGCGCCAGCCCTTTGATGCGCTTTGGCAGGAGATTGCTGAAAAGCTGTCGCCTCGGCATGCGGGCATTACGACGATTCGCAGCACGCCAGACACTGGCCTCGAAAGCAAGATGTTCGACACGACCGGAAGCGACGCATTGCTGACGATGGCGGCGGGCCTCATGTCGTGGACGACCTCGGCAAGTGAAGAGTGGTTCGCGTTTGCTCCAGCTTTCGGCCAGCGTGACAGCGACCGCGTGAAGCGATGGGCGCAAGAGTGCAGCCACGTTGCGCAGGAGCTTCTGGCCGGGACAAACTTTTACACGAACCGACACGAAAACCTCCTGACGAAATGCGGCTACGGCACAACGGCCATGCTGGTTGAGCGCCGCGAGGGCAGGCTTCGCTTTGAGTCCTTCCCAATTGGCACCTACTGCATCGACGAAGATATTTTCGGCACGGTGCGCGGTTTCTATCGCCGCCATCGCCTCAAGCCGTCGCAAATCGTGGATCAAATCGGCGAGGAAGGTTTGACGAAAGACATGCTCGAAGCCCTGAAGGCCGAAAAAAACGGCCAAAGCGCCAAGGAGTTTGAAATCCTGCATGCCATTTACGAGCGCGACCCGAAGGACATTCCCGAAACGGCAAACGGCGCTAGCTCCGTCTTCATGCCCGTTGCCTCTTGCTGGGTCTGCATGGCGTCTAAAACGCTCTTGAAGGAGAGCGGCTTTACTGAGTTTCCAGTTGTGACCTCGCGTTATCTGAAATGGGCGGGCCTCGGTGTTTCGGTGCCGTGGGGCTACTCTCCCGGCATCCTGGCGCTTCCTGAAGTGCGACAGGGGAACTTCCTCCATGCCATGATTGACGTAATGGTGGAGAGGCAGATTGACCCGCCTATGCTAGCGCCTGACGAACTCGAAGGGCAGCTAATTTTCACGGCACGCGGCATCAACTACGTCAACGCAAACGTGCCCGCCGACCGCTGGCCTCGACCGCTGTATCAGCCGGGAGATTTGAAAGTCGCTGAGTGGATCGTGCAGCAAAAGAAAGAAGCGATTCAAACCAAGTTTCATGTCGAACTGTTCCAAATGTTCGCCGCCATCGACCGCCAAATGACGGCGCGAGAAGTGGCTGAACGTGCTGGCGAACGCCTGACCCTCATCACGCCTGCTTTCAGCCGAGACGCGACAGAGGAAGTTCAGCCCGTGCTCGAACGGGTCTTTTCGCTGCTCGCCGAATCGGGCGAACTGCCTCCGCCTCCTGAAGAGGCCTTTGTTCAAGGCAACCGCCTTTCCCGTGCGGTGCCGATGCCGAAAGTTGTCATGCAGGGCCGTCTGGCGCTAGCCATTCGTGCGCTGCGAACCATGTCCGCAGAGCGAACCTTGGAATCGACGCTGACGCTAGCGCAGGCGCAACCAGCCATCCTCGACAACTTCGATTTCGACCGCATGCAGCGAGACATGGCGCTCGCCAACGGCATGCCGCAAGCCTGGCTTCGCGACGAGGAAGAGATTCAGCAGCAACGCGCCATGCAGGCCCAAATGCAACAAGCGGCCCAACAAGCGCAACTCGCCAACGATGCAGCTGGTGCCGTCCAAAAAGCGGGCGGCGCGGAAGGGCTTAAACAACTCATGGCCGCATGATCGCCGAACTACCAGTTCCGACCGCAGCCGGTGCCGCATTGCTGGCGCTGGCTGTCCTGCTTGGAATTGTGATTGGCTCCTTTCTGTCCGTTGACCCGAAAAAACCACGATGAGCACCCCGAATGAGCGACCCCGACTTTAAGCCCGATTTCAGCCGTCATTTCCAGCGCGGCAACAAGGATGCCGTCCTTGAGCTTGGCGATTACGCTACGGCGTTTGGCCTGCAAAGCGCCATCTTGAACAAGTTCACCAAGGAGGGTGCGACCTGCTTCAAGCTGATTATGAGGATCGGCAAACGTCGATTCACCGCAGGCGTTGCGTTCCGGCCTGAGACTCACAACGAAAAGGACATTCAAGAGTTCTCGGAAGAAATCTGGACCGAGTATCAAGATCGAGTCCGCAAGGCAATCCTTAAACTGACCGCGCAATGACGCCCGAAGAACAGACACAGCAAAGGCTCTTGAAGCTCTCCCGTGTCCGCTCAGCAGCTCAAAAGCTCGCGACGGATAAGGATTGGAACGCCGTTTGGCTGCACCTCCAAGCAAAGTTCCCGCTCGCCGCTCCTGTGTTCGCAACCGGCCACGAAGCGAACACGCACCTCGCCGCCAAGAAGGACGGCAATCGCGAAGTGATCGCGGAAATTCTCAAGCTAATGTCGCTGCCCCTCGAAGCCGATTTCGAGGACGGCAACGTTGAACTGAAGCCCGCAACGGCTGTTTCGGAAATCGGCGCAACCACCAAAAACCCATGATCGAAGTCAAAAACAACGCTGTGCTGCGAGACGGCCAGCAAATCGCACTCATCGAGGACGGCGTTTGTCGTTCTTACTCGGCAATTCCTCCCGTTCTCAAAGGGCAAATCAAGAAGGCGGCAGGCAATCCGGCTCTGACGTTTGAGCTTGTCGAGGCGCAAGACGGCGCTTCTGGCGGTGGAGAAGTTGAAGCGCCGGTTGTTCAGCCGGTCGAGGCAATCGAGCCGGAAACGCCGGTCGAGGCTGTCGCAGAACTCGAAGCGCAGCCGTTGCCACGCACCATCGCCGATCTTCACGCCCTGGCCGAAAAGGGCACGATCCCGAAACCGCCTCCGACACACGAAGCCCTCGGCTCTCGCACTCCCGAGTTCGTCCAGTGGGTCAAGGCGCATCTCTCGCCCGAAGATTTTGCGGCGGCTTACAGGGGCCGCAAACTGCCGACCGTCGAGGAGGTCGAGGCGGAGTTTGGCAAACTCTCGCGCGTGCTCGCAGAACAAGAGCGCGCTTCCAAGGACGACAAGGGCGGCATTCGATTCTAACCCCAAACCACCGACAACAACATGAGTGACACAATCCTAGGCGGAGCAGGCCAGCAGCAACAGCAGCAGGGCCAACAGCAGCAGCAGCAGCAAGGCGGAGGCGATGGAGGCGGCAACGCTTTCGATTTCCGCGAACTCATCGGGCAAGATGGCAAGTTCACCCAAGGGTGGACGGACAAGCTGCCCGAGAGTCACAAGCCTTTTGCGGGCAGTCTTTCCCGTTTCCCCGGCTTCCTCGAACTCGCAGGCAGCTACGCGAACGCGGAAAAGAAGCTCTCGACCCGCGTTCAAGCTCCGAACGAAACTTCAACGCCTGAGCAAATCGCGGAATGGCGGAAGCTCATCGGCGCTCCCGAGAAGCCGGAAGATTACGGCCTCGCCAAGCCTGACAAGCTGCCGGACGGCGTGGAGTGGAATGACGCAGCGGTGGGCAAGCTCGCGCAGGTCGCGCACAAGCACCACTTGCCACCGTCTGCCGTGAAAGAACTCCTCGGCCTGCATCTCGAACTCTCCGGCGAACAGGTGGGCAAATCGAAGCTCGACGTTGAGGCCTACGTCCAGACTCAAACGAAGGCGCTTCAAGACGAATGGAAGGGCGACTACAACGCCAATCTTGAGCAAGCCGTCAAAGCGGCTGGTCTTCTCGGTGTCGATGTGAACGACCCGGACTTTGGCAGCAACGCGAAGATGATTAAGCTCCTGCATAGCGCCTCGAAGCTCATGCGTGAAGACAAGCTCCTTGGCGGCGACGGATCGCGCCAGACCGCTACGGAGCAAATCGCGGCCATTCGTGCCTCGGATGCCTACCAAGGCAAACAGGGGCAGGCAGCACAGGAAGCGGCGGCTCAACGCATCAAGGCGCTTTCGGGCGCGAAGTGATTTCTGCGCACAATGCGCGGGCATGGTAGGCCGGTCAGGGCGCAAGCTCTGGCCGGTCTTCATTTTGTGGCGAATAACATTTGACAGCGTTTCACGAGGTTTCCTCAGTGGCGTTGTCCAAGCGACCCTCACACGACAAGGGGGCAATCGTGAAGCATCCGGCCGAACCGGCCCGCTTCACGCGGGGAACCGAGAGGCAGGAGCATTGAACCGGACGCAGCGCAGGACAGCGAGCGGCCAGCACAAATTCAATCCTTCACCTCTTTACAGCTATGGCTGAAATCACCTCCTTTTACGAAAACGAGTTCGCGACCAACTGGGAGCACTCCTACCAACAGTCGGAGTCCCGGCTGAAAAACACTGTCACCTCTGCGACCTTCGACGGCCGCGCGACGTGGTTCAACGAACTGGACGACGGCGAAATGACCGAAGTTACCGAACGCAAGGGCACGACCCCGGACGGCGACTCCACCGGCTTCAAATACTGGATTTTCCGCCGCAAATTTCAGTTTATCAGGACTTGGGACGAAGATGATGCCGTTCAGCTCGGCAAGATCATCCTTCCGCAGTCGGACGAAATCCGCTCCGCCACGATGGCCGAAAACCGCAAGGTCGATGACCTCATCATCGAGGCTTTCGACGCCACGCGCTACATCGGCGACCAGGGCACGACCTCGGACGCGTTCCTTTCCGCGCAGTCCATCGCAGTCGATTACGTCTATTCCGGCTCCGCTGCGGATTCCGGTCTGACGCTCGCCAAACTGCGCAAGATCAACGCGCTGTTCGATGTCGCCGAAGTGCCGGACGGTGAACGCTACATCGCCTACGGTGCCCAGCAGTTGAACGACTCGCTCGGCATTACCGAGTTGACCTCGCGCGATTACTCCGACATGCAGGCGCTGAAGGACGGCAAAATCAGCTACTTCATGGGGCTTAACTGGGTGAAGTCCCAGCGTCTCAGCGTGGCCTCCAACGTCCGCAAGTGCTTCGCTTGGAGCAAAGGCGCGATGAAGTTCGCCGACCTGCAACGCAACGTTCACATTGACGTTCTGCCTACCAAGTCCCACGCGACGCAACTCCGCTGTGTGAAGCGCATGGGTGCGACTCGCGCCAAAAATACCGGCGTGGTTCGCGTCTATTGCGATGAAGCCCTGTAATCAATCACGGCGGGAGGCTCAAACCTCCCGCCATAACTTCAACCCTTTCATTCCTCTACCTATATGGCTAACTACTACACGACTTACGCCACTTCCCAAAACTCGGCGCTCACGGATCAATCCGCTTCCCCGAACGTTCGCCAAAATGGCGGCACGGTTCAGCACCTCGACGTTACGGTTGCCCTTACGGCGCTGACGACCTCGGATGTGCTCTACCTCTTCAAACTGCCCGCTGGTGCTCGCCTGCTCCCTCAGCTCTGCTCTGTGGACTACGGCGACCCCGGCGACGCTCTGACGGGCAACATCGGCGACGAAGCCGATACTGACCGCTATGGTGCAGCTCTCGCGCTCGGCAATGCTGCCGGTCGCAAAGAGTTCTCCGAAGCGGGCACCAAGGGCGCGGCCTTCTTGACTCCGTTCACGCAGACGGGCGCAAGCTGGCTGACCTTCACGCCCACGACTGTGACGAGCTTCGCGGCTCACACGCAGACCTGGCACCTCGCCTATACCCTCGGCTAATTCCTCGCGGCGGACGCTCATCCCGCCTGCGCGGTGGTTGCGGCCCGCCCTGTCCTAACACGGCAGGGCGGGCTTTTTCCTTTTCGCTCCCATGACTCAAACCGAAATTGCAAACCTCGCCCTTGGCCTCATCGGAGGCAAGAGCCTTACCGACGTAACGAACGACACGACCGCGCAGGCCGTGAGCGTGCGGAAGTTCTACGATGTAGCCTTGAAGGAAGCCCTTTCTGCGCAGCCGTGGAACTTTGCGGCCAAACGCGCGAGGCTGACGACGACTTGGACGGCCCTCAGTGGTGTCGCGCTGGCAAACAACGGCAGCGGCCTTATTCGCGTCACCAAGACCACTCACGGCCTTGTAAACGGCGACCGCTCCGAACTGCGCAAAGTTCAAGGCGTGACCTCGGCAAACGCGCTCTGGTATGTGACGCGGATCGACGCGGACAACTTCGACCTCGACGGCTCGGTTTTCAGCGGCTCGCACACTTCGGGCACAGGCGAGTTTGTCAAAGTGCCGCGTTTTTCGTGGGCCTATCAGCATTCCGTTCCCTCCGATTGCGTCAAAGCTCGGAAGCTGCTCGATGACCCGGATGCCTCGGATGACGAGGAGGATACGGGCGAACCGTTCCGCGTGGAGGATGGTCTGATTCTCTGCAACCTCGATACGGTTTATCTGGTCTATACGTTCTTAAACACGACGACGACGGACTACCCGGCCGAGTTCATCACGGCCTTTTCCACGCTTCTTGCCTCCTACATCGCGCAAGACCTTAGCGGGCCTGCGGGCAGGTCGGGCGAGCTTCGACAGACCTACGAACGCCTCATGCTCCCAAATGCCCGTGGCCGTGATGCGCGCGAAGGCCGGGGCCGCACGCAGGCAATGCAGCACACGCAATCAAGCCTTCACGCTTCACGATTCTCCGGCCTCGCATGAGTATTTCGTCTCGAACCTTCCTTTCCAGCTTCAACGGCGGCGAATTGAGTCCGCTGCTCGATTGTCGCGCGGATGCGGCCATTTACCGCAACGGGTGCCGCACGCTCGAAAATTTCGTTGTGCGACCCTACGGCGGAGCGTTCAAACGTCCCGGCCTAGAATACGGCGGAGCGGTCAAAACGGCCGGATCGGCAACGCGCCTGATTCCCTTCAAGCGTTCGACCTCGACAAACTACGTGCTTGAACTTGGCGACCAATACATGCGGTTCTGGAAGGGTGGCAGCGCGATGACGCAAATCACAAGCGGAACGCCGGTCGAAGTCGCGACGCCCTGGACGGCTGCGCAAATCTTCGCGGTGCAGTTTTGCCAGATCAACGATGTGATGTTCTTCACGCATCCGTCGCATGCCCCTCGACGCCTCACGCGAAGCTCGGAAACCTCTTGGACGCTCGAAGTGTTCCCGTTCGATTTCCCGCCCATGGGCGATGTGAACGACTCCACGACGACGATCACGGTTCAGCCCAATGTTGCCAACTGGGCGACCTCGACGGCCTACACGGTTGGCGCCGTCAGGCTGCAAAGTGGCATCCTCTACTATTGCGCGACCGCTCACACTTCCGGCACGACTTCCGGCACGTTCGCGACCGACCTAGCGGCAAATCGGTGGAAAGTCGTCAAGCCGCGCGGGCCTTGGGTGCGAGAGGATGACTACGTTACGGGCGATATGGTGGACGCTGCGGGCGTGCGGTATGTCTGCATTTTGAACCATGCAGGCGGATACTCGGCAAGTATTCGGCCCGGAGTTCATGCTTCTTGGGCTTCCTACTGGGTAGCGGTCGGAGA
>Ga0315900_10011820_pt1 | contig 10781 bp, 7 predicted proteins | sample LakEriMetagenome_FD_203521 | JGI IMG/M metagenome (GOLD analysis project Ga0315900, IMG submission 203521) | Freshwater fungal communities from buoy surface, Lake Erie, Ohio, United States - Buoy 12 MA114 | ecosystem: Environmental > Aquatic > Freshwater > Lake > Lake biofilm | place: USA: Lake...
ATTGGGTGGGCCATTATGCCACATTGGGCCTCACCTTCCCCGCTGAACCGCTGAACGGTGCGGTGTGGGGTCTATGGTCGCTGTTCCTCGCGGCCGCCATCACGGTCATCGCGCGACGGTTCACTTTTAAGGAGACCGTGGCGTTGGCCTGGCTGATGGGCTTTGTGCTCATGTGGCTGGTCATCGGCAACCTGGGCGTATTGCCCGTGGTGATCCTGTCCATTGCCATCCCGCTGAGTTTGCTGGAGGTGATCGTGGCCACCTGGATCATCCGCAAGCTCCGCTGACCGCACCATGCGCATTCCCTTCCTTGCTCTCCTCCTGGCGCTCGTCGCCTGTTCCGGGCCATCTCAGGAGCAACCGGCCGTTCCTGAAGCCTTGCAGCAGGATGGCGTGATCGGCGACATCAAGGGATCCCTCTCGGGCCGCAGCTATGGCAAGGACCTGGTGGATGCGCTCTTCGAGGATGTGCTGAAGAACGACACGGCCTTGCAGCATCTGCTGGACGACCTGCAGCGCCAATACGTGGCGCATGGCGACAGCACGGAAGCCTATCATCGGTTCGAGGCGCAGAACCGGTCCTACTATGAGGCGGCCCTGGAGCACACCGCTGCGCTTTCGGACAGCGTGGAACGTGAGGCACAGCGAGGGCTGCTCCAAACTAGCGAGCAGCGCCACAATGCCAGCATGGCCAGGCTACGTCAATTGGATGACCAATATGAAGCTGTGCGGAAGCGCACAGCGGAGTTCGTGGAGCTGATCAAGTTGCAACGCACCCTGCAACTGATGGAGGACTACCAGCGTCAGGAACGTCCACACGATGCGGAGCTGCAGGCCGAGCTTCAACGCATCCGTGCATTGGAGCAGCGCCTCAACGAAGCCGTGCGCAAGTGATCGCCTGGGCCCGGAACGCAACGAGCGGTGCATCGACAGATGCACCGCTCGTTGCGTCATGAGGTGATCTGAACTATTGGGCCAGCGCGCAGTTCACCGCGGCACCCGCGTTGATGTTGCCATAGCCCTTGCTGCTGCTCGGCGCGGACGCGAACTGCGCCGTGCTGGTGAGGCACTGCAGCACCTGCTCACGGGTCTTGCCCGGGTTGGTGCTCCACACCAATGCGGCGATGCCGGCCGCCGTGGCCGTGGCGCTGCTGCTGCCACCGATGTAGGTGGGCGTGGTGCCGCTCGCGGGCAGGCTGAGCGAGTTGCGTGAGCTGTTCGTGCTGCGCTCCATGCAGATGGTGAGGTCCACCTGGCTGCCGTCGTGGCAGCTGCTGCACTTGGCGCCGTTCTCCTTCACACCCGTCACGGCCACGCACTTGCTCAGCGCGGCCGGGTAGATCACGCCCCACCAGCTGGTCCAGCCAAAGCTGGTCCCTGCGGCGGCCATCAGCATCTTGCCCTTGCCGTAGGCGTAGTTCACGCCATCGGTGAGGACACTGCTGCTGAAGGGGGTGCCGATGCTCATGCTGATCACGCGTACGCTGTTGTTGTTGCCCAGGGCGATGAGCGCGTTCTTCACCCCGGTGCGCTCGCTGCTGCCGTCCAGCACCACGTCCTCGCAGCCCCGGATGAAGTGCAGGCTGCTGCGGTAGGCCACGCCGGTGGTGGCGCCGGTGGTGTTGCGCGGACCCACGGCCTGGCCGGCCATGCTGGTGCCATGCGTGCAGCTGCTGAAGGCCGAGGAGCCGAAGGTGTAGCCGGTGGTGATCGTTCGTCCCACGTTGCTGTCACCATTGTTGAAGTCGGAGCCGATCAGCGGTTGTGCGGAACTGATGCCCGCGTCGATCACACCCACCGTGATGCCTGCGCCAGTGACGGAACTCCATGCGGCGGGGATGTTGTGGTTGTTGAAGTTCCACGGGAGCCGTGCGTTCGGCGTGATGGTGCTCACATCGGCGGTGTTGAGTGCAAAGGTGGAGGCACTGCAGCCCGAGGTGCTGCGTTCCGCGTTGGCCACGGCAGGCCAGTAGTCCAGCGGTTCCAGGAAGCGTACGTTCTTCAGGTTGCGCAGCATGGTCACCACCTGCTTATTGGTGATGCGCAGGGTGAGGATGGGCAGCACGGGATCATCCTCCACCAGGATGTCTGCCAGGGTGAGCGGGGCTGCCGTTCGTTCCTTGTTCAGTTCGGTCAGGATGCGGTCGATCAGCGCGTCATGCACGGCACGCCAGGCGCCCTGCTTCACATTGATCACGTGCAGCATGTCGTCCACGTTGCCCGCATCGGCCGGCTGGTAGCCGATGGCCAAACTGTGGTCGTTGTATTGCAGCGCGCTCCACAGGGTGTGCAGGTCCATCCACTCCCAGTGGAAGTCGTTGCGCTGTTCGAGCGTGGCGATCACCAGGCGGTCCAATTCCTCCTGGCTCAACGGGTCGCCAGTGGGTACGGGCAGCGGTGTGGCCTGCTCCTGCAGCACGGGGCCTTGTATGGTGGTCCCGCTTTGTAGTTCATCGCGACGGCAACCGGTGGCCAGCACGGCCAGAAGCAGAAGAGAGGTGAGGACACGCATGGGACGGGGTTTGGTCACGGAAAGCTAATCCGTTCCCCTCGTCCCACAAAGGGTCCGGGGTCCGCGAGTTCTCAACAGCGACGATCAGCGGTCCTTCAGCTGGGCGAGGCAGTGCGCGGTGAAGGCCTCCGCACCATCGCGGTTCAGGTGGCTGGCATCGGCATAGAGCGCATCGGGCCACGACCGGTCATCGGCCGTGAGCAAGGGATGACCCAATGGATCGAGGATGCCGCGGAGCCGTGCATGGTGCTGTCGGAACAGCTCATGAACAGCCTCGTTCGTCAGGCCTTCCCGGAACGGTGACGACAACACCACCAAGCGCACACCACGATCGGCGAGGTATTGGGCGAAGCGGGCAAAGGCCTCATAGCGCTCTTGCTTCAGCTTGTCATAGGTGGGCGGGACCTCCGCATAGCGCGCTGGCTCACGGCGTTCCGCAGGTACCTGCAGCAGCGCTGCACCCGGACCATCGTAGCCCAGGTACTCGTAGTTGCCGGGATCGTCGAACCGGATCCGGTTCAGTTCCATCTGCCGCAGGTAGTAAGCAGCTTCACGGTGCCACGCGTAACCCCAGGCGGGTTTGGGGCCATCCAGGTGACGAACGATCGCGGCGCTGTCCTGAGGGCTCAAGCGTGAGCCTTTGATGAAGTCCAGGGGGCTCAGTGCCACGAGCACGGTGCGGGGCTTGAGCCGTTCCACCAGCATGGGCCCGAACTGGATCAGCTCACCGGCACCGATGCCCCAGGCCCCGGCGTTCACGTAGCGTTGTCCCTCGAAGTGCGCGAGCACCGGCTCACTGGCCAGGTTGTTCAATGACATGGACGAACCCAATGCGAGCACGTCGGCACCATCCCGTTGAAGGCGGACAATGCGGTCCACCTTTTCGTTCACGGCGATGTTCGGTGTGAGGCGGGGTGCAGGGAAGTAGGCCCGGTTCCACCAGGTGTATGCGCCAAGGCCGACCGCGATGGGCGTTGCGAGCACCAGGCACTGGAGCAGGAACTTGCGCAGCATCAGAATTGGAAATAGATGAATTCACCACCACCCATCGGCGCGAAGGCCACGATGAGCAGCACCAGACCGTAGTAGACCCCATAGCGGGCCCAAGCGGGCAGTCGGGGGTCCAACATGAGGCCATAAGCCCGTTCGCGCGCCAGCCATTCCAGGGTGAACATCAGCGCGGAGGCGCCCAGTGCGATGATCACCGGTTTGGTGAAGAGAACGACAGGAACAGTGAAGAGGCTGGCGGAAAGGATGGTGCTGAAGTTGGCATACATGTTGGCCAATCCCTGCGAGCGGAAGATCACATAGAAGGTGCAGACCAGCGTAAAAGTGAGCAGCATCTTTCCCAGCTCCCCGAGGTTGGGCAGAAGCCTTCCCTCGGCCACGGTATCCATATGCTGTTTGCTCTTGTCAAGCCACACCAGCGGGATGAAGTAGAGTCCGTTGATGAGCCCCCACAGCACGAAGTTCCAGGCCGCCCCGTGCCAGAATCCGCTCACCGTGAAGATGATCAGAGAGTTGCGCATGGCCATCCACTTGCCGCCGCGGCTTCCGCCCAGCGGGATGTAGAGGTAGTCGCGGAACCAGGTGCTGAGGGAGATGTGCCAGCGTCGCCAGAACTCTGCAATGTCCCGCGAGAAGTAGGGGTAGGCGAAGTTGCGCATCAGGGTGAAGCCGAAGAGCTTCGCACTGCCGATGGCGATGTCGCTGTAGCCGCTGAAGTCGCCATAGACCTGGAAGGCGAAGAGCACGGTGGCCAGCGCCATTTCACTGCCGGTGGCCCCGTCAGGGTCCCCGTAGATGGCGTTCACGATGGGGGCACAGGTGTCGGCGATCACCACCTTCTTGAACAAGCCCCACAGCATTTGCTTCAGTCCGTCGCGCGCCAGGCCAAGGTCGAACTGCCGGGATGCTTCGAACTGCGGTATCATGTGCCGTGCGCGCTCGATGGGGCCTGCGAGCATCTGGGGGAAGAAGCTCACGAAAGCGAAGAAGGTCACCGGATGTTCGGTGGCCTTCAGTTGCCTGCGGTACACATCGATGGTGTAGCTCAGGCTCTGGAAGGTGTAGAAGCTGATGCCGACGGGGAGGACAAGACCGAGGGTGCGAAGCCCGAACGGCTGGCCGAAGAAGGTAAAGGCGCTGTGGAAGGAGGTGATGAAGAAATCGTAGTACTTGAAGAAGCCCAGCAACCCCAGGTTGGCCACCAGGCTCACACCAAGCAGCAGCTTCCGGCGTCGTTCATCTGAGAAGCGGTCGAGGCCCAGGGCTACGAGGTAGTCCGTGCCGGAGGTGAAGATCAACAACCCCAGGAAGCGCCAGTCCCACCAGCCATAGAACACGAACCCACTGGCAATGAGGAAGGCGTTCTGCAGCTGCAGCGTCCGGTTGAAGACGTACCAATACAGCAGGAAGACCAGCGGCAGGAAGACCGCGAAGTCGATCGAATTGAAGAGCATGGCGGGGCCTTCTTACGCCGAATGAGTGAACGAAGTTCACCACCCGTTGGCCGGTCTTTAGGTCTGGCCCGGGTCAGTTTTCAGCCGCCCGGCGTGCATGGCGGAGCAAGGCGTGCACCAGGAAGGGGAACAGGGCCATGGCCAGATGGAGCACCGGCAGCGTGTACCGCTCCTCCACACCACGCTGCACATAGGCCAGGTAGCCGAGGTAGAGCAGGGCGCCCAGAGCGGCGGCACGTGCAGGGGGGGGGATGCCACGCAGGAGAACGAGGAAGGGCAGGGACGCGAAGAGCAGCAGGTGGAGCACCGCACAGCACCAGCGAAGGGCCTCCATCCACCAGTGCCCGCGATAGGTGTGCTGGAACAGGTACAGGTTCAGGTTGGAATGGGCCACCATCACGCGCAGCACCTCCAGCGGCACGACCATGTGGACGTGGAACGCATGTGCGCTGCGGTAGTCCTTGGTCACCTCCTCCACACCGGCGATGATGCGCTCCTCTTCGGGTTGGAGCTCCATCAGCGTTCCGACGGGGCTGTGTATGGCAGGTCTCAGCCGGTCGCGGGTGAAGACCGCCCATTGCAGAAAGAGGTCCCGGATACGTTGTTGCTCTGCGGAGGAAAGGTGCCCCGCTGGCGCGGTGGCGAGGTAGGCCTCCGCCGCGCTGGTGTCGATCCGTCCAAGAAGGGCCTGCTCGTAGGCGGGTACCATGGCGCTGTGGAACCGATCGCCGCGAGCCCCCCAGCTCTTGGCCAGGTCCCAGAAAGCCTTGTGCGTGGGACGGAACAGACCGGGAGTGTTCACTGAGTACACGGGATGCAGCGATATGGGCCCACCGGCTGCCACGGCATTGCGCACCCACCACAGCCCAGTGGGCAGCAGGCCCATGGTGAGCACGAGCAGCAAGCGCTTTGTGCGAAGGGTGGCGGTGCCTGAGGTCCACGCTGCGAACAGCAGAGGAAGTCCGGCCCATACCAGAACCGGGCGAGTGAGGACCAGGAGCGACCACAACATGGTGCCGGCCATCAGCCAACCCCGCTGCCCTTGCTGCGCGTAGCGCATGGCTGCGGCCCAGACACCGATGCACAGGGCGGGGGTCACCCCTTCGGTGAGGGTGTGGAAGACGAAGCCCGTGAACATCGGCAGCACGGCCATCGCTGCCGCAGCTCCATGGACCAGCTTCACCGGCAGACCACAGCGTAGCAGCACATGGTGCACCAGGCCGACGGACGCACCGAAAAGAAGGCATTGGAACAGCTTCAGAGCGGTGAAGGCCGCGGCTGGGGGAAGCACCAGTCTGGCAATCAAGTACCACAGGCCATAGCCTGGGGTGCGCAACTGGGGACCTTGGGTGCCCGCTGTTTCGGGGGAGAATGAAAGCAGGTCCTCCACGGGCCGCAGGTACGAAGGGTCATCGGCTGTGGCGATGGTGGTACCTGCTCGGAGGAGGTGTGCCGCACCCGGTGTACGACGGAGCACCTGCAGGTTCCAGGTGTTCCACGTGAGGGCCACCACTGCTGCGAGCAGGGCGAACAACAGCGAGGGCCTGTACACCGCGCGGACCATGCCGCTAAAGGTAACCGGCCGGTGGTGGCGGGTCATGGGTAGGGGGCGGCGCCCTACATTTGCGCGGCTTTTCGCGAGGCCATCGTTCTTTCCGGACCCCATAGTTCAATGGATAGAATAGGAGTTTCCTAAACTCTTGATCCAGGTTCGACTCCTGGTGGGGTCACCAGCGCTTCCGCGCCGTCATCGCGCATCGCCCTTCCCGCTTCGGAAGGCCTTGACCGGCGTGCTGCCCTCAACACCTTGCTGTGTGAAACTGCGGCCTTCCGCGCTCCGGGCGCGGTGTGGCACGCGTCTACCTTCGGCGTGGCCGTACGTGCACACCGGATACACCTGCGGCGCAGGCACTGCATGCGCTTCCTTCCGCTCCTGATGCTCCTGTTCCTGGCCACGTCCGTGGCCCGGGCCCAGCCGCCCAACAGCGACTGCAGCACGGCCCAGCTACTCTGTGCGCAGCAGTCGGCCGTGGGCAACAACATCGGTGCGGTGGGCCCCCTGCCTGGCTTCTGCGGTACCTCCAGCCTGGTGTGGTACACCTTCAATACCAACAGTGTGGGAGGCGACCTCACGGTGGACATCAACGGGTTGGCCTGTGCACTGGCCCCGGGCATGGACAATGAACTGAGCGTGGTGGTCTTGCAGAGCACCACGAACGATTGCACCCCCACCTCGTTCAACGTGGTCTCCGGTCCCCCTTGCAGCACACAGGATTCGATGGACTTCAGTGTGCTCGTCACTGGGGCAGCACCCAACACCCCCTATTGGATCGTGGTGGCCGGCGTGCAGGACGATGGGGCCACACTGGCCGCCCAATGCAACTTCCAGATAGCGGTCAGCGGACCCGGTGTGGATGTGGTGAACGTGGACTTCGACGCGGGCCCTGATGTGTCCATCGGTGAAGGCGAGAGCACGCAGTTGAACGCCACGGGCGGACCGCCCTATGACTGGTCGCCGCTTTCCGGCCTCAGCGGCAATGGCATTCCGGACCCCATTGCCGCACCCACGGCCAGCACCCTGTACAGCGTGACCACCACCCAGGGCGGATGCACCTACACCGATGTGGTGAACGTCTTTGTCATCCGCCGCATCATACCCCCGAACACATTCACGCCGAACGGGGATGGGATCAACGACACCTGGGAGGTGCCCGGTATCGCCGATTATCCCGGGACGGAGGTCATCATCTTCGATCGCTGGGGCCAGAAGGTCTTTACCAGCAATGGTTACCGCGAACCCTGGGATGGCACCAATGACGGTCGGAAGCTGCCCGTTGGCACCTACTACTACCACATCCAGTTGAACCAGCTCGAGGGCAAGTCGCCCCCCTACACGGGCTTTGTCTCCATTGTGCGATGAGGCTGCTGCTGGCAACAGTGATCGGGATCACGGCCCTGGGCGCACAGGGTCAGCAGCTGTCGCAGTACACCCAGTACGTCTTCAACCAGTTCAGTGTGAACCCGGCCGTGGCGGGCAGCAAGGACTGTATCGACCTGCGTCTGGGCTATCGGCAGCAGTGGACCGGTTTTGAAGGCGCACCCACCACCGGCTGGGCCAGTCTGCATGCCGCCATCAAACCCAAGGGCAAACCGGCCGTGGGCAACAAGCATGGGGTGGGGGCTTTCATGGAAGCGGACAATGCTGGCAACTGGGGCTACACCCGCATGCTGCTGGCCTATGCCTATCACATGCAGATGTCGCGGGACTACTTCATGTCCTTCGGCCTGTTCGGTGGGGTGGTGCAGGAGAAGTTCGACCTCGGCAATGTGTTCGCGGTGAACTACAACGATCCGGCCTTGGACAACCGGGCCAGTGTGGTGGTCTTTCCGGAGGTCACACCGGGGCTTTTCGTTTACAACAAGGTGGCCTGGGGCGGCCTGGCCATGCACCAGGTACTGGGCAACAAGATCGAAGGCATCGGTCTGGACAGCCGCCTGGCCCGGCACCTCATGCTGAGCGGTGGATACAAGTACCGGATCGGCCGGGAGACGTCGTTCACACCAAGCCTGCTGATGAAGTTCGCCGGTGGTGCGCCCATGGCCCTGGACCTGAACGCCATGGTGGAATGGAAGCGGACCATCGCACTGGGCATGGGCTACCGCAACGGTGATGCGGTCACCTTCCTCATGAAGGTGGCCTTCCTCAAGTACTTCCAGATCGGCTACAGCTACGACGTCACCACCTCGAAGCTGCGTGTGGCCGGGAACAACACCCATGAGTTCATCCTGGGCATCACGCCCTGTGGCAAGGAGGACCTCCGGCGCAAGATGATCAACTGCCCTGCATTCGAATAGAACGGACATGCCCACCAAGCGAACGAACGCCTTGTTGAAGACCGGCCTGGTCCTGCTGATGGCGTGGACCGTTGTGCCGGCCCTGGCGCAGACCAGGTATTGGACCGGTGGTCATGGTGATTGGAGCGATGCCGACCATTGGAGCCTTACCTCGGGAGGGCCGGGCGGTGCGGGGGCGCCACGTGCGACCGATGATGCGGTGATCGAAGGTCCGGTGCGGGTCCGCATACAAGGCAATGCCACCTGCAAGGACCTGGACGTGCGTTCCGCCGAGGTCCGCGTAGAAGGAGCTGCCAGCGCAGAATTGGTGGTGGCCGGAAGCATGACCCTGCCGGTGGGCGCGCAGTGGTCGTACCAAGGGCGTACCCGCTTCACGGTACGTCGCCAGGGTGTGGAGCTTCACCTGCGGGGAGTTCGAATGCACGGCGATCTGGTCTTCGAGGGCACGGGCACCTGGTCGTTGCTGAGCGACCTGGTGGTGGATGGCCAGGATGTGGTGTTGAAGGAGGGCACATTGATCACCAACGGGAACCTGTTGCAGGCCCGTGCCCTGGAGTTCGAGGGGCGTGGCACCAAGCGGCTGATCGCCGGACGTTCCATCGTGATGTTGTCCGAGCTGCCATCCATGGCCATGGCGAGGCAGGTGGTTGAGCCAGGGGCTTCGGTGCTTTCCGTGAACGGACAGCCGGTGGCCTGGGATGTGCCCCCTGTCGGGGATGCGCAAAGCGACCGGGATATCAATGTGTGCGGCACCGGTCCGGGTCAGACGCCGTTCATCGTGAACGCCCAGCTCACCACGAACTACAATGGTTTTGGTGTGCGCTGCCGTGGCGAGTGCAATGCCACCGTAACGGCTTCGGTGAGCGGCGGTGTCGGCCCTTTCACCTATTCCTGGCTCTTCGGCGGCCCCAGCACCTCCACCTGGACCACGGCCTGTGGAGGTCCACAGATCGTCGTGGTCACCGATGTGGGCCAGGGCATCTCCTGTCCGGCCCAGGTGAACGTGACCGAGCCCGCACCATTGGGTGTGATCTTCTTCGGGCAGGGTACACCACCCACCTGTGCGGATGTGTGCAATGGTTCACGGACCGCGCTGGCCATTGGCGGTGTGACGCCTTACAGCTACAACTGGAACAACGGTGCCGGCACCAACTCTTCGTTCTTCCAGTTGTGCGCGGGAAACAACACACTGGTGATCACGGATGGCAATGGATGTGTTTTCGACACCACGTTCTTCTTCAACCTGCAGCCGATCTCGCCCGGATTGACCTTCACCAATACCTCCTGCTTTGGTGATTGCAATGGGTCGGCCCAGGTATCGCCGTCGGGAGGCACGCCGCCGTTCACCATCACGTGGAGCCCGGCCCCTGGAGGTGGTCAGGGTACACCGAACGCCACGGGCCTCTGCGCAGGCAACTACACGGTATTGCTGGTGGATGCCAATGGGTGCGATACCACACTGACCTTCGCCATCACGGAACCACCACCGATAATTCCGAACCCGACGTTCACGAATGCGAGCTGTTTCGGTGCCTGTGATGGTGTAGCATCCGTGAGCCCTACGGGTGCGGCAGGTCCGTATAGTTACCAATGGTCTCCAACACCTGGTGGAGGTCAAGGCACGGCCAATGCCACAGGCCTGTGTGCCGGTACCTACACCTTGTTGCTTACCGACCAGACCTCCGGCTGCGATACCCTGATCACCTTCAACATCCAGTCGCCGCCGGCGTTCGATGTGCAGGCCACGGTGTCGGATGCGACCTGCGCGGATGCGTGTGATGGCTCGATCGTGCTTGCCGTAACGGGAGGTCTCGCGCCTTATTCCTTCCTATGGAGCCCAGCTCCTCCAGCAGGTCAGGGGACCGGTTCGATCTCCGGGCTTTGTGCGGGCGATTGGGACGTCACGATCACGGATGCTTCCGGCTGCGACACCACGGTCACCTTTACCGTGC
>Ga0315900_10011821_pt1 | contig 10780 bp, 20 predicted proteins | sample LakEriMetagenome_FD_203521 | JGI IMG/M metagenome (GOLD analysis project Ga0315900, IMG submission 203521) | Freshwater fungal communities from buoy surface, Lake Erie, Ohio, United States - Buoy 12 MA114 | ecosystem: Environmental > Aquatic > Freshwater > Lake > Lake biofilm | place: USA: Lake...
TGCAGTTGTTGAGTATGTAACCGCTACTGTATCGCCAGCTGTAGTAATCTTAGCTGTTGTAAATGCACCTGCTGAATATAGCACACCACCAGTATTAGATTGTGCGCTTGAAGCGCCTGCACCTGTCACTAGGAAACAACCACCTACTGTACCACCTGCACCTGTAATAGTGTAAGTAATCGGTGTAGCTGCTGAAGTTGTTACGTTTGATGGTGTAGATCCTGTTGATGTTGCTGATGCAAATACTGCTGTACCACGCACTGCTGAGCCACCTACTGTGTAGTTAACAAACTCTGTCCAACCTGGGTGAGATAAGTTTGTATCAGAACCTGTACCAAATGTAGGTGAAGATCCTGAAATAAGACCTAAGAACGGACCTACTACAGTATAGCTAGTGCCTTTTAATAAAGTATCTAACATGAGTTCTTTGCCAACAGCGTTGACTAGATTTGGGAATGATTCTTCCCATTTTAAATTACCATCTTTATCACGGCATGTAACATGATAAAAACCTTCAATTCCTACAGTTTCATTGGCAACAGCACCAGCATTTAGCGTGATGGTAGCATTATCTCCAAATCCACCTTTTTCATTTTGATTCATAATTGACTCCTTAATTAATTCTTAATACAGCAGTGGTTGAGGTTGCTGCTGGGAATTCTATTGTAAATGTTGTAGTGGCTACTTTTTCCCCACCAAAGTTTAATACTGCGACTGATGCATTTGTAGTGCTATTATATATTAAAGCGCCAGCTGCCGTAAAGTTTGCAGGACTCCAAGTAACATTAGCAAACGTCACATAAGCCGTGTTATTACTAGTATCACTACCCACTGTAGGAGTTAATATTAAACCACCTGCTGTGTAGCCTCCACCTGTAATTTCGTTATCCGTTGTATATGCAGTTGTTTCACTATTAATAGTTGCTAGTGCATTATACAAAGCTATTTTATATGTATATGGTGACCCTGTATTAAAATTAACTAAACCTTGAAGCAAGTTTAGTTTAAACGTTGTGGTCTGTGCTTGTCCTAAAATCATTTAACTGGGTACCTTACTTGACCACTTCTATATGCATCTTGGCGGTCTTTACCGTCTGCAAGTTGTTTCAATAGAAGCATGGCTTCATCATATCTATTTCTATAATTATCAAGTACGTCTTTTTCACCCTTCATATAGGTGTAGGCTTCTAATAAAGAACCATATAAAAGTACAGAATCAAAGTTATTACCTAACCAAGTTTGACCTCCTGCTACCGTAGTAATTGACTCAGGATAATAGAAGTAATGTAGCTCAACATTGTAGTTAGCATCCGGTGTAGGACCTAGTATAAACGCTGAATTATCAAAAACTGCGTAGTACTGAGGCACACCATAAAAGTCTGTATCTGTATCTGGAAATGACTGTCTAATAAAGTTCACATCCTTATTTAAAAGATACAAATATTCATTGTCAGCATTAATAACCGCTAAGCTAAACGTAGCCAACCATCCAGCAGGTATAGCTAAATACTTATTACCAGATGTGCATGTGCCTGTTACATTTTTACGTAACGCTGGTAGTTGAACTGTATTATAGATCCTCTGTTCAGCTTGAGTAATAAACGTATTTATTACCGTCGTTGTAAACTGATTCTCTGTATAGTCCTGTATCTGAGCTACTAACTGGGTGTAATTCATTTATTACGCCATTGGGCCTCTAGCTTTAGTGCCTTTTGTAGCTGCACCACAACCACGGATTGTAATACCGTCAGTTTTAACATCGTTGCGACCTGGATCACCAGCGCTTACACGTTGTCTAGCTGTTTTAAAATTAAGGTCTTGTGACTTTAACTTATTAGGATCTTGACTGTAATGAATGTCCGCATTAGGAACAATTACTGGTTGTTTATATTCTGCCATGATTATTATCCTTTTTTCTGTGCTGCAACTTTAGCTAAACCACGACCCATAGTTTTCATATCAATGTTCTTTTTACCGCCTTTAGAACCTGTATGTTTAGGACCTTTTTCAATACCTACTTTAGCGCCGTCATTACCTAAATTGCGACCTTTAGTTTTACCTTGTTTGGTAATACCATCAGCTCCTGATTTATATGCCATGTTACTTCTCCTTAAGTTGTTACTACTGTTATGTTGCCTACATTACCTATTCCTACTAGATCATTAGGCGTTAATCCAGCATCGTTTAATCTTGAACCGCCAACAGGGTTATATCCCCATTGTATGATTCGGCTACCTAAAGTTGGTACACCTGTTTCAGTTTGAGGTGTTCCAGTTACTGCTAGTGTTTGCAATCCATTTAAACCTGCCTGAAAATAACTAGGACTATCAGGTCTTGGATCGCGCACTGCTTGTGGATCATATACCGGCGTCATGCCGAGTAATAACTGTGGCTGATCCGGTTCCCAACATTCAGGACATACGAGTATATTAACATTTTTGGTCTTAATAACCAATCTTTTAAGTTGCTTTAATGGGTACCTAAAATTACATCTATCGCACTGGGCAATCGAGTTCTTAGCGCTAGCATATTTAGATGGCATCTTTTATCTCAAATTTGTTGTTCTTTAATAAGTTCTCTGCAGCAGGTATTACTTGTAAATTTTCTATTACGTGTAGCCCTGAAACCTTTTTACCACATAATGGGATTACATGATCAACATGCCAAGAAAACCCAAATTGTTTCGTTCTTACTATGGCTAATTCATACGCTTGTTTTATTAACCACAAATGTTTTTTATCTACCCATATAGGTGTTCGACTTCTTTTAGCAGCTCTTTGTTTAGCTCTAGTTGCTAATATTCTTGCTTTATGTTTAGTTCTAGTTTTTTTAGATATTTCAGCTGCTCTTTCAGGATGGGCTTTTTTCCATCTCGTAGTTTTTGCTACTAGTTTATCCTTATGTTTTTTAGCGTATCGTTTATTCTGTTCTTTCCATTTTTCAGGATTAGCAACTCGCCATTCTTTTACTCGTTCATAAGCTTTAATTCTATTTTTTTGCGCATATGCTTTTTGATATGCTGCTCTAGCAATAGGATCTTTTAGTGGCATCGTCTACCTTATGTAACTCATATCCCTCGGTACAAATCTAACAGGCGCTTTTTCTCTATCCTCGTCAGCTGCTAGTTGGAACGCTGCTTCATAATCTGCTCTTAACATTGCAATTCTATCAGGCATAACATTAGGTAACTTCATACTTAAATAAGCAGCTAAGCCTGCTACCATGCAAGGAATAAATCTAAACGGAATATCTTCTACGGTAACTCCGTTACCTGCATCTTGAATTCGTCTTAATCTGTAATATACAAATTGATAAAAGTTACTTTGGTCAGGTGCAGGCCATACATTTATTGTAGGTAAGTTTTGCACATAGACTCTAGCACCGATTGTGTGAGCAGCTAGTGTTGTATTATTGACAGCTCTAATACATCCGGTAATTGTATTGCCACTGATGCCACCATATTGAATAGTCTCATTATCAATTTTAATAAAACCAAATTGTGCTAAGCCTACTGTGCTAGATAGTGTAATTGTATTATCCGCTGTTGTATCAGTAGCAGTTAAAGTCTCATTCAACGTAATAGTAGTAGGATTTTCTTGTCCACTTTGTCTATTAATCCACACTTGAATAGGTCTACCTGTTGCATTCTTGTTGGGGATTGTAATATAGGTTGACTCGCTAATACGATTAATATTGATGTCTTGTTGGTTTTGACCTTCGCCTGTGCGAGTTACCATGTCTAATAAATCAATCGTATCTACTGGCAACGGATACATAATCTGACCTTGGTTTAATTGAATTTGCCCAGGTTCTACAGTCCACAAGTTAATACCTCGGTTAGCCCACTCAATCGTCATCAAGTTTAAAGAACGACGTGCAGTTCTTAAGTCGTACCCAGTACGTAACTCTTGACCGCAACGTTCAAACGCATCTTCAACGAGGTTATTTAAATCTAAGTTAAAACTCGTGGTTCCTGTGGTTCTATCTACCATTATTTTACTCTTCTATAAGGTTTTACTTTTTGTTTAACAGATTTAGGTTGAGCCACAAACTGCTTACCTTTAGCTTTACCTTCCCTTTTAGCTTTTGTTGTTGCCGCATATTCTTGCGGACTTAATGCTTTTATTGCCTTTTCAGGTAAGTATCTTTCGCCTGTTTCGCTAGACTTTTTACCTGACTTAGTTCTCCACTTTTGTTCGCCCCATGCTTTGAGTGAACGTTGTGGTTTAGCTAATGCACTCATTTATATCCGCCACCTGCGGCTTTATATTTCTTAGCAACAAGTTGAGCTTTCCGAGCTGACCATTGACCGGCACCCGTACCATGTGTTGCCGCAGCTTTTACTTGAGCTACGATTCTTTTACGTAAACTAGGCTTTGTGTAGTTACCAGCTTTGTTTACTGTGCCACCTTCTTTAAACTGAGTAAAGTCTGTATTATCACGACGTTTTTTAACAACGCCTTTAGGCATTTTATTCTCAGTAGCACTAGGTATCTTAGTTTTCTTTATAGCGCCCATACCGCGTGAAGGTCTCATTAGCAGATCTTTCCTCTTGTTTTGCCTTTAGTTGCAATACCATCAGCGCGTTTAGAAGCTGAAGATTTGACCATGCCACCTTTTTTCATATCTGTAGTTGCGTCACTAGCTTTTTTAAAATCAGAAGAGTTAAGTATTTTTTTATCTTCGTCAGTCATAGGAATAACCTTTTTATCTTTTGGATAATTAGGTCCTGTAGGTTTAGATGCTTTTGCTTTTACTTCATCTACGCCTTCTTTAAACTTACCTATATCTGGAGCTTTATCATCAACAATTTTTTGTCCCATAGCAGGACGAATTTCTAAATCAGTGTTTTTAGCCCCTTCTGTACGAAGCTTACGATACTGCGAAAACTTACCTAGACCTTTTTCCATGATTAAATAATCCTTCCTTTAGTCTTACCTTTTTTCTCGATGCCGCCGCCTCTAGCATAGCAACCGCCTTTAGCCATGCCACCTTTTTTCATACCGTGTTCTTTCATTTCTTGTGCTTTAGTTTCTTTCTTTTCGTGTTTCATCATAGCAGCTTTAGATGCGTACTTCTCACCTGTGCCTTTTTCTACGATGCCACCTTTTTTCATTTTATGCATTGATGATTCATGGCCTTTAACTTCTTTTTTAGCAATCATTTTTGCATCTGATTTTGTTGCACAACCGCCTTTTGCATAGCCTTTAGCCATACCGCCTTTTTTCATGTAGCCCATTTTGTTTCTAACCTCCGTTGGTAATTTTGATAATCCAGGATTTTCACTAGAATCAACTTCTTTAAGTGATCCACCTGATGCGAATTTCTTGCCTTTATCTGCTTTCATAAACTCTTCTCCTACTGATTTTTTAATACCAACTTTCTTAGCGAAGGCTGGGTTGTTAGCTACTGCTGCCATTAAGTTGTGTTGTTTTTTAGACTTACTAGGCATTTTGATTTCTCCATCTTATACATTTAAAACAATTACAATCTGGGAAGTGATTAGGTTTTGGATAAACAACTTCCGCTTCTTTTTTAATATCTTTTTTTACTTCTTTAATGATAGCTTCGACAACAGCTTCTGTAGCTTGCTCTTTAACTTTTGTATTAGCGATTTCATCTAATAATTCCTTTTGCTTTCGTTGCTTGGATTTAAATACTCTGTCTATAAAAGCTTTCATTATTTGCCTTTTTTTAGCCAGCCTTGCACAGTTTTAGTTTCATAGATACGGATAGCTGTCCAAATAATAGTGAAGAGCGCTGCAATTGACGGTAACCAACTCATTAATGTACCCATAACTGTTGCCACTGAAACCCCATCTATTAAATGTTTAGTATGATCATCTATATGTTCAAAATATTTCGTCATTTGCAATTCCACCTTTTTAACGAAGCAGCCTTACGAGTAGGTCTACCTTTTTCATCTTTCATAGGACCAGGCATACCAGACATCCTTGCACAAAATGATCTCTTACGAGGTCCACCTTGTGGTTGAGGTGCCTTTAGATTTGAACCTGTTGCTGCATTATATTTAGCACGACCTTTAGCGGTAAGACCCGCGCCTTTAGACACAGGGAGCTTCTCACCACGTCCGACTGCTAAGGATACGCCTTTTTTCTTATTAGCCATAGAATATTTCTACGCTTGGAATACTAGCTAACTGAGCATAAACGCCGTTATCAGCAATCATGCCTTCGCCTGGAACAACGATATTATATGGAACAGTGTCTGCATTATCTACTGAAAACAACCAACGAGTATTCTCATTAGCTGCAGCACCAGCAGTAATAGCACCTGTATTAATATCTTGAACTGTGTAAGTATTAGTAGCTACAGTAAGAATAATGTAGTTACCATTAGTGGCTTGACCGCCTGTACCTGCTGCGAAAGTTAAACCTACTTTTTGACCTGGTTGATAGCCGTGAGCATTTTTGGTAATTGTGATAACACCACCAGCACTTCTAGCGTAAGTAACTGCTGTTGGAGCTTTAGTTGCATCCCATAAATTTAGAGTACCTGCAGCGCCACCTAATACAATACCTTTAACTCTTGTGCGTCCTACGACCATCTGAGAGCTAACGTTTGCATGAGCACTTTGTACATCATATTGCATTGCCATAATTAATCTCCTTTATTTTAGTAAGGGGGCTAAGTGCCCCCATGATTAATTATACAGCTGCGCTAAATGGAGTTGCTGGAGTACCAGAACCTACTAAAGCTGCGCTTACTAAGTATTCACCTGCTGCAAGATCAGTAACTTGAACGTAAGAACCAACTAAACCACCTGTTGTTGTACCGTTCATAGTGATTGTGTCAGAAGCTGGAAGAGTACTAAATACAGCCCCTGTAGTTCCGCCTACTGAAGCTAACCCGTTCATAGTGTCTGTTGAATTAGCTACTTGAATAATGTAGTTATTAGATGTAACTGCTGTTGTAATTACAAATGTGTAAACAGCTTTTGAACCTGTAGCTGCTGGTAGAGTTACTGTAACACCTGCTGCACGTGATAAATTGATTGTTTGACCGTTATAATCAGCTGCTGTTACTGCTAATGTTGCTGCTGTAACTGTTGAAACACCATCTGTACCTGTAATAAAACCGGCGAGTGATCGGACTGGGCCGCTAAATGTAGTTATTGCCATAATATATTTTCCTTCATACAAAGTTAAGCTTATCCGTCTTGTATGCGTCTGCCGGGACAGTCTGATAAGCCGGGTAACCCGGATTCCCAAATAATACCTGAATTGATACTATTTGCAAGCATTATAGCACATTATTAAAACAAAAAGGGGGCATTAAGCCCCCAATTTAGTACTAACTTAATAGCAGTCTGTTACGATAACCATTACTTGTTCATTACGTACATAGTTACTTCAAAGCCAAATCTCATTTCTGTTGCAGCTGGTTTTGTCCACATAGTAGTTCTCCTAAAATTTTATACACACCGTGTGTATAACTGTATTATGAACCGCACGATAAATAGTGCTATAGAGAAAACCATGAATTACAGGCAAAGAAAAACCCGGCCTAAACCGGGTTAATCCTAGTACATTTCCAAGTGTGCTATTAAGCAGCGCCTGGTGAACCCCACATACCGAGAGGATCTGACCAACCGAAGCTGTAACGTTCACGAGCTTTGTAACGAACGTTGCCTGTATCAAAATCGCCATCCATAGATGTAGATAATGGTGTACGGACAAAGTGTTTCATGCCGTTAGGTACATCAGTTGTTAAGAAGTACGCATCTGGATCTGTTAAGAAGTGGTTAATTGTGTAACCTTCTGGGATTGAACCATTATTCTTAATAGCGTTGATGTCGTTGTCAGCTGTTGAAACACGTAGTTCTGTTTCTAGCAAACGAGTTGCAACGAACTGATTGCCAGGTGGAACGATTAACTTACGTGGTTGAGCAGCAATCAAAAGACCACGCTCATCAGTCCAAGCAGCGATTTGAATAACTGCATTTTCAAGAGCAGTTTCATTTAAGTCTGTTGGAGTTGATTGAGTGTTGCTGTTTGTGCCACCTGAAACAAGTGGGTGAGCTGTGTTAAATAATGATACACCATCACCGCCATCATAAGCACCTGTGTTGTTGAAACCATTATTAAGAACTGCAGCAGCCTTAACTTGTTTTGTGTAAGCCATAGCGCGAGCTAAAGCTTTTGTGTAACGTGCTGATAATGTGTCATACAAGTTATCTTCTACAGCTTCTTCAGTTAAGCTGAAGCCAAGAGCGATAGTTTGATGATTGTATCGAGCTGTCCAAGCTTCTTGAGCATTGTCATAAGCGATTGCAGTGCCTTCGTTTTTGACTGGTGCTGCTGAGAAACCTGAAAGTTTTGTTTCTTCTTCGAATGAACGTTCTGATGTTTCTGTTTCATAAATTTCTTTATGTTCTTCACCATAACGTTTGTATTCTAGACCAAATAGTGCATTTAGTCCTGGTAATAGCTCTTTAAGGAGCTGTGCGCGTGAAATTGCCATGTTCTATTCTCCTTAATTAAGCTGGCGCTGTGCCGACGGTTGATAATTGTTGATGCCATGTACCATTAAACTTAACGATAACTTCTGTGTAATTACCAGTTGCTACATCGATAGTTTCTGGAACAAGACCTGTAACTCTAAATAACAAGTTAGTGCCTGTAGCAGCAGTAGAACCATTAATAGATGAATTAATGTTACCTGTTGCTGGATCGCCTGTACCTGTTACACCACCAACGCTTGAATTTAAGATAGTGCCAGCTACTGGAACAATAACGCTTGATGCGTTAGTAACTGCTACTTTAAATTCTGCAGCTGGGTCATTTACAACATAAGCAATAACGTTAGTTACGCCAGATGCTGGTGCATATTGAGCTTGCACTGTTTGACCTGATGAATTTGTGTATTGAACACCAACTACAACGCCTACAGCATAAATGCTAGAAGCGCCTGTTAATGCTACTGGTGATACTGTACCACCCGTTACGAATGCAACTACTTGACCGTTATAAACAGCTTGGCCGCTTGTTACAGGATACTGATTAGTAGCGCCTGCATATGCGATGCCGTCAAAACGGTTAATAGGTTTAAATCCGTACGGAGTATCGACTGTTGGAAAAGCCATAATAATCTCCTTAAATTTTTATATTAATTACCTTTACCAAAGGATGTTGTAGACTTCTTCTCTGAGAAAAGAGGCATACGTGCATCACTTTGTTTTAAGAAGCTGTTATCAACTGCATCGGCTTGTTGCTGTGCTTGTTTAGCATAGTGAGCCTTACGTTGACCTACAAACTCCTCAGGGATCTTGCAAAGTAATAAGCCGCCAATTTCAACGCCGTCTTTGAAACGGGAATTTTGGTCGACCATCAACTTCATTTCAGGGTGGTCCGCTAATTTAACGGGTTCCCATCCTTCACGCATTTTGGCAGAAACGTTTAGATTATCAGCCTCGTTCATGACACTTGTACGAACCCATCTGTAAGCCCAACCAGGTACCTTCTTAAACTCAGGTAGTAATGATGCAGGTTTCCAGCTATCAGGTCTTTGAAATTCGTCTCTTGATTGTAATTCACGATCTTGTCTATTATCCATTTGCGTTCTCCAATTTTAAAGTTTCTCTTGCATATTGTTCCGGTGTTAGACCAAATTTCTTGGCTAACGCTACTTGTGTCTTCGTCAGACGCACTTTTTTAGGCGCGGTGCTACGCGTTGCCGGAGCAACTACAGTCGAAGGTTTTGTGCGCTGGGCGGGTGTTTCCTCGTCTAGCGTTGCATCCCCAAAGTATTCTGGGAATCGTTTTTGCATCGTACTATCTATACGACGATAATATTCATCAGATGTAGGACTAATCCCACTTCTAACTAATTTCTCATGTAAGCCTAATGCAAGGCTTGTCATTTCTTCATCAGAACCAAACCACTCATTCTTTTCTTGCCATTTTAAAGCTTTATCGTCTGGTTTAAATGAAGGTTGTTCATTTTGTGGTATATATACAGGATTTTCAGCTTCCTGTAAAGTCTTTTCATATTGAGGTCTATAGTTTTGAGCTTGCGACAAACGCATTTGAGCATCGTTCATTTTCTGTTGTGCTTCAATGATTTGTTCAGTATTGCCCGAATCATATGCTTCACGATAATCACGTTTAGCTAAATTAAGCTGATTCTCTAAACCTGCTTTAAGCGTCTCAATATAAGTTGCTTCGCCAGAACTTAAAGTTGTTTTTAACTTCTTATTCTCTTCTGCGATTTGTTGGGCAAATCTAATTGCTTCTTGTCTTTCACGGTCGGCAGCTTCTTTAGCACGTCTTTCATCATGCCAAACTTTTTTAAGCTGCGCCATACGTTGTTTAACTCGTTCAGAGTAATCATCAAGCGTATCTTTTTCTAATTCTTCTACCACGTCTTTTGGTAAAGGCTCACGACCTTTATCTTGTGGAGGTGTATCGTCCTCTATTTCAAGGTCAATATCATTATCGTTAACCTTAGCTTCTACCTTAACTTCTTTAGGTTCAGCTTCTTTAGGACTTAAATCAACTTCTTTTTCATCAGGCAATTTACTACCTGGTATTTCGTCATCATCTGGATATTCAAATACAATATCGCCATCTTTTACGTCAGCCATTTATTTCTCCTTATGCGCGAGTATAACCGCGTGGGTCTTGCACGACACCTTCTACAGTGTCATCGTTTATGATTCGGAATTCTCTTCCGTGGATTTTAAATCTAGTACCTGCGTATGCACGTGTTAAAATAAAATCACCCTCTTTACACCATGGACCAGTCGGAAATCTTGACT
>Ga0315900_10011830_pt1 | contig 10777 bp, 10 predicted proteins | sample LakEriMetagenome_FD_203521 | JGI IMG/M metagenome (GOLD analysis project Ga0315900, IMG submission 203521) | Freshwater fungal communities from buoy surface, Lake Erie, Ohio, United States - Buoy 12 MA114 | ecosystem: Environmental > Aquatic > Freshwater > Lake > Lake biofilm | place: USA: Lake...
TGTGAAACCTTTTTTTTGTCATTACTTACTTTTTTAAACCCTTGCTCTTATCTAGCCAATCTATTAGAGCCCTTCTGATAAAACTTTCGGTAATCAATTCAGTATTTTCATCTTTTTCAATCGAAAAAAATCCATGGTCGGCCGCTAAAGCAAAACTACCATGTACCATGCTTGATCTTTTGGGGTAAATGCCTTTTTTTAAATGTTCAATATTTTCAGGCAATGATAAATGATTCTCCATAAAATCTTTGAATAATTTAGTTGGACCATCTCCTAATGGCTTTGTACAAGTTGGACAAACTTCGTTAGAGGGGTTTGGCAAAAGGCATTCAATTGCAATAGAAAATGGGATAATGGATAATTGCTCTTGGTTGTATAGTTTTGAACCCACATTAAACCAATAAAGGGAACGTCTGAAGTTTTCTTTTGACTCCTTGGGCAAATTGTCGAATAAATGCAGTTTATCCTCCATTTCAACAGGTAATTCAATTTCACTACTTTGAAACCATAAATGATTATAGTAGTCTTCGTTGCCAGAATACCTTGCAACATTAGGAATTTCAGAAACTGAGAAATTCTCACCAGTTTCAATATCGGATTCATGAGCATTGAACGCTTCATAAGCCAAATGATATTCTGGAACATTCTCTATTTGTAGAATTGTCCATTTAGGCTGACCGTTTCCAACAGCAGGTGATTTTAAAGAATGAGGTAATAGTAACGTTAGCAACCATTGATAAAAGTCCAATGCTTCCAGATACCTGTTGGTTTCTATTAAAATATTCGGGCTTTTTTTTGTTCTTACTTCAAGAATAAATGGAAATGGTGGACCCAAATATTGTTTAGTTGCCATTAGACCAAGATGGTCCATACCCCATGCAAGTCCCTTTCCGATTTGTGAATTGTTTAAACAGGGTTTGATTCTAAAGTCATCTTTCCATTGAAATTGACCTTTAAGAGGTTTTTGAGAGAATAAAATTCTATGACGAATTAAATAACCGTGGTCTCCATAAATATCGTTTAAGGCGTTTTCTACAAACTCGATTTGAGATTTTTCACTACTTAATAATTTCCCAGTATTAATTTCAAAAAGTTCACCGTCTTTGTTAAAATTTATTTTAGCCCAAAAGCTTTCCTGATTCTCTGAATTACCTAACATATAAGATCGTTTCCCAATTCTGCTATACCCTCCAGCTTTAAATTGAAAAGTGCTGATAATATCTTTATCTGAAATTCCAGCGTTTCGAAGTCGTTCTAATAATATCATGTATCTATTTCGTTTGTATTATGGGGTGGTTTCACATAATCGGGTCAGGCAGAGGAATTTCACCTCTGCCTTCCCACAGAACCGTGCGTGAGACTCCCATCTCACACGGCTCTTCATGTTCTTCGTCGCTGCTAATGTAGTCATGGTTGAACCAATTTCCAATGCTCGAATAGATGGGGTTGTTGCCGGTGTTGCTGCTTGAGCCACCGCACAGAGGCGTATTTATACAGCCCCTTTTCCCATTTTACCCATTTCAAAAGCCGATGATTTAATCCGTTCCATACGTCGCGCATGCCCGCATGCCAGAATTTGTGGAAGTAAGCGACCAGTCCACGGATGATGGGATTCAGCTCTTTAGCCAGGCTTTCTAAGCTGCCCCGCTTTTTGTGTATCTCCATCTGTCTGAACTTCTCCCGCATCGCTTGTTTTGCCTTTTGGCTCACAAACGTGCCGGGCAGCGTCATGCTCCTTCCGTTTACTTCGCGGCATACCGGGCGTATGCTAAATCCCAGAAAGTCGTATTTCCTCGGGTAGCGCTTTTCGGCCTTTCCCCTAAGGTTTACGATTTTCGTCTTTTCCGGGTGCAATAAGAGTTTGCAGGCTGTCATGCGGGCTGTGATGGCCTTCAGCATGAATATGGCCTGCTTCTCGGTTTTGCAATGCACTACGATGTCGTCTGCATAGCGCTCAAATGGCTTCTCAGGATGGTTAACAGCCATCCATTGGTCGAACACCACATGTAGGAACAGATTAGCCAGCAATGGACTGATCACGCCCCCTTGCGGTGTGCCGGTTGAACGCTTGCGCAGTTTCATTTCGTGCATGATGTCGGCTTTCAGCCAACGTGCAACGTACAAATGAACCCAGTTGTCTTTGCAATAATGCCGTAACGCACGCATCATCAGCTCATGATCGATGGTTTCGAAGTAGCCTTTGATGTCGAGGTCGATGGCGAAGTCGTGGTTGAAACAGTTGGCCTGACTTCTGGCCACCGCGTCGTGTGCGCTTCTGCCCGGGCGATACCCGAAAGATGCATCATGAAACAGCGGCTCTAATTGCTTTTCTAAATGGGTTTTGACTACCTGTTGGGCTATTCTGTCCAGAATGGTGGGAATGCCCAATGGGCGTACTCCCCCGTCTTTCTTCGGAATTTCAACAGACTTGACGGGCATTGGATGGTAGGAGCCGGAACTCAGGCGGTTCCATAGCTTGTACAGCTGTGCAGGCAGGTTTTTATCCAACTTTGCCCACGTCATACCGTCAACTCCGGCGCTGCCTTTGTTCTTCCTGACCTTCCAATACGCCTGCCATACCATCACTTTGGTAATGGGTTGCGACTTCGTTTCATAGTAGTTCATCATCCCGTTTTGCGGTTGTAAATGTTCCATGAAACACAAACATGCCAAGCCCTTCGCTCCACAACCATTACAGCTGCTTCATCACTACTACGGATTGGTCTGCCGCCATCGTTGCACCGCAACCACGGTGTTCGTTTCCCCCTGCCTTTCAGCGGGTTTGGCAAAATAACGATGACTTCACTTGTTCCGATGTGCCGCCCGGTATGATGTCTTGCCAACTTAACCCCGGGAGAGACGCAGCCAGTAATCCGGCACCCACTGTGCTTGTCCAGGATGCAAACGTAACCACCCTGTTTTCTCTCCGTCTTGCCCATACGAGGCTTCATCATTGGTTCACTTGCGTTCAACGCATCATACCACAACTGCGAGATTCTTAGTTCTCGCTCTTAAACCCCTCGCTCATCACTGTGTAGTTTCTGGCACATCAACATGGGCCGTTTTGAAGGCTCCTCTGGAAAGGCGCCTTCGGGAGGACACCCGACTTGCGTCGGTCTCCCATCAGCACTTCAGCATGTATCTGAGTTATTTCTGTTCTCATTGACTTCAAGTCACACGAGGTTTGCAGATTGGCGATGGGCGGGCTTTTCAGCACAAAAGTTAGTTCGGAGAACTGAACTTTCTGCTACCACAAAACTGTCAAGCGGAAGACGAAACCCCGCCTATTGCCAATGTGCTGTTAGCACCAGTATTTTTCTTCCGTTTGGGTTTCACAAATTTAATTGTCTTGCCAGTCGCAAATAAAAGTTTGTCAATAAAGTATGTGTATTCAGCTATAGCTTTCAATTCATTTGTAAGTTCGTCACTTTGCAACCAATTTATGTATTCATTTATTAATGTCTTGTGTGTTTTCTTTAGGGTTTCTAATTTCTGTAGTGTTTCAATATTATTGTCGTCAGTTGATTTATAAATAGCAAATGCTCTGAGAACGTGTTGGTCAATTATTGGTTGTCCAGGCGTTTTAGTTCAATATTTACCAAATTGATAGAACACTAAAGCATCGTCTTGTTCGTTGCTGTTATCATTAACTTCTTTAATGCCTTTTATTATATGTTTTATTTTTTTAATGTCGCCATTTTTCCAAACTGTAGAATAAAGTAATTTTGTTAATGGGTCGGTTAATTTTTCTGTTATATCTTTTTTAAAAGTAAGTGTATTTTTATCAATTAGGTCATTATTTATTAATTCGTCAATGTCGCCATTGTCAAGTTTAAATTTAATTTGCGGGTAGGCGTCACTTTTCATCCTGTTTTTAATTGGAATGTCCAAAGTGTCGAGTATTTTGTCAATATCCTCGGTCGTTTCAGATTTTTTGATTAGGTCGAATACTTGATTTGTAAATTTTTTAGCTTCTAAGTGTGTCATAATTTTGGGATTTTGTCGTCTTTTTTTGGTTGTGTCAATATTGGTGCTAACGGTTTGCAAATAGGCGCAGGCAGGGCATTTTACCACTGAACTTTCTACGAAGAAATGAACTTCAAATATACCACTATCTTGTCCTTCGAAGCAGCCTCCCCCTGCTTGAGCTTATTTGCTGTTAAGGGCTGGCTTTCATTCAAATAAATATTTTTTGTACTGTAAATCTTTCTCTGAACCCTTGTGTCTGCTCCGTGTTGCAGGATATAATAGTATTAATTCTATTTTCCTATTATCGAAAACAAAATGAATAATTTCACCATTTGCGGAATCTTTGCTTACGGTAATTGTTACATTTTTTGATAGTGAACCTAAGTTACATTTTAAGCAATCATAGGCTAGTTTATAAGTGCAGCAAATTCTTGAAATATTATTAGATTTCAATATTTGAATCAATTTCCCATTTTGAATTATATTTTCGATAGGAACCAAATCCGAATCATTAGCACTATCCGACTTTCTTTTGATAGATGAGAAAACATCAATAAAACCTAATTTATTCTCTACGGAGAAAATCTCTTTTCTTCTTTTGTTTTCAATAAATGATTCCTCAGCATTTTTATGCTGTGTTTTCTTTAAATGTGCATGTTTAATATTATCAATTCTATTCCAAAACTGATTCCTTTCGGATGAATAAAAGAAAAACCCGCTTTGCTTTTCGGTGTATTCCTTTTTTGGAGGAAATGTTCCAACAATTAGTACGCGTGCTGATTTTGGGATAAATCCATTTGATATAGGATGATTTTCAGTCATTTTATTCAGCTTTGATTATCTTAAAAGTCTGCTTCATATTTTCTCCAACATTAAACATATAAATACCACCTGATAAATTGCCCAATTCAATTGTAGTGCTTTCAGCGTTTAATTTTCCTGATAATACAACTCTTCCAGTGTTATCATAAATGGAATAAACCGACCCGATAAGTTTACCGTCTGCTTTTACATTAATTACACTTTGTGCTGGATTTGGAAAGACTGAGAATAGTTTGTCTTGTGAGGTTTCATTTATGCCAACATTATTATTCACGGTTAAAACTGCAACATTTGACGTATCAGAGCATGAGCCAGAAGATACAATGCATCGGAACGGTTGATTGTTATTGCTCATCGTCACATTCGATACTGTTAGCGTGTCGTTTGTTGTTCCGCTATATTGCCCTACACTATTCAGATTTTGATAACCCACACCAAGGTCTGTTTGCCATTGGTATGTAGCATTTGGGTCAGTTGAACTAACTAAAAATTGAGCGTTGTTGTTTATGTTGATTGTTTGATTTGCTGGCTGGGTGTTTACTGATAATTGGCATCCATTGTACAACTCTGTTATTTCCTGTTGGGTTAGGGCACGATCCCATATGCCTATGTCATCAAGTTTCCCATCGATATATTCAGAAACTGAAAAAATGTCTACTCCAAAATATAAATTTTGAGATGAACAACCTCCAATTGAAGTAGAGTTTTGAGCTTGGCCAGCATATGCACCATTTTTATAGATTTGTGTATTACCACCAACTCCAGAACTGACATAAACTAAATGTATCCAATTGCCGGTTGTTATTGAAGTTGTATTTAATATTCCACCTCCATTACCTGAACATCCTGCGCCATAGCCAACATATAAATTATTATTAGAAGTCACTGCTCCCCAAGTCGTACTTGCAGAACTACCTAGACAAACAAATTGCATATTCGCAAATGAATTATCTTGATTAAGCCAAACTGAAAGTGAAAATGATTGTGTTGGAATATTGTTTTGAGGACAAACAATTTGAGCATTTGCATTAAAATCATAAGCAGAATTAGAATTACCAAAACGATCTTGAGTTAGCGAAGCATTGTTCACACTCCCATTGTTTAAATTACCACTTTCATCGTTGGCATTTCCGTTAAATGGCCACCAACCTACAAGTCCATTTGAGGGAACGTAAGATGGTACTTGAGCCATTGAAATCGTTGCAAGTCCTAAAATTGCAATTGTGGTTACTAGTAAATTTTTCATTTTCATTTTTTTGTTTTTTTTTAATTGTTAAACCAGTGGGCAATTTCGGTTCAAGCTTGCCCTTAATCGGGTCAGGCAGAGGAATTTCACCTCTGCCTTCCCACAGAACCGTGCGTGAGACTCTCATCTCACACGGCTCTTCATGTTCTTCGTCGCTGCTAATGTAGTCACGGTTGAACCAATTTCTAATGCTCGAATAGCTGAGGTTGTTCTCGGTAAGGCTGCTTGAGCCACCATATCGAAGAGAAGAAGCCCAGATCTTTAACCGTATAAACCGGACTGCGCGCCCTGGCACATGCAACAGGCGTGAATTTCTACAATCGAGGAATTGCCCTGTTGAAGGAAAGACCGATTTTGCGGGGTCAACTTCCCGGAATAAGGGGTCAATATCGTCGGAATACACAACCCGCCCCGGCTTGGTTGGGTTATAGCCAACGCAAGCCTCTTCTTGCTTGCCATAACGGGTAATTACCGTACTATCAATGTCAATGGTCATTTTCTTTACGGCCATTGACTCAAACCAAGACTTCATTATGGTAGGAAACACCTCGTTATTCCGGTCAACGCTAAACTTGCTGAAGAATCTGCTAAATGAGCTGGCGCAACCCATACCGCGCTCCCACCCAAAAATCTCCCTGATGACTTCATCTTGCCGGATACACTCTGAATGCGCCAGACGTCTTGAGCCCAGCACCACGCTGGTCATGAAGCCTTCCACCAAATCTATTGACTCGTAACCCCGATTGCTGCCCTTCTGCGGCAAATCTGCCTGCAACAAACAATCGCGAATCCCACTCTGCAAGTAGGTCTTGTAAAAGAACTTGATGCAGCCCCACGGGCTTATCTTTCGGCTTGTATAATCATGTCTTAGGTCGTGCATGATAACCCAAATCTACGAGGCGGAACGCTGTCATCAGCGAAAAGTTATTCTCTAATGCACGATTTGGGATTAATTCAACTCCTTTGACCTTAACAATTGATTATTTATATCCAACAATTGCTCTTTGTTGATTTGTTGTCGGTGCACATGGTTTACAAACTTCCGCAATATATCTATCACGTAGAAGACTTGAATTTGATAGTTGTGAATAAATTCTAGGTCTACTTGAAGCAGGTGTAAAAAATAGAGCATGTCTAAAGAAAGGAAACGCCCTTGAGTCTAATGAGCAAATTAATTTGCAACCAGAAACACGAAGCAAACCTACCAAATGTGGGTCATCAAAGTCAGGATCTGCGATCATACCATCCACAACAAGTTGTTCCGCATCCACTAAATCAGTTGGGATAAATACTGCTTTACCAGCTTTTTTTAATTGTAGAAATAATTCTAAATATGATCCTTTAATCTCATTAATGTATTGGGTTCCCCCAAAAACCAATTTCCCCTTGCCGTAAACTATCCAATCTAGAATTGGTTTAAATTGTGAATGATTTGAAGCGTTTTGTTTAAACACACTCGCTAACACATTTGTATCAACAATTATGCACATATAATTATATTTCAAGAAGATTCAGTTGTTCCTTTATAAAAAACTCCCTGAATTCCTTAGGCTGATTTTCAGGTAGCGTGCCGTCAGCTTGAATGGGAATACAAGTCAATTCATTTGTTCCGTTGGTTCGATCAAAGAACACTATTTGACTCTTTATTTGATGCGATCTATATGATTTACTGAATTTATTTAGTTTAAGCCGGAATCTGTCAATTGTAAAGTCGCTATGGGTCTCTATGATAAAATTCTTATTATCATTCATTGCGGATTTCAAAACAAAGTCACCAAACGCAGCTTGTCCTCTTGGGTGTAAGTGAATCTCTGGTTGTTGTAATGCGAACCATGTACCTTCACGTCTCGCAATTACCTCGATTATCAAAGGTAATATTTGAGAAACACCGTAACCGACATTTGTAATCTTCAATGGCTGATTATTAAGTAAAACTTGCAATTCAAATGGTGAAGTTTCACCTTTCCCTAATGGGTTAATAATAATATTATCAAATAAGCCACTGTCCTTTCCAAATTTTTGCAGAATTGTTTCAACTTTAACTTTTGATTTGGTTGTACTCTCTTTCCCAATAAGTTTCTTAAGCAAATACGGGGCATGAGTGCCATCAGGGTTAAATGTGATTTTATAACTATCATAAGTTCTTTTCGGGTCTGTTCTTATTGGGGCCAACCATGCAACATCCAGCAAAAAATTTGGCATGTGGAAGGAGTTCCGCTTAGTTTTGCTTCTTGGGTCTGTGTTTTTAATTTGAGCAATAATTGTTTGAACATAAAACAATAATGGCTGTGAATAAAAAGGAGATGTTTTCTCATCTTTCGTAAACGCTTTATTTACCAAGCCGTTGTTTTCAACCCATTTCTTAAAATATTTCAACTTGTTAGCTTCAGTGATACTCGTTAGGTCAACAAATGAATATCTATACTTCACATTCTTTTGTTCAACAACTGTTTGAATATTTATGTCGTTATTAATAAGAGACAATTCTTTTACTGAAGGAATGCCTTCAATATTTTCAAACTTTAATTTGATTGCGCTTATTCCCTCATCCTTGTCGAGATAGTCGCCAAGGATCCCGATTTCAAAATACTTTTTTGTCTTATTCGCGTAGCTAGCAATTTCAGAGTAATAACCAAGTTCTGCCTCTTCAGAATTGAATTCCTGGGAAAACCAAAAACGATGGTCGGATAGAATTTTTATTAGCTTAAGAACTGAGGTTTTACCTGAACTATTTTCCCCAACGAAAAAATTTACATTTTCAAGAGGAAGAAAGGTTTTATTAAACCCCCTAAAATTATCAAAATATAATACAGGCATACTGTCGATTATTTTGAATTTGAATGTATCGGTATTTCAAGGGCCTATATTTAATCATAATTGTAAAATACTGATAACAAAATTTCTACTACCAATTTCGCTGCTTCCACATAATATAATAAAACTTTCGAAGATTCTTAATATTTCCCAATTCGAGGCATGGTTTTGAACCCTTCTATTGCTCTTAGTTGTTGTCATCTTTCAAATTACGGCTTTAGTCAACTGGTTTTGTGTAGCACTTTTTCAAATTTATACAAAGAATGAAATATTGCAAGATGGTTGTGGGTAAATGGTAGATAGTCGTGGTGAGCAGCGAGTGGGTTTGATGCGTTGCGTGGTTGCTTGTGTTATTAGGGAAATAAGGCGTCGACGTAAGGATGGGCTTGTCGGGAAAGGGTATAGATATTTTCGTCGAAAAGTTGGAGGGTGAGAGATTTTCCCGACTAAAACAGTCGGGACTGCTCCGTTAACCCTACCTACGATAGGGGCACGGCACTGCGCAGCGGTGGAGGCGGTGGTTCTTTCTTTGGTGGCCTTGTAGCTCCGAATCCCGGTGCATTTTCCCGACTGAAGGAGTCGGGACTGCTTCGCTCCCCCTACCTACGATAGGGGCACGGCGCTGCGCAGCGATTGAGACTTCTTCGACCGCGAGCGAAGTCTCGCGGCTCAATCACCGGGCTTGGGTGGCTGCGTGGTGTAGCGGAAGGCGCTGAAACTCCTGGCAGGAAGTAAAATGCTTTGCGCTTCTTGTTTCGCGGCCTGGGGCGTGAGGGGCTGGGCGCTGCGCCAGTTGAGGCGGAGGTCGGGAAATTGGCTGTGGTAGAGGCGGCGCGGGCTGTTGCCGGTGTGGATGAAGAAGCCGAGTACGGTGTCGCCCTTGGAGATGAAATAGGCGTAGGCGCTGTCTTGCGGGATGTATTGGATGCGGCGGCCGGCCTGGAAATGCGCGGGGTGCTGCGATCGGATGGCCGCCAAAGCCCGGAGCCAGTCGTGCAAGTCGCGCTGCGCAGGGCTGAGCTGTGCAGACTGAAAGAGGTCGAGGCTGTCGCCGGGCCAGCCGCCGGGATAATCGCGGCGGATGATGCCGTGCGGCCCTGCGCCGTCCATCCCCAACTCGCTGCCGTAAAACACGCAAGGAATGCCGCGCTGGGTGTACAGGAGTCCGTACGCGATGCGCAAGGTGGCGGGGTCGTTCTTGTACAAAGCAGCCGCGCGGTCGAGGTCGTGGTTGTCGACAAAGGTGACGAGCTGCTCCGGATGCCGGTAAATGCCGTCGCCGGCCAGACAGTAGTAAATGCTGCTGATGCCGGTATTCCAGCCGAAGGGTTCGCGCAGGCCGCGGTGCAGGGCAAATGCGAGCTGGAAATCGGTGACGCCGTCGAGCGCCACCGCGTTCGGGTCGCTCATGCGGTTGTGCGTCCAGATGGCTTGTGCTGCGGGTATATGCTCCCAGGTTTCACCGAAGATGAAGAGCCCGGGGAAAGCGGCCTTCAGGCGCTGCAACAATTGCAGGAGAAAGGCTTGCTCGGAATAGGGATAGGTGTCGATGCGCACGCCCGATGCGCCGGTCTGCGCCACCCACCAGAGCGTTTGCTGGATGAGATAGCGCGCGAGCAGCGGATCACTCTGGTCGAGGTCGGGCATGTGGTGGTCGAACCAGCCTTCGCGCATGGCCGCCTGCTCGGAGGGCGCTGCGTACGGGTCTGACAAGGCTGCGATGCGGTAATTGCTGCGGCGGAAGCTGTCGCTGAGATGGAACCAGCTCTTGCGGATGCGGTCGCGGTAAAACGGATGCCGGTCGCCGATATGGTTGTACACGCAGTCGAGCACGAGGCCGATGCCAAGCTTGCGGCAGGAATCGCGGAGGCGCTGCAGCACGTTCATGTCGCCAAAACGCGGGTCGATGCGGTAGAAATCGGTGCA
>Ga0315900_10011840_pt1 | contig 10773 bp, 12 predicted proteins | sample LakEriMetagenome_FD_203521 | JGI IMG/M metagenome (GOLD analysis project Ga0315900, IMG submission 203521) | Freshwater fungal communities from buoy surface, Lake Erie, Ohio, United States - Buoy 12 MA114 | ecosystem: Environmental > Aquatic > Freshwater > Lake > Lake biofilm | place: USA: Lake...
GTAGTACACGCCATGTCCCGCAGTGCGCCGACGCATCGATTTCACGCGATCTCCACAACCACTCATCAACACGATCAACCCATGACCCACCTTCTGCTATCCGTCGGCCTCCTCATGCAGCCCGGGCATGCGCCGGGCTGGGACAGTTACCACAGCAAGACCACGTTGGACCTGGCGTTCACATGGGAGCGCAACTTCATGGAACGGCTGCAGCGGTGCATTGCCACGGGCGACCCGGCATCCATCACCACCCTCACGCGCCCGGAGGACATCTGCCTGCTCTTCTGGCGCGATGACGAGCTTCTCTGGGTGCCCGACTGTTCGGGAACGGTGGACCAACTGGCGGAACAACTGCCGCAGATGTTCGACATCCGGTGTGACAGTCCGCGGTTCACGCGCTGGCGCGAGGGCGACTATGGTCATCTCGTGCAGGAGTGGGGCGGCTACCTGCTCAAGCTCACCATCCGCTACGCCAATGACCCGCGCATCGATCACCTGGTGGTGACCACCGACAGCAGCGGGCGCATCAAGGCCTTCTCCATGCACCGCGACGTGGTACGCTACCCGTACTACGACTATGACCTGGACCGGTTGGTGACGGAATAGGGACCACGCGACGACCGCAGCCAGTGGGAGGGAGGCATTCGCGCAATACTGGAAGCACGCGCGCGAGCTCCGCAGCAGGGACGGAAAAAAGTTGGCCGAGCGGTTGGAAATACCGATTCTTTTTCCGAACTTCGTGTCACTTCCAAAAAAGGAAGTACAGCCATGAACAACACCCCCTCCATCGTTTTCATCAGTGCTCCGGGAGGGGAGTGCATGCACGCTGTGATGGTGATCGGCAGGACCCGCGAACGAGGGGTCTTGTAGGGCCACTCCAACCGGGACCTCCCGGTGCGCTCCGGTCACGGACCAGGGTTTGTAGTTCGTCGTGGATCGACAGGCGAAGCCTGTGGCATGCCCCCGCGCAGCCCCACAGCCGCCTCCGGGCCTCCGCCCGTTCCACCGCGCACACCCTGCCTGCCCCTGCGCATCGCATGGCCCCGGCGAAGGTCCGGCCCACCGATCCGCCGAAGCGCGACCCCATGCCGGGGGGACCCGCGCCAGGTAACAGCCAAACCCATCACACCCATGGCTGCACGCAGGAAGAACATCACCGCACAAGAGGCGGTGGCACGCTTGGCGAAGAAGCGTGAGGTAAGGATCACCCCTAATAACGAGATCTTGGTATTGAAGCCCAACTCCCAAAAAAGGGTGGGGGATCTCGGTAACGGTTCGTGGGGTCTCATTGACATGTTGGTGAATCACTATGGATATCGACCCACGTATGTGGGCGGGTTTTCCTGAACACCACCCGGCGGCCCCGCCGCCGGATGGCCACCGATCCACGACCTGATGCTCTAAGTCTCCCTGTGCCCTGAGGCCCTCGAAGGGCACCCCAACCCCACCACACCCAATGCCCCCCAAACCCTTCCTCTACGGCCCCGACAAGTACGACGCGATACGCCATCGCCTCATCAAGCGCCTCCTGTACACCGACCTGCCCGACGACCTGAGCAACGAGGACCGCTTCGCATTGGTCCTCGACCGCGCGGAACAGCATGGCCTCGGCTTGTACGCCATCGAGGCCAATGCGGAGGACGGCGACTTTGAGGTGGAGGTGTTCGAGCTGTACGAAGGCCTTGCCTGCACCGACCCGCGCTGGTACAAAGCGGCCTTTACCAAGATGCGTAGTAAACCCCCCGGCTTCTCCTATGGCGGCAACTTCATGATACCCGAGCACCTCATCGAGGCCGAGGCCATCCGCGAGCGGACCGAACGCGGCAAACCCCTTCCCGGACAGCGATGAACAGCATCCTACGCATCACCCTCCTTGGCATGGCCTTGTTGGCAGCCCTACACCACCGGGCGCAGACCGTGGCCTTCGTGGTGCTGGATGAGCACAAGATCGACGCATTCCATCGAAAGCTCATCGAGGCGCTCCATGTGCCCGAACGTGCAACCCGTAGCTGGGGCTGTTCCTTCGAGGTGCTGCAGCTCAGGCCCCGCACGGCCCGGCAACGTGGACTTCCGCAGCGCAGCCTGGTGCGGGTATCCCACGTTGAGGCGCAAAGCCCCGCCGCTGTGGCCGGCCTGCGGAAGGATGATCTGCTTCTGGCCGTGGACGGCCAGGCGCTGAGCCCCCGCAACTACAAGGTCCGCATGGCCTCCATGCCCGCCGGAACGCCCGTGCCCATCACCGTGGTGCGCAACGGCCAGCGCATCACCACCACCATCACCACCGACCGGCCCGTGCGCGTGCTGCCCGTGGCCCACCCCGAACTGCTCGACCCCTTCACGGACAACCAGGGTCGCCTGGACCGCGCACAGTTGGCCTACCTGCGCGGCCTGGGTGCTGACCACGCCGTGCTGCTCGGCACCCACCACCTGCGTAGCCATGGCAAGGTGGCTGTGCCTTTCCGCGACGAGCTTGTGACCAGTTACAACAGCGACCAGTTGAGCTCCGTGCAATACACCGCCACCTACCACGTGGTGGACCTGCGCGACGGTCGCACCCGCCCCCTGCCCCTGTCCGTGATCACCGCGCAGCCGGGTTGCACCACCAGTGACTGGTCCACCTGCTCCGACCTGCCCACCTTCGTGCACGACCTGCTCGCCTTCGTGCGCGACAGTGCGCCCACCCCGGCGGACAGCCTGCCTGCCGCTGACATCGAGGCGGCGCGCCCCACGCTGATGGTGCTGCCCTTGCGGGCGCAGGAGGGCGATCTGGTGGGCGGCACCTTCCAACCCACGCACGAGGAGCGCCTGCTCATGGCCGCCCTCAAGGACCGGCTGGAGGACCACGGCTACGCCACCGTGGGCTTCGAGGGCACGCTGCGCCGCATCCAGGCCGAGCGCCTGCTGCAGAACGGCGCACCCGCCGATGTGCGCGCCCTGATGCTCGATGCCGCCCGCGCCGACCTGCTGCTGGAGTTCGGCACACTGCCGGGCGAGGGCTGCACGCGCGACGTGGAGTTCCGCGTGCGCAACGAGGCCACCGCGCGCGATGTGGCCTCCGACATCCGGCGCTTCAACACCTGCAACGGCCCGGACAGTTACAAGGCGGTGGTGGCCGATGTGCTGCACGGCGGCTTGCTGCTGAAGCTGGATGCTGAACTGCGCGCCATGCGCACCCACGGCCGCCGCGTGGCCGTGCTGGTGGAGCTGGACCCCGCCGCCACCCACCAGCTGGGCACCGTGGTGAACGGCCAGCCGCTGGCCCGCCACGTGGAACAGGCCGTGCAGCAGCGCGCCCTGCGCGGCGACTATGCCCTGGCCGGCGCCGTGGACCGCAGCATGCGCTTCAGCGGGGTGGCCATCCCCCTGCTCGCCGCGGACGGCAGCGCCTATACCCCGCACGCCTTCGCCCTCGACCTCGCCGCGGACCTGCACGCCCGCACGGGATTGGCCATACGCGCCACGGCCATCGGTGCCACGGTGACGGTGGTGGTGGAGTGAGGGGGCTTTTAATTTGCATGCATGTCTTACAGGCAGCTACTGAATAACGCCACCCTCAACATCCCACCGGATGTGGTGCGCTATATCCGACTGGTGGACCGCGCAGAAAGAACGGATGCACCCCACTTCATGCAAGAGCAACTGGCCGCTTTGGAGGTGGTGGGCGACCCCGAGGCGCAGCGTGACCCGCTCGTGGCGCTGCTGCATCTGATGGACCAGCGCCACGCCTTTGACGACCGAATGGGGCGTGCCATGGAATTTCTTTTCCGCTGCTTTGGGCGTGACCGCGACGAGACGCGTTTCCGCACCCTGCGTGAGCAGGTGGAGTTCCTGCTAACCGGAGAGGACCTCATTGCTCCGCCGCAGGCGTTCTACAAGCTTCTGCTGGAGCAGCACCTGCGTTGGTTCCCATGGGTGCCAGGCAGCATGGAGGCCTCCGTTGCAGCCTTGGAGCACTTGCGCCTGCGCCTACTGGAACGCTTTGGCCCGGACGCTTGGGTATGGATGGCGCCGGTCTACAGGCGGGCCCTCCGCGAAAAGCACCAGCGCTTGGTACACATGCCGCGAGGACCGATATCGGGGCATGAGGTGATGGGGGCTTACATCGCGCAGTTGTTCCCGGAGGTGGGGTGAGCCACGCTGGAGCTACCTGCCCAGTGCCAGGTCCTGCGCAAGCCACGCGCTGCAAGGGCTCAGACCCAGTACTTCGCGCCCCTCTTCTGACCCTCGCTCTTCACGCGCCCTTCCGCCAGCAGCTGGTTGATTGCCCTGTTCCAGTCCTTCTCTAAAATGCGCGCTCCCGGGATGAGCGCGCTCTTGCCGTGTTTGCCTGGATGCATGGCCAGGTAGTCTAGTATGGACTGGGCTGCGGCGGCCACACCGATCACCCGAGGAAGGGTAGGGGGCACAGCTTGCACGGCATCGCACGGCCTCGGTCATTTGATGGTTGGCGACATGTGTTTCATGATGGAAAGCAATGCCCGGGTTTGCGTTGAGGTGGTGCCTTCCGGATTGAGAGGGCAAGGTGGAACCGCCTCATGTTGCGCAGCGTCGTTGGGAAGATCCGACGTCAAAGAAGAGATGTGATATTGCAGCTAGTGTGCAAGTGTTACTGCATCGCAGCACGTTGAGAGGGCAGATTTACTGCAACACGATCACGAGACGTATATCCACCGATACGGTTCTACAGGGTGCCTGGGTCGAACCAAGTGAGCTTGCGGGTATGCACGAAGGGCGCTCGGGGAGCCTCTTCCTGGAGCACCTGCTTCGCTAAGCGCCAATCGAAATAGCCGTGTGGATGCAGGTCGAACAGGACATGACCCACTCGTGAACTTACTTCATTCGCCATAAGTGCTTCGCGGATGTGTTTTCGCATCATTTCCTCGTTCCCCATGTCATTCCGATCGCCATGGATGCTCAGGGGAACAATGGTCATGCAGTAATGCGGATGGAGGATGGTGACCTTGTTGCGTTCGTTGCAGCGGTCCGCCGTTACTTGTGGATCAAAGTAATTTTCCGGTAGGTTTGTTATTCGTGTTCCAATCAAATCCAAACCGCCCTCCACATGAAGATTATCCGGCAGGGATGTTAATTGTTCGCAAGACCTCAAATCCAAATAGCCCTCCACATGAAGATTATTGGGAAGGGATGTTATTGGGCTTTCGCTCAAATCCAAATTACCACTCACAACAACCTTTTTATATTCTGAATTAAGTTTATTTATAAATTGATTTGATTTTGATGATAAAATAAATGATTTAAAACTACTTTCACTAAATGTTATTTCTTTCTTCTTTTCTTCCTCTTGCTCAAGAAGGATTGGTTTTACAACTTGGATCCGTGAGCCAACGGTAGCGCCATAGGTGGTCAACGCCAAAATGCCGATGGTGACCAAGTGCAAGCGGCCTTCGCGCATATCGTTATATGGGTTTTCAGAATGTTCATCCAAGCTTAAATGGTGAAAGTTCATAATGTTCACGTTTCCTGCAAATATAGCCATCACTTCGTTATGCGATGCGCAAACACGCCGCGCCCAAGCCTCGCTATCACCCCCTACCGCACCTCCGCCATGCTTCCCGCCGCGCCCTCCCGCCACCCGATGAGGCGCGCGGTGTGGTCGCAGATGCCGAACTCCTCCAGGTCGCCGGTGGCGGACATGATGTCGCCGCGGCAGTGCGTGCGGGCCAGGTCGTTGGGGCTGCTGCTTCCCCGGCCGTTGTCCGTGTAGAGGTCCTCGGCGCCGAAGAGGTGGAGCAGCTCGTGCGCCAGCACGGCCGTGCCGCACGGGTTGCCGTTGCGGTGGCGCTCGAAGACCACGGCCGTTTCCAGGTAGTTGCCGTACCGGTAGGTGGGCATGGCGAAGGCGCGGGCCGCAGCCTTGTGGAAGATGATGAGCACCAGCTGGTCGCCGCCAAGCTGCCGGTGCAGCGCGCGCGCATCGCCTCCGGACTCCGCCACCACCTGGCGCACCACGTCCAGCGAGGCGGCCTCCCACTCGGGCGCGTTGGGGCCGTAGGCGGGCACCCGCGCATCGGTGCCGGGGCAGGAGATGCTCCAGCGGAGGGTGTTGCCGCGTTCGGCCCCCTGCTGCTGCAGCCAGGCCATGCATTGCTCCACCCACGCCATGCGCTGCAGCCGTTCACGGTCGCTCCAGGCATTTTCGGTGGAGCCTGCGAACACGAGCAGCGCATGCACGTGACCGGTGAGCATGGTGGCGCTCTCGCTGCGGGGGGCAGGAGGCTTCCCCTCGCCATCGGTGCATGGCGGTGCCGCGTGGGTGGTGAAGGTGCAGGCGGTGGCGATCACCGCAACAAGGGATCGGGGGTGCATCATCATCGGTGGTCAAGGAGTTGGTGGATGGTATAGTGGCTGGGTCCCACGAAGGCCACATCGTAGGCGTTGGTGGCGACATTCCTGCCGGGCAGCTCGTCCACCACGCTGCCCACCATCACCTGCATACCCGGAGGGCGCAGGGCATCCAGGCTGCGGACGCCGGGCGGAAAGGGGAAGCCGACGGTATCGAGCGGTTCGCCCTGCAGGAAGCGGCGCAGCACCACGGCCATCGCGTCGCACAGGTTGATGGCGAAGTAGGCATCCACCCCGTGCTGCATGAAGGGAGCGGCGTAGCAGACCACGCGGCGCTGCGCCTCCTTCAGGTTGATGCGGTCGCCGCTTGCACTGCCTGCCGTGTAGCACGCGTGGGCGAACAGCACCAGGGCGCCATCGCGCAGGCCCAACCCCTCCGCGGTGGGCTCCGGGTCCACGATGCCATCACTGAGCGCAAGGCCGCCCACCAGCCTCGCATGGCGGTCATGTCGCACCCCGTGCCCGCTGTAAAGGAAGATATCCGCCCCTTGCGCGGCCCTCGCCACATCGGCCCATGCCGCGGTCGGGTGGTAGAAGGTGCTCACATGGACCCCGGCTTCGCGCAAGACGCTTGCCGCATCCTCCATCTCGGAGATGAACTGGGGTGTATTGCTCTCAACGGGTCCCACCGCGATCACGGCGCGCAACGTGCGCAGGGCTTCCGGGGCCGGGACCGACGGAATGCCCTCACCGCGCAAGGCCGTTCCATGGTCACGCAACGGAGCGGTGTGTGTTCCCGCGGGTGTGCTCCCGCTCGCGTCGGCCTGTACCATCACCTCCTCTTCCGCTTCCCGCCGGTCAACCTTGTTCGGGTGCTCCTTGCGGGTGCGTGGGCCGAAGAGGCCGGTATTCGGTCGGTGGGCGCGCAGCGCGACAGGGTCGCCGGGAACCTGGCGTTGGGCGGCGGCCGGTGTGGTGGGCCATGCGGTGCCCATGAGCAGCGCAATGGCGAGAAGGCGGACGTTGGTATGCATGGCGTTGCGTGTGATGTGAGCGGTGAATGGTTCAGTGTTGCGCGAGGTCCTCCACGCGCAGGGTGACGTCGGCCTCGAAGCCATACCAGCGGTCCTCCTCCAAGTGGGAGTAGATCATGCGCATGGAGGGCCCGCCAAAGTCGAGCAGGTGGAACACCTGGAGCTGTCCGGTCGTGGTGAGGAATTTCAGGATGACCTCACCGATCCCCACCTCGCCACCGCTGAGGTGGGAATACCCTTCGTCGCACCCGGAGATGTTCATGATCTCCAGACCTTCTACGGCAGGCTTTTGCAGGTCGAGCACGATGGTTCGGCCGTTGGGGAAGTGGCTTGTCTGCAGGTAGTGCGGCGTGGCGAGCACATCCATGCGTCCGGTATCGGCGTCCATGAAGTAGCGGAGCGAATCGAAGGCGAGATGCAGGCGCTGGGGCACGCGCAGCACCAGGTCATCCACCTGCGCTGTGGCGGCGGTGTTCATCAGCAGAACGATCGGGAGCAGGCGGCGGGTGATGGTGTTCATGGTGTGGGGCTCTTATAGGGTGAACGGAATTGGTGCGCACGAGCGTATGTATGTTCATTGCAGTCCCAACCCTTGCAGGTTGAGCAGGTGCAGGGCGTGTTCGTGGCCGGGCAGCTTGCGGTCGAATTCCAGCCACTGTTCCAGGAGCAGGGTGCGGAGGCGCCAGCGCAGGTGGCGGGGCTCGGTGCTGGAGAGCGCGATCTGCGCCAGCCCGAAGGCGGTACCCGCTCCGTTGAAGATGCTGTCCGCCCAGTGCTGGTTCTCCAGCATGGTAATGCGCTCCTCCGCGTCCGCGGTGATCTGCAGCAGGCGGTGGAACACGGCCGGGTCGCCGCCGTTCGCGACCAGCAGCCCGATCAACGGGCTCGCGCCCCTCTCCTCGGTGCATAGCCGTAGGCATATCATGGAAGCCAACCAGGGATGCGTGTGGGTGAATGAGGTGAACGCGTTCGAGCCAGGTGTGGTCGCGGCCTCGAGCCGTTGTTGGGTGTCGGCACCCGGCTCGTGCAGCTCCGCAGCGCAGAGGTCGGTGAGCCATGCCGCGCGCTCCGCGGTCGGCGTTCTGCGGTGAGGTGGCTTGGGCACCGGTGCTGCGCCGCCCGCGAGCACACGTTGCAGGTGCGCGTCCACCCGATCGGCGTACATGCTGCGGTAGTGTTCGGGCGTGTCCCACTGGTCGGTTCCGGGGCTGCTGCGTTCGCAGAGGAGCATGTCCCCCCACACACGGGTGATGCGTGCGTGCTTACCGAGCGCCTCCAGGTGCAGGAGGAGGACGCGGTGTGCCATGCGGCGATGGAAGGTGTCCTCCACCTCCATGGCGCATTCCCGCGCGTCATCCCACTGGGCCAGGTCCACGAACAGGTTGGTGGTGCACGTGAGGGCCTCGGCGCGCAAGGCAGCGTCCCGGATCTCGCGTGCGGCTTGGTGTGCACGCTTGGCGGATCGCCGGCCCAGCGCAGGGATGTGGCCGTACAGACCGCGGGCCAGGTCGCGCAGGAGGGTGGCCCGCTCCGCAGGGTCGTCGATCCCGTTGAGCATTCCGGCCACCACGTGGTGCGCTGGTTCGCCCTGCAGGATGCGATGAAGCGCGGCGGCGCGGCGTGCGGAACGGTCCCCATCGGGCCCAACGGCGATCGTGTGCAGCATGTGCGTGGCCATGTGCGCACCATCGGCGTTGTCGGCGGCGCGAAGGGCATGGGCCAGCCTGCTCAAGGCAGGCACGCGCACCGCGTGCATGGGCGCAAGCTGGCAGGCATCGAAGGCCTGGTCGGCAAGCCCCAGCTCGCCGGCCGCACGCACCAGGTCCGCCAAGCCCCGCTCATCCCCTGGCTGCAGGGCCGCCACAGCTTCGGCGAACAATTCGCGAGCCTGTTCCGGTTCACCCGCCCGATGCAGGATGCCCATGGCAATGGCACAGTCGCTAGGCGACTTGCCTTCACGCAAGGCCAGCGCGGTCCAGTGCAGGGCCTCGCGCCGGCGCCATGCATCGGCGCACTGGCGGGCGATAGCCAGCATCACCCTGCGGCGCTCGCCGCGGTGGTGCATGGTGCCGAGGACCTGCTCCGCCGCATCGAGGCGTGCGCTGCGCGCCATGGCGCGTGCGATGCGGCCACGGGCACGGTCCGCTGGCATGGGCTCTTCCAAGGCGGGCACCAGATCGAGCGCCTCCTCAAAGCGGCCGGTATCCGCGAGCAGTGTGATGATCGCGATGAGGCCCATTTGCCGCTCACCGGGCTCCGTGCACACGTTGTTCATCGCATGCAAGGCCTGCACATCGTGCACATCGGTGATCTGCTGGGTGTCGATCAGGTTCAACGACCAGAGCGTACCGGTGCGCAGCAAAGGCGCGGGGTCCACACCGAAGCGGAGGCATGCGCTGGTGACGCGGTGGATGAAGAGCGGCGGACACAGGTCGTTGGCATCGAAGGCGGCCGTGTGGTACTCCGCCGGAAGCGCCGCCATCAGCATACGCAGCACCTCGATACGCGGTGTTGGCGTGGTGGTCGCAGCGTGCAGCCCCACGAGGATGCGCACGAACCGGGCGTGGTCAAGGGGCGCATCCTTCCCGCCTCCGTCATCGATCAAGGCCTGCAGGCGGGTGAGGTCACTGGTCTCCGCAGCGTGTGCGATTGCTTCGGCCCCGGCGCCCTCGGCGCGCTGCTGGGCATACAGCTCCAGGCCGAGTTCCAGTGCGCGCTTGTCGAGCCGCATGCAGGCCGCATCGGTGGCGGTGCGCAGGAGGTCGATGGTCCAGCGGCCATCGCCGGATACCTGGTGCTGGCGCTTGTGCAGCGCGGCATCCATGGCGCGTGTGAAAAGCTCCTCGTGGCGTACCGGGTGTGCGCGGAGCAGGTGGGGCGCATGTTCCAGGGCATAGTGTTCCACGGCATCGCCGGTGGGGCGTTCCAGCGCGCCATCCAGGCGCTCCAAAAGGGCTTCGAGCAGGGACTGCAGCTGCTCGTCGGTGTGCGCGGCAAGCACGATGCGACGCACCTCATCGGCCATTCGGATGCGGCCATCGGGATGGCTGTCGAACCAGGCCGGGTGTTCGCGCACGAGCGCTTCGTGCAGCGTGCGGTCCCCGCCGATCAGCTGCGTGGCGAGGGTGTGGTCCACCGCGCCGCGCAACAGGGCCCAACGGGCCAGGCGGAGCGCGGTGGCGTGGTCATCGGCCGTGCGCAGCGCGCGGAGCTCCTCGGCGCACTGCAGTTGGCGCGGTGCGATGAAGGTGCTGGGAAGGATGCCCCGGAGCAGGGCATCAAGGATGGGTCGTTGCATGGTCATCGGATCTTGTTGGTCGGACCGGGTTCAGTTGAATTGTTCGGCGGCATCCACGCCGCGGCCTTGGTGGAGCAGGGTGGCCACCAGGCACTGGCGCAGCTCCTCCTGGATGTCCACACGGTCCACGCGATAAAT
>Ga0315900_10011841_pt1 | contig 10772 bp, 20 predicted proteins | sample LakEriMetagenome_FD_203521 | JGI IMG/M metagenome (GOLD analysis project Ga0315900, IMG submission 203521) | Freshwater fungal communities from buoy surface, Lake Erie, Ohio, United States - Buoy 12 MA114 | ecosystem: Environmental > Aquatic > Freshwater > Lake > Lake biofilm | place: USA: Lake...
ATATTAAAGTGTTTCCCCCATTTGCCCCCTGTGAACTTGCTACACCTGTACCTGCACCGCCAGCACCTATAATAATTGAAAGTGTTAAGTTTGCTGTACTAGTTACATTGGGAGAAAATGGTCCATTAGCTACCACTGAGGCGCCGCCGTTACTTGTAATTATAAGAGCATTTAAACTATTATCAACAATTGTAGGTGATTGGCAAGTCAACAAACTGGTGTTAGCAATTGCGGTTAGTGGTGCAGTTGGTGGAGTAAATGTTGAGGTGTAGACTGCAGTGCCTTTGACTACACGAAGGTTAGAGATGTATCCATAACCTGTAGTAAAATCATCAGGATAATCTCCAATATTTACAGGATGTCCTGTAGGAGTATAAGTTGCAGATGAGGTTGCTGTTGATACTAAAGAACCATTTATAAATGTTCTAAATGTACTACCTGATCTAGTCACCGCACAATGATACCATTGATTAGTGTTGACTGTTGTTGATCCAGTAAATGTTAAAGCTAAACCGCTAGTAGTATCGACAGTCAATCCGGTAGAGTTTAAACTGAATCCAAATCTAGGTACGCCGCCACCTCCATTGTTATAATTTATGTATAAAGTAAATCCGTTACCAAAACTTATCGGATATGCCCAACATTCTATAGTAAAATCCCCAGTACCAAATTCAAAATTCGCACTCGCACTAAGAGTTAGTCTATCGCCGCTACCATCAAAGTAAACACTATTACCCAATATATTTGTGTTTAATCCTGCTAGATATCTTTCTATAAATCCGCCAGCGCCACCACCTCCGCCAAGAGTAACGCCTCCAGCACCGCCTCCTGCTATAGCCAAATATTGTATTGAACTTATATTTGGGGCAAGAAGTGCTGCTTGATATTGAGGAAGTAATCCGTCGGCAAATGATTTATTTCTAATTGTGCGAGCAGAATTGCTAACAATAGCCATTAGGTTATCTCTGTTCCAAATAGATTAAATGTTACATTTCCTTGTACAGACATAACAGTAATTACATCAGTATTTGCCAGGGTTAAACCCAAGGTTAATCCTAATGAATCTTGTAACTGCAAAGGGGTATCAAATGCAATAAATTGTGCAGTTGTTAGTGTTGCGCCAGATCTTCTAGCAGCAACTCTAAATGTAACATTTGATGAAGATACATTACATACGTTTAATGTTGAAACGATTGCTTGTTTTCCTGCAGGAACAGTATATAAATCTGTGTAAGTATTAGCCGCAGGAACAGATTGTCCTAAAATTTTGTAATCTAATGCCATTTTTTATTTCCTTATACGCCCATTAGCATAAATGGGTGCGGTACGTTTAGAGTTAGTATTGCTGTTCCGGTGGAATTTGCCCTCAATTCTATACCATTGGTGGCAACCATCATTCTAATAATGGTATTACCTGTAATACTTGTACTTTTAATTGTCGTTAGTGGCATAAATTCTCCGATTTTTTATATATTTATATCAATCTTGTTTAGAGACCAAACCTTGCTCGCTGGGCATTATAATTTTGAGTTATTTGAACACTGGTTAATGCAGTATTGTATATACGAACTATAGCAACAGCACCACCTAAATAGCTACGAGCCTCTTGCGGTAAACCGAATGATGATGGTGCACCAACAACCATACCTTGGAAACTACTAGTAGGAGATCGATAAAATTCGTCAGAGGTCGCTTCTGTAGCAGCTAAAGCGCCGTTTATATACAAATTTAGTTTACCGGTGGTATTATTATATGTCCCAGACATATACAACCAACCTGTGTCAAAGTATGTACTCGCATTATTTGTAGATAATACTTTTTGAAAATCTGTTCTAAAATAGCTATTAAAAAATTTATTAGTTGCTATTTGCCCCATACCCAAAGAATAATTAGTTCGACTGCCTTCCAACTCTGAAATTACGCAAAAATTAGATGTGGTAATATTGGTACTATTAGGATACCACCAACTTTCTACAGTATAATTGTTAATACTGCTTAATGATGTTGTACAACGTGCCCATTGAAGTTTCGAATTATCAAATTGAAGATGCCCACCATTTGCACTATTATATGTTGGAGGGTCATCTGTCCAAGCGCCTGTTCCATTATTATATAAAGTAAAAACTTTTGAACCTATTAAATCTGTCCAAGTATTACCGCTACCGGGATAACTTGAAGCATTGCCCGCATCCAAGTGTAATAGCAATCCTGTAGTTATAATAGATGGGGCAGCTGCTGCCACGGTAACAGGTGGTCTCATAACCATTCCGCCTGATGCTTGCATTCCTCCGGTTAGTATCATATTGATCCTATTTTTATATGTGTCCTATGTACTCTGCATTGTATCTGACCATTGTAATAATTTTCAGTTTCTAATACTCTGCGATCCATTTGTTCTCTTGCCTCAAGATAATTACAAGATCCTTTATTCGGACAAATATGTAATATCTCTCTGATAAATTTGTCGGCGCCAAGCGCATCTACATCTTTTTTAACTTCTTCAGATGAAGACCAATAATCGCGCCAGTCTGATTCTACTTTAAGTCTTTTCTTTTTACCTTTAACTACTTTAGTTTTACGAAACCAAAATAGTTTTTTTCCTATATACTTACGTCCAGTAATAGTATTAGTAATCAAATATACATAACCATATGCATTTTCTGGAATGATTTCTAAAGGAGAATTATTATAAAGCCACATAAATACCTATCTAAATAAGTATTTATTATTCGGCAATCTCCCATAAATCCCCGCCCTCTACGAATTTATTATGGTCATCTCTAGGAGGTACAAGGAAATAATCATCAGGGTCTGTCATAACTTCGCCTAACCGCTCAGTAGGCAAACCGTTACCCATAGCTCCGGTTTTTAATAACATAGTTGTTTGAATAGACTTTTTATATCTGTGTCCTTCAGATTCTTCTCTGGACATGTATTCTTTTTGTTTTTCGGAGAATACTTTTTTCTGGTCGGGTGTCCAGTCCCTTGAATTGGCACAAGCCCGGCAACAATAAGTGCCAGGCTTGGTATGTTCAGTCCCGCATTTAGGACAAGTCTTCGTCTTCGATATCTTCGTATTGTTCATCCTGCTGATCCTCATCCATACCAGCACCGCAGAATGGGCAAAACTCTACTTTATAATACTTTGCATCAAGATCATGATTTATCTTGAAGACCGCATCACACTCGACGCACTCGTGATGTTTCCTTGCCATTCTAGCCCCCTTTTCTTAGCTTCTGCTTCAAACACTCGTAAACGAAGATCAGATGAACTAAAGAAATGATCTCGCTTATTAAAGTAAATTTCTATTTTGCGTTTTTCGCAAATTTCTTTTCCTGTAAATTCCACATCCTTATATTCTTCTCCAAGAATACGAACATCAATAGGCAATGCCATAAAGATATCTTCTAATTCTTTTTCAGTAGAATATACAATAATTTCATTTACATGCTTGCATGCCGATACTTGTATCTGTCTTTCAATAATAGATTGAACAGGTTTGTTTTTACTTGTTCTATCCAATGTTGGATCAACTTGTATTGCAGCAATTAAATAATCACACTGGCGTTTTGCTTCTTCAAGCATTATAACATGACCAGCATGAAAAAGATCAAATGTGCTACAAGTTATACCAATTTTAGTTTTACTCATATTTTCTCCACTTCAATATTACATTTATTTAAAAATTCTATACCATCAGTATTTCTATACTGGGTACGATAAAAAACTTTATTTATACCCGCCACATGAATCAATTTTGCACAATCAAAACAAGGTGAATGCGTTAAGTACATTGTTGCATTTATACCCGATTCCGACGAACGAGCTAATTTACCAATGGCATTTGCTTCGGCATGAAGTACTTCAGGTTTAGTTTTTAATCCTCTGTTAATTAAAGTTTGCAGTTCTCCGAACACGGCATCTGAAAACCCTATGTCTTCATATTCGCAATCGTTATCCCAACCTGCAGGTGTGCCATTATAACCTATAGAAATTACTCTATCATCTTTAGTAATAATTGCACCAACCTTTAACCTTTTAGCATAGGATAATTCAGCATATCCTTCTGCTGCTTTCATATGTGCATAATCAATTTTGTTCGGCATCCCATTTACCTTCCGGACAAGATTGTCCCTTCATCATTGTCTTGCCCCATATAGCACATCCACACGAATTGCAAAATTTTGCACCTACAATTATTTTTAAATGCTCACATGAATTACAAATTAATCTTCTTTTGTCAATAAATGATATAGGTTGCTCTTGCATTTACGCTGCCTTTCCCCAAACATCATGCCAATCGCCTGACAATGCACCCTTCGCATAATCAGTTGCTCTGTTCTCAAAGAAATTAGTATGTGTAGGTGCATTAATCATTTCCTCTACCCAAGGCAAAGGATTCTTTTTGCGCTTAAAAATACCTTTTAAGCCAAGACTAATCAAACGTCTATCAGCAATGTATCGAATATATTCTTTTACTTCCTGCTCTGTTAGGCCCTCGATTGCGCCTGAACGGAAAGATAGTTCAATAAATTTATCTTCAAGACTAACCATCTTCTCCGCAATCGAGTATATTTTGCCTTTGAGATCATCATTCCATACCTCTTTATTTTCTTCTATGTATGTTCTGAAAAGTTTAATCATTGCTTCGGCATGCTGCGTTTCATCTACAATAGACCAGGTAACGATCTGACCCATGCCTTTCATTTTACCATGACGAGGAAAATTAAGTAACATAATAAAGGAAGAGAATAATTGCATTCCCTCAGTAAATGCAGAGAATACAGCAATATGTTTTGCAGTGGATGCAAGGTCACCGTTCTTAGAACTTAGATCAAGAACGTACTCATGCTTATCTCGCATCTCTTGATATTCTAAAAATTGATTATACATTGTTTCTGGTAGACCAAGTGTCTCAATCAAATGGCTATATGCAGCAATATGAAGAGCTTCTCTTGCGGCAAATCCCAACAGCATCATACGAATCTCTGGCTGAGGAAAATATGGAAGATAGTTCTTTACATAACCACCCGCCACATCAATATCACCTTGAGTAAAAAATCTAAAGATGTGTGTTAGGAATTGTTTTTCCTCAGTTGTAAGTTTCTTTTTCCAATCTTTAACATCTTCAAGCATTGGCACTTCTGTATGTAGCCAATGTGACTGTTCATGTTTCAACCAAGCATCATACGCCCAAGGATAGAAAAAAGGCTTGAAAGAATTTCTTTCATCTGTTACTCTTGATTTTTTACTGTTAACCATTAATCCATTCCCTTAATTCGCTAGGAGTTTTTACTCCAGTTATTTTCTTTAAAACTGCATTGTCTTCTACCATTACTAAAGTAGGAACAGACCTAATCCCATATTCTATCGCAACATCGGGATATACGTCAATATCAACAACTTCGATAGGCAAACCTGTTTCTAAGTTTTCTAATTGTTTGGCCATTGTTTTACACGGCATACACCAAGATGCCGTAAATCTTAAAATCTTCTTCACTTAATTATATCCTTTTTCTACATTTTTATCCTTTTCTTGACACTTGTTACAATTGCATTCTGTACAATCGCATCCATCTGTCAAGCAACTTAGACCACAATGTGCTTCGCAGCCACATCTACATTTATATTGTATATATCGTTCGTGTAAAAATTGTTCTGGCATTTTTGTTTCCTTATTCGGTCATTCGCCATTTGTTCTCGGGCATTCCATAGTCCCACTTTGGATCCATCTCAACATTCCATCTGGTAGTAGCAACATTAAAGTCTGGTATTTTCATCTGTTTAGGATTAGACGCAGGTTCTAAAATAACAATACGATTATTTGGTTGTGCTGCAAATTGTCCATTGTCACACTTGATGAAGTTAAAGGATTTATGATCCTCAACATCCTCGCTGTGTCCGCAATCAAGAATATTAAAATCGGAATGTGCAGAATCAACAGTAAAAAGATATTCACCTTCCAACCATGATCCATCCTTCATTTTAATTTTGCATCTCATATTTGCTATCATTGCTTTTTTAATTACAGTGATATCATATGACATGCTGTTCCACAATTGCAAAAAGTCTAAAGGATATGGAGTACCCTCTATCGGTTTCCAGCAATAGGCATGCAATGGTAATTTATCATATAATGCGCCATAGTTATTTAAGTATGACTCAATTCTAAATGCTTGACTTCTTTGTGATTTAATTGTTAACCACCAGCATGGTTCAAGTTCATCATGTCCTTTTTGAAAATCGTAAAGAAACTCTCTTCTAACAAAGGCTTTTACTGGTGGTAAGTTTGCAACTATATGAGCCATTTAACCCTCGCATGCCAAACAGGCATCTCCCTCAACCATTGCCTTCATATCTAATTCTTTGATTACTTCTCTCTCAATTTTCTTAGATACTTTATCCGCTTTACCAATTTTCTCAGAGCGGCAATAGTATAATGTTTTCAATCCTAGCTTCCATGCCATAAAATGTACAGCATGCAAATATTTTACGTGTGAATCTGGTCTAAAGAATAAATTAACAGATTGTGCTTGGTCAATATATTGCTGACGATCTGCCGCGTGTTGTACAACCCAACGCTGATCTATCTCCATAGATGTTTTAAAAACATCTTTTGTCCATTCATCCATCCATTCTAAGTGTTGACAAGACCCATCATTGGCAATGATAGATGACCAAATTTCATCTACCGCTGCTTGATCGCAAGCCTGCTCTGGATTACCATGTTGTAAATATTTTTTAATAATATTATCTAACCATTTATTTTTATTCAACATTGAGCCGCTTAAGGTATCTTGCCTATAAGCATTAGCACGCAAAGGCTCAATAGAAGGACTAGTATTGCCCATGATAATAGAGGAAGAAGCATTAGGAGCGATAGCCAACATATGGCTAAACCTACGCCCAGTGCCAACAGCATCAGGCGCCTCACCCCTTTCTTTACCCAAGTCAATATTTGCTGCATCTAAACCCCCACGAATGTGTTTGAATATTTGATGATTGCGACCTACTGCGAGTGACGATTCCCACGGAATATTGTTTCGTTGCAGATAAGCATGCCAACCCAAAGCGCCGATGCCAATGCTGCGCTCACGCATTGCAGAATACTTAGCCCGTCCGATTGCTGAAGGAGCATTATCAATAAAATACTGAAGAACATTGTCAAGCATTTCTGCAACATCACGAAGGAATATAGTATCATTTTTCCAGTCATCATAGTACTCCAAATTTAAAGATGATAGGCAACACACCGCTGTTCTATCTTTATCGGTAGGTAAAATAATTTCAGAACATAGATTAGATTGTCTGATACTTAAACCTAGATCTTTTTGAAACTGAGGCATTGCTCTATTACTGGCATCAATAAAGTGCAAGTAAGGTTCACCTGTTTGCATTCTCATTTCAATAATGCGTTGCCATAGTTCTCTGGCGGAAATAGTATCTCTAACTTCTTTGGTGTGAGGATCTTTTAATTCCCATGTATCATCTGCATCTTTATTAATCATACAATGTTCAACCAATTGCATAAAGTCATCAGTAATATTAATACCGTGATGCAAATTAAGTGTCCTCATATTAGGATCACCTGTCGGTTTTCTCATTTCAAGAAATATGAGAATGTCGGGATGAGAGATATCCAGATAAGCAGCATAACTACCGCGCCGAGTCCGCCCTTGGCGGTAAGCGAGTGAGGATGCATCATAAGTGCGAAGATGAGGCATAACGCCAACAGATTTATCATCAGCAGAACGAATACCAATACCAATTCCTACACCTCCGCCTAACATTGATAGCCAATTTACTTCGGCAAGAGTATTGACAAGACCTTCTGCACTATCATCAAGATATGGTAAAAAACAGCTAATAGGAAGACCCCGCTTGCTCCTGCCAAAAGAAAGAATAGGAGTAGAGTACGATAACCAATGTTTGCTAGAATACTCATAAAGTCTTTGAGCGTGTTCTTGATTTGATCCGAACGATTTTGATACAAATGCAAATCTTTCTTGAGGTGATTTTTCCTCATCCTTCATGTAACTTTCTTTTAATCTTTTTATTCCCAATTCATCAAATAAACTATCTCTAGAATAATCGACATTAATCCCATGGACTACATCTTTAGTCATCTTCTCTCCAATTTTTGTTATTTTATTGATTCAAATATATTTTTCTGCACACCATACCATTCAATCCATGCGTCATTTTTAATAGCGCATTCATAGTATGTAGTATAATTTATTGTGACAGTTTTTGCTACATCGCTTAGCTTTGCATCAGCATTTAGTTTTTCTAATTGAGGGCATTGTTGCATAATAGTCGCAGGTGCATCTGGAAATTTTGCAGTAACGGGTACTACTGTAGAACATCCCGCGCACATTACAACGAAAAGTATTGCTATTATAACAAACAATATAGTACTAATCTTTTGCTGACTTTCATAATTTTTCATTTCGTTGCTGCCCTATTATGTGCTTCAATAAATTCTTTTGGTATCTCGCATTGTCCGCCAGGAAGAAACTTAGTATCATACTTGACAATTTCTTTATCTATATACTTAACTATGTCTTGACCTTTTTGCTTAACTATTTGAGTCTTAGTAACAACTTTTTCAACCAATTTTATATTTTCTTTTGCGGATTGTACTTCAGCTTCTGCTACCTTGGCTTCCATTTCTTTTACTCTTGCTTGCCAAACTTCTTCATTTGAGATTGCACCCACCATAAAGAGACCAAAGGCAAAGGTAATCGCGGATGTGGTACCCACGATTTCTTTATAGTATTTTGGTAAGAATTTTGCGATTAAAAGACCAATACCTGCACCGAATAAAATGTAGTAAAATATCCAGTTAGGTAAGAATTGAAGAATCCACATTTTTTGCCCCTAGAGCTATTATATATTTGTTTGTAACTCTTTAGAAAGAGGAAAAACTGTAGCAATTACTTCTGCACAAGCCTTCGCAATATTTATATGTTCCTTCTGTGTTCCGTTCTCAGATCTCAATTGAATGTAATGTATCCAACTGCGGAGTGTGCCGGCCATATACAAACGGCTTACAGTTAACCCCTCAGGTAGGACTGCTCTGGCTTGTTCTTTTGCAATACCATTTGAGATAGCCCATTCATATGCATTTTTAGCTTCATCAATAACTCGTTTTTGTCTTTCTTCCCAAAATGCCTGCAATGCTAAATTATCAGTTTCAATACTATTTTGTCTATTCTTAGTATCTTGCAACCGAGCCTCACGCAGGACAAAATCCAAATCTTTTGTTGGATCGGCATAGCGTTGACTAAATTCTTGAAATGAGAAAGATCTGTGGCGTAAAATTTGTCTTGCAATATCTCTGGTTGTTTCAATCTCAAGTGTGAGATGAACCATTTCCAAAGGAGACCAATGCTTATTTTTAATTAAATATTTAATTAATTTTTCTGCAGTATCTTTATTTGCCTGATTAGAAGGATTTGAAACTCGCGCACAATATGCTACGAGTTCCGTCATATTATCTGCAGTATTATCTGCAGGTTGTGAATAATTTATAATTTTTACTTTCAAGGTAACACACCATCCCATCTATAAGTTCTAACTGGTTTATTTTGTTCATATTTAATAGCGGCAAACCATACAGCCATCCATTTTTCTTTTTCTTCCTGACTTGGCAAATCAATGAGTTTAAAATTAGTATAAAGCCAATGCTCGAAACCTTCTTTATCGTCGTGTTTCATTTAATTGTATTCTCCTTTTTCATCGGTAAAACCTTCCTCATTTTGTAGTGGTGCCTGTGGTTCTGCATCAGAATAGCGGTAAACGTATTGAGGCTTTTCTGGTACTGTGTATGGGAAGGTTACTGGCACACGACTTTCGCGGCAGGTGTAATAAGATTTAAATATTCCGCCTTCAAATCTTTGCCACTCCCAAAATACTTTGCCATCTATATCATATGCGCCAGTATTATCCTTGAATACATGAGATGCTCTTTTATTCTGATATAATGGTCCATCATCACTTCCACCATATTCTGTTATGTTATGCCATTCTGAATCTTCTCCAGTTAAAGGAGTGATTGGTTTAAAACTTGCAAGTTTTGAAAAAAGATTAATGGCATATGGCGCTGTCGATCCTGAATGCCCTTCTTCGGAGAATATCTCTATCAATTTCAATACGTGCTTACAAATTAATTCTTGCATTTCATCAGTATAATTGCCACTGTCATCTAACCAACCCGCGGCTTTAAATTCTTCCAATGCATGACTATTTAAATTACTCAATTGTATTCACCTTTATAATTCTTCAATGCGGGTTTGCGGCGTAACATACGACCTAGTTTAAATAACCATGTCCAATTCCATATGTGGTGAAAGCCAATGATAACTCTCAGATATGGTACAATAAAACCAACAGAAATACTATCTGATTGTAAATTGGCATCAACACCAAAACTAAAATGTTCTAGTGTCCAAATATGAAAGATTAACCAATGCAATGACCAATTATTGGCATTCCATTCATCACCTGGTCTATAATCAAACCTTGGCACTAATGGGCAGGCACCATTGCACCACAATTGGTGTAGTGGGTAATGTTCCCACCAATATTTTTCTCTTGCTGCCACTTCACTCATATTCAATCCCACAATCCTTGATAGTATTTACCGAACAAACGGAATCCGTTTTCCATTCTCTTTTCTACTTCTTTGATGCCATCATAGTCACATACATAAGTGTCGTTTGGGCCACGCCTCATTTCGGTGTACTTGTGTTCGCCTTCAGGCACTTCG
>Ga0315900_10011843_pt1 | contig 10772 bp, 23 predicted proteins | sample LakEriMetagenome_FD_203521 | JGI IMG/M metagenome (GOLD analysis project Ga0315900, IMG submission 203521) | Freshwater fungal communities from buoy surface, Lake Erie, Ohio, United States - Buoy 12 MA114 | ecosystem: Environmental > Aquatic > Freshwater > Lake > Lake biofilm | place: USA: Lake...
AGCTGCTCTATGCAGCGCAATAATGGACTTAGTGAGCAGTCAAGATAAGTTTAAAGATTATGGCCTTTGGTTTAGCCGTGAGGGGTATATCCTTAAATACGACCTTGCAGATTGGTTAAATAAGTTTATGCCTTACAACTTAGCTAAGTTTATTGCCTTTGACATACTTGTCATTTTTACCGACCTTTTCCATTTATCTAAAACTTTAATGATTGCATTTTTTTGTATTGCTGCATTTGGTTTAACCGCTCAGGCTTTCATTGGTTGGTTACTTTTCGGTATTATGTTTAACTTCTTTTATTATTCGATTAAATGAGATTTATAATTATCTTATTAGCATTATTGCTTAGTCAATCATGCTATACCAAAAAACAAAGTATTAGAAAGTTTTGCAAATCTGATAGCGTAGTAGTAACGATTCACGATACTATAAGAACTGAAACGTTACGGGTAGATACTGCATTTTATTACGATGTAGACACTATTCTATTAACTAATGATAGATTAAGTATTAGATACATTAAAGTGCGCGATTCAATCTATTTAAGCGGTGAATGTTTAGGGGATAGCATTATAATTACCAAAGAAGTCAAGGTTCAAACCCTTTGCCCCTCAGTTAGTACTTACTCATTTAATGAATGGTTAGACGGGCAGTCTTTTTGGGTGACATTTATAGTTATGGTAATTCTAATTTTTGCCTTACTTTACTTAATTCAAACGATAATTAGCGCGGCTAATAAGTACGCATCTAAATAATTCCTAAAATAAACGCTTTGATTATTAGCGTTTTAGCTATTTTATTAAATTATTTTATTATTTTATTTGTGGTAGCTATTGTAATTGTGAATTGTGTGCATATCTTTGTACTCACAATGACACAACAAATGAATACAGCAGCAAAATTTCAAAACGCTCAAATAGGCCAAACATTAAACATATTGTACAAAGGCCAAGAGTTAACCGCTATAATTACGCATAAAAGTGTATTACAAATAGATGTAAGATTTTGGAATCCAATAGAAAAAAATCAAGAAACTTATAGGTCATTTACAACAAACGGAAAAGTTAGGTTTTTAGGAAACGAAAACTCTAAAATCATATCATTTAGTTTATAATCAAATCGGGGGACTAACAATCCCCCACTAAAAAACAATTAACAACAATGGCAACTAAAACAACTTCAATGCAGACCTTCGCAATCGATGTGAACGCCTGCCCTAAAATTGCCGCCTTACTTGAAACTCAAAAAGAGGCGGGAAAAGTTAAATTTAAAACCTTATCTAATTTCGTGGATAAGGCAATCAAAGAATTATTAGAAAAGGAGGCCAAAAATGCATAGTATAATTTGGGTTATTATGTTTGGAACTTTATTCTACCTACTTAGAAAAGAATGGTTAGACGAGGTGCGAGAATTTAAGGTTAAAAACGGCTATAAACGCTCAGACTACATTCGCTATAAGTACCGAATGATGGGTAGAAAACCGACAATAAGAGAGTATTTAAACGATTATTTTTGGACAATAAGCAAATGACACCAATAGAACTATACGAGGAATTCGACCAATTCTATATCGACAATAAGGAATTTTGGCCAGAGGGATTAATCTCCATTGACATTCAAGAAAAGATACGTTTGCAATTTACATTAAACCGACAAAGCGAGTCTTTTTTTAAAGACAATGCAACAACCTTCTACAACTCAGGCGATGGGTATATTGCAATATTTGGTAATTTTAAAGTATGGTTAATTAAACAAGATAACAATGAATAAAAAAGATTTAGCGGCATTACTTAGTCAAGGCAAATTATCAGCAAGTCAAATAGAAGATTTGCTCACAGATTTTTTAAACTCCGAACGTGCAGCAGTACGCCCTAAGATTGATTTATTAGGTGCGGGGATTGTTGAACCGAATGAGATTGATAGAGTAACTGATGAACAACTATAAAAAACAAAACAATGACAGACATAGATTTAATCGTATTACTTTCTAAGGAAAGATTGGAACTGCAAAATCAAATAGCAGAGCTAAAGAAAAGCGTTGATATGTATGCTAAATGGTGGCAAGATTCGCAAAAAGAAATTCAACAACTACAAATGAAAATAAACGATAATGGAAACGAAAACAACTGAACTCCAAAAAATACCAACATTAGCCGAGTTGACGCTCGATGTTGAAGATGCTTATAAGAATGATCAGTTAAACCTCATCCTTAACACTCCACCGCCTGCAAAGTGGGTAAAAGAGCATCCATACATTAAAGGTTACAGCTACCTACCCATTGACAAAGTTGAACTACTTTTAAAGCGAATCTTTAAAACGTATAACTTAGAAATTACGGGTCAAGGTACAGCGTTTAACGGGGTATGGGTAACGGTAAGAATAACCGTTGTAAACCCTTCAACGGGCAAATTAATGAGTGCAGACGGAATAGGTGCAGCACAACTACAAACCTCAAAAGGAACAAGCCCCGCAGATTTAGCTAATATTAATAACGGTGCTTTATCAATGGCCTTCCCAATAGCAAAGACTTTAGCAGTAAAAGATGCAGCAGATACATTTGGTTCAATCTTTGGCGCAAACCTTAACAGAAAGGATGTGCAAGCCTACCAATCTGATTCTAATATCACAAGTGCATTTGGTTCAAATAAGGAGAAATTAAAATGACAGACATTAAGCGATACGTTTTTGAAACACAAGAAGACTGGCTACAATGGCGCGTGGGTATGTTTACAAGTAGCGAAGTGAACCGACTAATGGCAGAACCAACAAAGAAAGCCAAAGAAGCAGGAAAGTTACTTAGTGAAGGTGCTGTTACCTACATAATAGAAAAGCTATCAGCACAATTTGAAGCACCTAAACCCGTTTATTTTAGCAATGAAATGCAATGGGGTAACGATAACGAACCAAGTGCAGCCTTATTACTTTGTGATTTGCTAAGTTTAGACCCGCAAAGTGATGAAGTAATTTATACAAGTGAAGGCGGTAAAGTTTTGTTTAGTGATGGCAAGTTAGGTGGAACTCCTGACATGATTCTACCTTTTGCAATAGCAGAAATTAAATGCCCTAATTCAGATACTCACTTATACTATAAAGCCTTTGTAAATGCATACAATTTTAAAGATGAATTGCCAAAGTATTATGACCAAATGCAAGCTAATATGTATCTATGTGAGCGTGAATTTTGTGCATTTTTAAGCTATGACCCACGATTTAAAGATGAAGCAAGGCAATATCACTACATTGCAATTAAACGTGACCAAGAGAGAATAAATCAAATTTTAGAAAAGGTAAGCATAGCCTTTGATTATATGCAAGAATTAAAAACTAAATTATAAAAACATGGCAGAAGAAAAAGGAAAATTTATCGGCATCATTAGCGATGACCGAGGCACAAGTAAAGCAGGCAAAGATTTTAGACGCGTAACCTTCAGTATTGAAATTGGCGACAAGTACCCAAGAAATGGGCATTTTTACACAAATGATGAAAAATTAATTCAAACAATTTCAAACCTTAGAAGCGATGAATTGATAAGTGTTAAATTTAACATCGATTCCAAACTATTCAATGGTAAGTCTTACACAAATTTAAACGCTTGGCAAATTACAATCTAATCAGTAGGGGTTAATTCCCCTACTTAATTTAACAACAAAATGGAAATACCTAAAGAACAATATATAAAACAGCTAATTGAGGCTATTAAATTTACCCCGAAAGATGTTCAAATTGTCGATGAAAACACTATCAACATAAGACATGAAGGAGAAGAGATAATACATTCATCCAGACTTTTAAGGTTTGATAGTTCAATTGTATTTGGCTTCTCAATATTACAAAACTACATGTTTGTAACTATCATAACCGACAACAAACTAATATAGAAGCGCAATGCTAACAACAATAAGACAAGGCGAAGGGTATTACATAAGGGCGAAACTTGGAGAAAATAAGACTCCACTTCAAAAATATATTGACATTCAAGTATCAGTATGTAATTGTTTGGGAATAAATTTTGATAAACTTACAGAAAGAACACGAAAAAGAGAAATAGTCGTTGCAAGGTACATTTGCATCTATATCGGTAAAAATAACGGATTAGGCTCACTTCTTTTTTTAGCTAACCATATTGGGCTTATGGATCATTCAACCGCGCACCATGCAATTGATACTATTAGCGATTTGATAGAAATTGAAGATAGGGATTTTTTAAACCATTGGAATCTATGCAAACATTTATTAAAAAGAGCCTAAAACGAACTTGTAAAATCTGCTCAAAAAAGTTTACAACCCAATTCTTTAATATTTGGTGGTGTAGTAACGATTGCGGATATGAACTTTCAATGAGGTTAAAGGAGAAAAAACAATCTCAGGAAATGAAGGAAAAGCGCGAAAAACTAAAGGAAAACATCCTAACAACCTCAGATTATAGAAAGTTGCTACAAACGCAAATTAATGCTATAATTAGAACCATTGACTATGGGCAACCTTGCATAAGTTGCAGTAGAGAAGATAAAAAATGGCATTGCTCACACTACCACCATAAAAGCAAAAACACAAGCTACAACATAACTTTTCACGCTTGGAACTTGCATAAATCTTGTGACTTTTGCAATCTACATTTACACGGCAATACCAATGGTTACAGACTTGGAATAACTGAAAGATATGGAGAGGATGTTTTAAACCTTATATCAGATTTGCCAGTAATTTACAAAGACCTAACTTTTGATAAGATAGAACTTAAATCAGCAATTAATGAGGCTAAAGAGTTTTACAAATCATTGCCAAAGGAAAGGGTTTATTCAATAAATGAACTAATAGAACTTAGAAAAAAGTTAAATCAGAAATTAGGTTTATACGATATTTAATAAGTTTTACTAGCTTTTTATATAAAAATTACTACCTTTGTGATAAATATATAAAAGGATGGAAAAATACAATTTGTTAACCTTTCTACATTTTACAGAAGGTAAATTAAGAAAAAACAACGCTATAAGAAAAATGGCTTTGTTTATGTGTGATTGTGGCGATAAATCTATAAAAGCCTATGACAGCGTTAAGTGTGGTAATATTAAACATTGCGCCTCATGTGGTAGGGATAAAGCCGCTAAATCAAAAACAAAGCACGGACTTATTAAACACTCACTTTATAGAAAGTGGCAAGATATGTTGAATAGATGTAGAAATGAAAAAGTAGATAGGTATAAAAATTATGGCGGCAGGGGTATAAAAGTATGTCATGAATGGGCTAATGATTTTGGCGTATTTTATAATTGGTGTATTGCTAGTGGTTGGAAAAATGGTTTACAAGTTGACAGAATAGATGTAGATAAAAACTATGAGCCTTCTAATTGTAGAATAGTAGAACCAATTGAACAAGGTTTTAATAAGCAAAATACATTTTACGTTTATCATAACGGCAAAAAATACTCACTAGCTAAATTATGCTATGAACAAAAACTTAAATACCATACAATATGGAAAGGCTTAAAAAGCGGGGTAACTTTCGAATATTACATAAATAAATTAAACATTAAACTAGATTAACAATGACATTTAACAACATTAGACTATGGGCAGAAAAGCGAGGCCTATTATTAAAAGAAAACAGCTTCAAACAACTTGCCAAGCTACTCGAAGAAGCAGGCGAAACCTCATCCGCAATCATTAAAAACCAACCTGAAAAGATAAAAGATGGTTTAGGTGATTGCGTTGTAGTATTAACAATTTTAGCCGCTCAACAAGGCTATAAGATTGAGGATTGCATTGAAGCAGCCTACAACGAAATCAAGGATAGAGAAGGGGAAAGTGTTAACGGGTTATTTATTAAGAAAGAAGCATGAAACCCGAAACAGCAGCACAAAATCTACTAAGCGCATACGTCCTACTAAACGCAGCACGGCAGAATCTCAACATGGTTTGGGAGTTTAAGAAGGACATCAAGAATCAGCAATTTATAGATGCGGTCAAACAACTTAAACCGACTGCAAACTATTTTTGTAAGATAATCGAACAAACGCTTATCCCTTCAATTCCACCCGCTCAAATGGCAGAAATAGAGGAACAAACATTTAAGGTTTTAGAGGAGTTAGACGAAGTAATTAAAAACGTGAAATAACAATGAAAAAGACAACACAAGAACAAATCTTAATCAAACTAATGATTGAGGATTACACAAGCGCACTTGATGGATTTAAACAAGCGGGAACGCTAAAATTAACTACCAGAGTGAGCGAGTTTAGGCAGGATTTTAAAATCATAGACCGATGGAAGCAAACTAAAAATAAGTTTGGAAATACGGTAAGATTTAAAGAATACAAGATTGTTAAACCTTCAAAAAAAGCATTGGCGAAGTATGGATTATAAAGAGTTTTACTTATATTTGCAGATATAAACTAAAACGCATACAGAAAATGAAAGCTAAAGAAAAACTAAAATTGAATTGCCTGCATTGTGATTCTATCCACTACAAGCTAGAATGTCAAATGAAAAAGGGAAGGGGTAAGTTTTGCTCAAAGGAATGTGCCAATAAACATAGGCAGCATGGAAGCACTTTGAAATGTAAATTTTGCGAAGTTGAATTTTATAGAAGATTTGGTGAGCAAAAAGAGTTTATTAAAAACTATTGCTCAAAAGAATGCTATTCAAACGATAGAGTTTTAAATAGTAAAAAAACAACATACCTAAAAACCAATGATAGGCATACCCATATTGTAGTAGCTGAAAAGGCATTGAATAGAAAATTAATAAAAGGCGAAGTTGTGCATCATATTGACTGCAATAAACACAACAATTCAATAGAAAATTTAGCAGTATTACCAAGCCAAAGCATACACGCAAAAGTTCATTTTGGCAATTATGATTTTGAACAATACAAATTAATAAACTTAATTAAATGACAACAACGTATGAGGACTTTTTGAAAACAAAAGTCAAGACAATTCAAGAATCTGGATTTGAGGTAGAAGATTCTCAAATGAATCCAAAGCTATTTGATTTTCAAAAGTATTGCGTAAAAAGAGCGTTAAAGGCGGGTAGATTTGCGCTATTCCAAGATTGTGGTTTGGGCAAGACTTTTCAGCAAATTGAATGGGCGCGGCTTGTAACTGAACACACTAACCAACCCGTTTTAATACTTTGCCCGCTTGCAGTAGCAGGTCAAACAATTAAAGAAGGTGAGCGATTCGGGATTGAGATTCAAAAGCTAAAATCTGATGTATTTGGCAAAGGAATCTTCATAACAAACTATGAGCAACTTGAAAATATTGATTGCAGTGTATTTAGTGGCGTTGTTTTAGATGAAAGTTCAATCTTAAAGAATTACGAAGGTGCAACAAAATCAATCATTATAAGTAGGTTTTTGAACACACCTTACAAATTAGCTTGCACAGCGACCCCATCACCAAACGACCCTATGGAATTAGGCAATCATAGCGAATTTTTAAACACTATGAGCCGCTCAGAAATGTTAGCAATGTACTTTGTGCATGATGGTGGCGAAACTTCTAAATGGAGAATAAAAGGACATTGTGAGGTTATTTTTTGGGAGTGGGTAAGTCAATGGTCAGTTATGCTTTCAAAACCTTCTGATTTAGGTTTTAATGCTGAAGGTTATGACTTACCAAGACTTAACTTAGTAGAAAAGCAAGTAGAAACAGAAAAACGAAGCAATGGAACTTTATTTAATGATGTGGCTATTTCTGCAACTGATTTCAATGCTGAGTTAAGACTTACCAAGATTGAGCGATTAAGTCAAGTTTTAGACATTGTAAACAATTCAAATGAAAACTTTATAATTTGGATTAAGCAAAACGAGGAAGGCGAATATTTAAGAAAGTTAATCCCCGATGCTATCGAGGTTAAAGGTAGCGATTCACCAGAGTATAAGGAAAAGATGCTTTTAGGCTTTGGTAATAACGAATTTAGAGTTTTAATCACAAAGGCCATATCCAATTAGGGGATTGCGTGGAACTTATTAAAGGTGTAGAATCTGAATCAATCGGATTAAGCATATTTTCACCACCTTTCGCATCATTATACACCTATTCTGATGAATTAGAGGACATGGGTAACTCTAAAGACCATAATGAGTTTGAGATAGCATTTAGGTTTTTGGTTAATGAACTTTACCGAGTTATGCAATCAGGTAGAAATGTTGCGGTTCATTGTATGGACTTACCAATTCAAAAAGGTAAGGAAGGTTATATAGGTTTGAGAGATTTTAGCGGGTTGATTAGGTCAGTATTTGAAAGCGAAGGTTTTATTTATCATTCAAGAGTAACAATTTGGAAGGATCCAGTTGTTGAAATGCAAAGAACAAAAGCTCTTGGATTACTTCATAAGCAAGTTAAAAAAGATGCTGCAATGTCAAGGGTTGGAATACCTGATTACCTTTTGGTTTTTAGGAAAGATGGCGAACACCTTAACCCCGTAAGATGTAATATTGATGTTGACACGTGGCAAAAATACGCATCCCCTGTTTGGATGGACATTGACTATGGAGATACTTTAAATTTTACTTCAGCACGTGATGAAAAAGATGAAAAGCATATTTGCCCGTTACAATTACCAACCATTAAAAGAGCAGTTACCTTATGGAGCAATGAAGGTGATAAGGTTTTAACTCCATTTATGGGTGTAGGTAGCGAGGTTTATCAATCAATAGAAATGGGAAGATTTGGGATAGGCTTTGAGTTAAAAGAATCTTACTTTGATGTAGCTGTTAAAAACGTAAAGAAAGCAGAGTTATTAAAGACCCAAGTAACCTTATTTTAGTCATGAACAAACGCAACAAAATAGATTTAAAACCTCACATAGATAGCTTATGCGCTTACTTTGGCACTACAAAAGAGGAGTTAATGAATAGGCCAAGAAACGGGAATAAACCAGATGTAATTAAAAGAGCGGTGTTTTATTATCTGTATTACAAAGTAGGTGGAACTTATCAAATGATAGCAAATGAGTTTGGAGTAAGTCATACAAACGTTTCAATAATGTTGCAAAAATCTGATATTGATTTATCAAATGGCGAGCCTGAGCATTTAAAGTTTTTTCAAATTTTAAATAGAGGAAAGTTGTATTAGATTTATATTTGTAATGGGTTTCGCAGCCTAAAAAATCAATCAAATGAAGAAATTTAAAATAAATCCGTTTAGTAGTTGGTTGGGTGTGATTGATACCCTTGCGAAGCCAATGAACAACGGATTTTTTTATTATGGCTAAATTAAGAAGCGTTTCAACTGCTTTTTGGAGTGACCCTTTTATTGAGGAATTAACACCATCCGAAAAACTACTTTACATTTATTTCATTACAAATGAAAAAACCAATATGCTTGGAATCTATGAGGTTTCAATAAAGAAGATTTGTTTTGAAACTGGGCTATCAAAAGAAATAGTTTCAAAGGCTTTCGAAACCTTTCGATTGAGTGGTAAGATAAAATATGATAACAACTTTATAATTTTGGTTAATTTCATAAAACATCAAAACTACAATCCAAATATGAAAAAGGCAGCCATTGAATGTTATAATAATTTACCTAATCATTTAAAAATTAGCGATTTAGATATTACAGATTTAAAGCCTTTGGAAGCCTTTGAAACCCTTTCAAACCATTTGGGAATGGTTCGGAAAGTAGAAGATGAATATAAAGAAGAAAAAGAATCTGAAACTATCGTATATCCATCTTTTCAAGATTTTTGGGATTTATACGATTATAAAAAAGAAATTAAAAAGAGTGAGCAAAAATGGAAATTATTAACTCAGTCAGAAAAAGAAAAAATAATGGAATATTTGCCCGAATACATAAAATCAACCCCTGACAAACAATATAGAAAATACCCTTGTACATTTTTAAATAATAAATCTTGGAATAATGAATCAACTACAAAAGACAAATCACAATCAGAGCAACTTAGCAACATTGGACAACAGCAAATCTTTAACTACTTGTCAAGTAAATGAAATTGCCCAAGTAATAACCACTTTAAGCAGTATAAAGGCTAATAACTCAACGCCTGAACAAATACTTACAGCATCGGCATTAATTCAAAGCGAATACCCTACTTTAACTTTAGGGGGATTGCAGAAAATTATAATTGATGGTATTATGCAAAAGTTCAATAAGTCAGATTATGCTCAAAACAATGACATACCAACTTTAATGTTTTGGCTTAGAAAGCATAAAGTTGACAATACTAAAGTTTTTTGGTAATGGCAATTATAAAGGAACTTGATAGCATGGTACAAGAACAGATTTTTGACCTGCAAAAGAACGGCCAACAATCTGGATTAAAAGTAGGCTTTGAGAATTTAGACCAACTTTATTCAATCAAAGAAAAGCGCACTACTATAATTTACGGGCGGCCAACTGATGGGAAAAGTCAATTACTTATTCAAATGCTTTGCGCGCTAGCCTCGACACATGGCAAAAAATGTTTAATCTATACCCCTGAAATGGGTGATACTTATGAGATATACGCTGAGATAATCCATTGCTTAACTGGAAAGTCTTTTTTGCCTTATTCGCTAAATTACCGAATATCTGAAAAGGAACTTTACAACGTAGTACCGTTTGTTAAAGACTTTTTTAAGGTTGTAGAACTTAACGACAACGAATTTACCCTTAACAATTGGTTAGAAATTACTGAGCAAGCGATAAAGGATTATGGCATATTTTCCACCGCCTGCGATAATTGGAACGATTTAGACCATACAAGCGAGGCAATGATAAGTGAATACTTAAAACGCAACCTTGTAAAATGGAATAGACACG
>Ga0315900_10011845_pt1 | contig 10771 bp, 4 predicted proteins | sample LakEriMetagenome_FD_203521 | JGI IMG/M metagenome (GOLD analysis project Ga0315900, IMG submission 203521) | Freshwater fungal communities from buoy surface, Lake Erie, Ohio, United States - Buoy 12 MA114 | ecosystem: Environmental > Aquatic > Freshwater > Lake > Lake biofilm | place: USA: Lake...
CGTAACCTTTACAGTTACAAATACAGCCGCTTCAATCCCAACGTTAGCAATAATATCGACTGCTTCTGTTATTACGTGTTCTCCAACAACAATTAGTTTAATTGCTGTCTCAAATAATACGAATAATATAATTATTTGGTCCACATCAACTGGTACAGTTTCTAATCCTTTAATAGCGAACACAGCGGGAACTTACACCGTAACTACTTATGATTTTGTTACTGGATGTTCTTCCATACCTATCATTAAAACTATAACAGAATCTAAAGTTTTTCCAACTGCCACGTTGAATACAAGTTATACAATCGCTTGTGATGGAAGTGGTGGTATTTTATCTGTGATATCTTCTCCAAATAACGGCGTTTCTTATGCTTGGTTTGGGCCGAGTTTGATTTCAGGTTCTAATACAGCATCCCCCAGTGTTGGTTTACCAGGAACTTATTCTGTAATAATTACAGATAACCTTACGCAATGCTCTTCAGCAACCGCCACAACTGTTGTTTCATACGAAACAATAATTGCAGATTTTACTTTTGATCCAACCAGTGGATTGGCTCCATTAGATGTTAATTTTAAAAATTTAAGTGTTGGAGCGTCTCTTTATAGTTGGGATTTCGGAAATGGAAGCACATCTGCAATAAAAAATCCAAGTACAGTATACAATGCAAGCGGAACATTTACAATCATGTTAATTTCTAAATTAGGTTTATGTTCAAATACCGCTTATTATACCATCATAATTAATGATGAACCAATTATTGAAATTCCAAATGTTTTTACACCAAATGGAGATAATGTAAATGATGTGTTTAAAATTAAGTCTATTGGTGTGAAAGATTTGACTTGTTTAATTTTTGACCGTTGGGGGAGTAAAGTTTATGAGTGGAATGGTCCAAATGGTGGATGGGACGGCCTTATATCAAATAACACAGCTCATGATGGAACTTATTTTTACGTTTTAGAATACACTAATTTTAAAAATGAAACAAAAAAAACAAAGGGATTTTTAAATGTATTTGTTAAATAAATTGTAGATAAATTTTCAACTACAAATTTTGTTTGACGCTTATTTAATAAGCCGTCAGTTTTTATTCTAACTTGAAGTGTTTATTCGACTAATTTATTTTTTATAAAGTTTTTGGATTTTTTTCTTTTTTTAATGCAGAAATGCAATATCAAATTAGTAGGAATTTAACTCTTTAAATCATTTGAAAATTGAAAGTAGGTTAAAACTAAACTTTAGAATGGCGTGCAATTTTTAAAAGGAACCAAAGGTAATGCAACCAACCTTATGATGGCTGCAGCAGTTTTGGAACTTTAAACGGGGCATGAACCTGCTTAAGGCAAGCTACTTCCTTTATTATTATCAACTAATAAGAAATTGGCTAACGGCTCTAAAACTTTATTATCTAAATCTTAAACCGACTTTTTGAGGGTCGACTCATTATATTTTCAGCCTATTAATTTTTTCTTTTTTTCAGAAAGAATTTCTTTTACTTCAGCATAGACGTTGTCAGCAGAAAAACCACATTCTGAATAGAGTTCGTTTTGTTCACCATGTTCAATAAATCTATCCGGAATACCTAAACGATTTATTTTAGCAACATAATCATGATCAGCAGCGAACTCTAATATAGCTGAACCAAATCCACCTTGAATACAGCCATCTTCAACGGTAATTACTTTTTTATATTTATTGAAAACTTCATGTAAAATAGTTTCATCTAAAGGTTTAGCAAATCTTAAATCATAATGAGCTACTGCAATACCTTCTTCTTCAAGTTTTGAAATTGCAAGGGAAACAAAATTACCAGGATGCCCAAGGGATAAAATGACTACATCTTTTCCATCTTTTAATTTTCGTCCTTTACCAATTTCAATTTTTTTGAAGGGTGTTTTCCAGTTGGTCATTACGCCATTACCTCGAGGATATCGAATACTAAAAGGACTATTTATTTCATCTAATTGAGCCGTATACATTAAATTTCTTAGTTCTTCTTCATCCATTGGAGCACTTACGATCATATTTGGAATACATCTGAAATAAGCAATATCAAAAGCTCCATGGTGTGTAGGGCCATCTGCACCAGCTAAACCGCCTCTATCCAAACAAAAAATTACTTTTAAATTTTGTAAAGCCACATCATGAATTACTTGGTCATAGGCTCGTTGCATGAAAGAAGAATAAATATTACAAAACGGAACTAATCCTTGCGTTGCTAAGCCAGCACTAAACGTTACAGCATGTTGCTCTGCAATGCCAACATCAAAAGCCCTATCAGGCATAGCTTTCATCATGATATTTAATGAGCAACCAGTTGGCATAGCGGGCGTTATACCCATTATTTTTTTATTGCTTTCAGCAAGCTCTACAATGGTATGTCCAAAAACATCTTGATATTTTGGAGGTTGTGGACTAGAAGGAATTATTTTAATAATTTCTCCTGTATCTTTATTAAACAAACCAGGCGCATGCCATAATGTTGGGTTTCCCTCTTCGCTAAATTGATAACCTTTGCCTTTTTGTGTTAATACGTGCAAAATTTTAGGCCCAGGAATGTCCTTTAAATCTCTCATTATTTTTGACAAACGAACGACGTCATGTCCGTCAATTGGACCAAAATATCGAAATTTTAATGATTCAAATAGATTACTTTGATTGAGTAAACTTGTTTTTACTGCGTTTTCTAATTTGCTAACTATCTCTTGAGCGTTTGGACCAAATTTGCTAATCTTTCCTAACAATTCCCATACTTTATCTTTTGTCTTATTATAAGTATGAGAAGTTGTAATGTCGGTTAAATAATCACGAAGCGCGCCAACATGAGGATCAATACTCATGCAATTATCATTTAACACTACCAATAAATTTGCATTCGCGCTTCCTGCATGATTAAGGGCTTCGAAAGCCATTCCAGCAGTCATTGAACCATCTCCAATAACAGCAATGTGTTGTTTGTTCTTAATTCCATTATATTTAGATGCAACAGCCATGCCTAGCGCTGCACCAATAGATGTGGAAGAGTGTCCAACACCAAAAGTATCATATTCGCTTTCTGATCGTTTTGGAAAACCGCTTATTCCCTTATAAATTCTGTTTGTTTGAAAAACATCTCTGCGACCTGTAATAATTTTATGTCCGTATGCTTGGTGTCCAACATCCCAAACTAATTGATCATAAGGTGTATTGTAAATATAATGGATGGCTGTTGTCAATTCAACCACACCCAAAGAGGCACCAAAGTGTCCTCCTTTCGTGGAAACGATGTCAATGATAAATTGTCGTAATTCTTTACAAAATTGTTCTAATTGATTTTCGCTTAATTTTTTTAAATCATTTGGCGAATTTATTTTGGCTAATAATTCTCCTGGAATAACCCCAGACCCTTTTAAAATTTCCATTAAAGCAAATATAAGCTATTTTGTTTATTCAAAAATCATAAAATTAGTTATGACAGAAAATTGAAAAGAGGTTAATGCCAAAGTTTATTGTTTAGTTTTTTTTAAACAGCATTTAATCTTGCTAGGAATGTATCTTTTTTTCTTCTACTTATTTCTAATTTTGAATTATCTGTCATAATTGCGTAACCGCCATCTTCTTTTGAAAATCTAACAACATGATTGATGTTAATTAAATGGTGGTGATGAATTCTGATAAAATCATTTTCTGGTAATAAATCTTCATAATGTTTCAGGCTTGCTGACACCATTAATTTTTTTCCTCCAACCAAAAAAAAGTTTGTGTAACTTCCATCTGCTTCACATCTAATGATATCTTTTACAGGAACTATTTCAAATGCTTTTCCAGTTGGCAGGGTAATTTTGCTATAATTATCATCGGCGCGTTTTAGATTTTGAATTAAAAATTGTAAATTCTCCATATTTGGTAAAGACGACGCTCGCTTTTGCTCTAATCTTTTTATTGCAGTATCTAATTCATCCAAATCAATTGGTTTTAATAAATAATCACAAGCACTGTATTTAATTGCTTTTAATGCGTGTTTATCTGTGGCAGTGGTAAATATAATGTCGTAATGATGGTTCAATGTTTTTTCCAAGACGTCAAATCCACTTCCATCAGGCATGCTTATGTCTAAAAATAATAAGTTTGGTTTTGTTTTTTCAATCAGTTCTATGGCTTCTGAAACATTTTTTGCTAAACCTAAAATTGCGACCTGCGGGTAATATTTTTTAAGAATTTCAAAAAGCATTTCTCTGCTTTTATGTTCATCTTCTATGATTAATGCTTTCATTAGGAGAAATTAATATTTTTTAAAAGTTTTAATTTTTTATCTTATTTATCATATGGAACATACAAATCTATTTGTGTTCCTAGTGGATTGTTATTTTTATCATACAAATCTATGATATTTACATTTAAATTCGAATGGTAAATACTATTTAATATTCTTACCCTTTCTTTGGTAATTTTCATACCCAAAGATTTATGTCTTGCGCCAGGTTGAAGGCTTTTCAATGATTGAGATTTTACCCTTCCAATGCCATCGTCTTTAATGGAAATCTTAATAAATTGATTAACAATTTGTATTTCAATTTCAATATTACCTTGGCCTTCTTTGGGATTGATGCCGTGCAAAATAGCGTTTTCCAAATATGGTTGAATGAGCATTGGCGGTATTTCGTCATAATCCGCATTAACTCCAGGATTTATAATAATGGAGTAATTAAATTTATCCTCAAATCGCATTTTTTCTAATTCAAGATATAAGATAATGGATTCAAGGTCTTCATTAATGGTAACACTTGCTTTTTCTGAATTTTGTAGTATTAAACGAATGAGTTTGGCAAATTTACTCAAATACTTAACAGCTTCTTTTCCTTTGCTATTAAGGATATAATGTTGAATAGAGTTTAAAGAATTAAATACAAAATGCGGATTCATTTGTGCGCGCAGTGCTTTTAATTCTGATTTAGATATTTCTACTTTTCCTTCAAATTCTAATTGTTGTTTTCGTTTTATTTGAAGAAGTCTAATTCTAAAAATGGAGATGATGATAGAGGCTACTCCGATGATGATTAATAAACTAAACCACCATGTTTTGTAAAAGGGTGATTTTATTTTAAAAGAAAAAGTAGTTGGTTCTATATTCCAAATCCCTTCACTATTGCAGCTTTTGACTTTAAATGTGAATTTTCCAGCAGGTAAGTTGTCGTATTTTACGTAATTAATATCTGTATTCGGACTCCAACTTTTATCAAATCCTTCAAGTTTATAGGTATATAATACTTTATCAGGATTAGTCAAACTAATTCCATCAAAATAAAACGTAATGTTATTGTCAACATATTTTAACTCCGTATTGTTTTGAAGAATAGTGTCTTTAAACGCTAATTTAAAATTTGAAATATTTGTTTTTGAGAGGTTATCATTAAATATAAATTCTTTTGACGAATATTTGATTAATCCATTAACCGTTCCAAACCAAAGGTTTGATTGTTCATCTTGATAAATACCATGTGTGTTGCATTCTACTCCTGAAAATCCATCAACTTTTCCGTATGAAACGATATCAATTACATTTTCATTAATTTTCTCTAAACTTAATTTGCTAATTCCTTGATTGGTTCCAATCCATAAGTGTTTTTTATTTTTACTAAGCTTTATAGAATATACTAGTTCAGAATTTAAACCATCTTTTTCTGAAATGAACCGAGTTTTGTAATTATCGGTATTGATAATGATTACGCCATTTAAAGTGGCTCCGTACAAATTATTCAAGCTATCAAATTCAATTTCTAAAACAGTTTCAATCTTAGTTTTTGTTTTATTGGCTTGGTTGATAAATTGGTCCCCCTCCAATTTATATAAGCCTGCAAGGTATGTCCCAGCCCATATAGCGCCTTTATTATCTTGTTTAATTGACCACACTTCATAGTTGGTAATTGGAGTGGGTAGTTTATAATAACTTATCAAATAGCTTGACTTATTTTTTTTCATGCAACACAATCCATTTTTCCCTCCTACCCAAATATTATTTTGTTTGTCTTTAAATAAGCAACTAATTGGAGCTTGCTGCTTAAAATTAGAGCTATAAGTTAAGTTCTCAAATTTTTCGTTTTTAAATTTTGATATTCCTAAACCATTGCCAAACCAGATGCTTCCATCTTCATTTTCTAAAATACATTTCGCATTATTACTCAGTAAGCCATCTTTAGTTGAATAGTTTTTAAAATAAACACCGTCGTATTTATAGATGCCATTGCTTTCAGTTGTAATCCATAAACTTCCGTTTTTATCTTTGGTGATTTCATAAATATAAGAACTGCCTAAACCTTCATCTTTGGAATAACTTGTAAATCCTTTTCCTCTGTATTTAAATAATCCATTATGAGTTCCAATCCATAAATTTTTTTCAAAATCAATAAGCAATGATATGATGTTATTTGAATTATTGTCTGGTTGTATTTTAAAATAAGAAAATTCTTTACCATTAAAACTCACTAAACCATTTTTTCCGCCTATCCAAATCAAGCCATTTTCATCGCAGGTAATGGCATTGACCTCTTCATCTAATAAACCATTAGTTGCATGGTATTGTGAAGTTTTTTTTGTTCTTAAGTTTAAAACAGTTAAGCCTTTTTTTGTTCCAATAATTAATTCATTGGTTATATTATTTTTAGAAATGCAGGATACGTAATTGTTGCAGAGGCCATTAATTACTGAATAGTTGGTAAATTTATTTTTCTTTAACTGATATAAGCCTTTATCGGTACCAATCCATAAGCCATCGCTTATTGAATAAAACAAACAATTGACTTCAATTTTTTTTAAATCTTCAACGAATTTAATTTTTCCTTTTTCCAAAAAGCATAAGCCTTCCGGAGTGCCAATCCATATTTTAGATTTAAAATCTGAACAGAGCGCATTAATTTTATTTGAAGGAAGTCCATCGTTTAAATCATAGTTTTGAATTACTTTTTTAGTGAAATTATCAATCACACTTAAACCATCAATCGTTCCAATTAATATTTGATGATTGTATTGATTAATGCAATTGATGAAATGATTCGCCAAACCATTTTTCGGAGAATAATGTTGGAACGTTTTTCCATTGAATTTACTGGCACCTCCATAACCCCCGCTCCACAAATAACCTAAATTATCTTGATATAAAGCAAATATTTGAACATATGGTAAACCATTTTCAACAGAATAATTTTTGAAATTATATTGTTGCGCTTTCAATTGAAAATTTGCCAACTGCAAGCAAAATAAAAAGCCAAAGCAAAAAACAGTTATTTTAAAACATTTAATCATGATTGTGTTTTCATAAAATTAATTAAAAATTTTAGGTAATCTAATTCATTTTGTAGTTGGTTAGATTTTCCCAATAACTGGCAGTAGTTTACTAAAAATTATGATATTGATATGCATAAAATTTGTACTTTCGTTACCTTAAAAATTAAATCAAGCCTATGCTTACTTTCCTCAAAAAGTTTTTCGGAACGAAGTCTGAAAAAGATATTAAGTTAATTCAACCCCAAATAGATGAGATTATTTCAATTTATCCTACACTTCAGCATTTATCAAATGATGAGTTACGTGCGAGAGTTGATTTGTTGAAACAAAAAATAAAAGATGCGGTTAAATCACAACAAAATTCAATTGATGAAATTAAATCACGAATAGACAATGACACAGATTTAGATGTTGATGCGAAAGAAGAAGCATTTCTAGAAATTGATGCAATTGATAAGGAAATTACTAAAATTATTGAAGACACACTCACGGATATTCTTCCAGAAGCATACGCCATATTAAAAGATACAGCCCGTCGATTTTCTGAAAACGAAGAATTACTGGTTACAGCCAATGAATACGATAAAGAGTTAGCAAAATCATTTAAAAATATTGAACTGAGGGGAAGTCAAGTAGCTTGGAAGAATAAATGGACTGCGGCAGGAGTAGAAGTTATTTGGAACATGGTACATTACGATGTTCAATTAATTGGTGGTAGCGTTTTGCATTCAGGTAAAATTTCAGAAATGGCTACAGGTGAAGGTAAGACTTTAGTTTCAACACTTCCTGTTTTTTTAAATGCCTTATCAGGTCGTGGAGTTCATGTTGTAACAGTAAATAATTATTTAGCAAAACGTGATAGTGAATGGAATGCACCATTGTTTCAATTTCATGGTTTAACTGTAGATTGTATTGATAAACATGAACCGAATTCAGATGAACGTCGTAAGGCTTACCTAGCAGATATTACTTATGGTACAAATAATGAATTTGGTTTTGACTATTTGCGTGATAATATGTGCCGGGATATTTCAGAATTAGTACAACGTAAACATAATTTTGCTATTGTTGATGAAGTTGATAGTGTGTTAATCGACGATGCCCGTACACCTTTGATTATTTCTGGTCCAACGCCAACTGGTGATAAGCATGAATTTATTGAATTCAAACCCCGAGTTGAAAAATTACTGGCTGCTCAAAAAGCTTATTTTCAAACTTGTTTAACTGATGCCAAACGTTTGTATGCTGAAAAAAATGAGAAAGATGCCGCTATTCCTTTATTAAGAGCCTACCGCAGCTTACCAAAAAATGGTGCGTTAATTAAATTTTTGAGTGAACCTGGCGTGAAAACATTATTACAAAAAACTGAAAATTACTATATGCAAGACCAACAAAAGGAAATGCATAAGATTGATGTTGAATTATTTTTTGTGATTGATGAAAAAAATAATTCTGTTGATTTGACCGAAAAAGGAATTGACTTAATTACTGGTACAACTGATGATCCAAACTTCTTTGTCATTCCAAATGTGGGTGGCGAAATTGCCGATTTAGAAAAACAAGTATTTTCTGATCCCGCAGAAAAAATTGCCCTTAAAGAATCTTTAATGCGTGATTTCAGTGTTAAAAGCGAAAGAATTCATACAGTTAATCAGTTACTAAAAGCATATTCATTATTTGAAAAAGATCAAGAATATGTGATTGCTGAAGGACAAATTAAAATTGTTGACGAACAAACTGGTCGTATCATGGAAGGCCGTCGTTATAGCGATGGACTTCATCAAGCTTTAGAAGCAAAGGAAAACGTAAAAATCGAAGCAGCTACTCAAACATATGCTACTGTTACTTTACAAAATTATTTCCGTATGTATAAAAAATTAGCGGGAATGACTGGTACTGCGGAAACAGAAGCCAATGAGTTTTGGGATATTTATAAATTAGACGTTGTTGTTATTCCTACTAACAAAGCCATTTCTCGTAAAGATGAACAAGATTTAGTCTATAAAACAACGAGAGAAAAATACAATGCCGTTATTGAAGAAACAGCAAAACTAGTAGCATTAGGCCGACCTGTTTTAGTTGGTACTACATCAGTTGAAATATCTGAATTACTCAGCCGAATGCTGAAATTAAGAGGTATTAAGCACAATGTATTAAATGCAAAACTTCATCAAAAAGAAGCAGACATTGTTGCAGAAGCTGGAAAAGCAGGAACTGTTACCATTGCTACCAATATGGCTGGTCGTGGTACGGATATTAAATTAGGCCCTGGTGTTAAAGAAGCAGGAGGTTTAGCCATTGTAGGTACAGAGCGTCATGAGAGTAGGCGAGTAGATAGGCAATTACGTGGACGTGCTGGTCGTCAAGGAGATCCTGGTAGCTCTCAGTTTTTTGTAAGCTTAGAAGATAACTTAATGCGTTTATTCGGTAGTGAACGAATAGCAAGTTTAATGGACCGTATGGGCTTACAAGAGGGTGAAGTGATTCAACATTCTATGATTAGCAAATCAATTGAGAGAGCTCAAAAGAAAGTTGAAGAAAATCATTTTGGAACTCGGAAACGATTAATTGAGTATGATGATGTGATGAATGCGCAACGTGATGTGATATATAAACGCCGTCGTAATGCTTTAGTGGGTGACAGAATTAGCATTGACATTGCTAATATGATTTATGAAGTTGCTGAAAGCATTGTCAATGAATTTCATGCCATAAAAGATTTTGAAGGCTTTACATTTGAGTGTATCAAAAATTTCGGGATAGAATCTCCCTTTACAGATAAAGAATTTTTAAGCACTAAAGAAGAAGATTTAATTCAAAAACTATTTGAAGAAAGTGAAAAGCATTATCGTTATAAATCAGTTCAAATCGCTGAAATGGCTTTCCCTGTGGTAAGAGATGTTTACACCAACCCAAATAATAATTTTGAAAATATAGTAACGCCTTTTACGGATGGTATTCGCACAGTACAGATTATGGCAAATCTTAAAAAGGCTTATTTATCAAAAGGAAGAGAGCTTGTTTCTGTATTTGAAAAAACAGTTGTGCTCTCGATGATAGATGATTCTTGGAAAGAACATTTAAGAGAAATGGATGATTTAAAACAATCTGTTCAAAACGCGTCTCTTGAGCAAAAAGATCCTTTAGTCGTTTATAAATTAGAATCATTTAATTTGTTTAGAGAAATGATTGCTAAAACAAGTAAAGACATCATTTCGTTTTTATTCTTAGGCGGATTGCCAGCTGAGAAAAATAAAAGTCCTCAACTACAAAAAGCACAATTCACTCAAAAACAAGTTAAACAAAAATCAAAAGAAAAATTAGTTGAAAGCAGAAGCTTTGAATCTGAAGAAGAACAAAAAGAACGTCCAAAAGCACAACCCGTTAGAGTAGAACAAAAAATTGGTCGTAATGATCCTTGTCCTTGCGGAAGTGGAAAAAAATATAAAGCTTGCCACGGAACTGGAGCTTAATGAAGGAATAAACTGCTTCTGGGCAGCAGAGCCACAT
>Ga0315900_10011850_pt1 | contig 10769 bp, 5 predicted proteins | sample LakEriMetagenome_FD_203521 | JGI IMG/M metagenome (GOLD analysis project Ga0315900, IMG submission 203521) | Freshwater fungal communities from buoy surface, Lake Erie, Ohio, United States - Buoy 12 MA114 | ecosystem: Environmental > Aquatic > Freshwater > Lake > Lake biofilm | place: USA: Lake...
TGTCGGGTGGCGTTTTTGACAGATGGGGTCGGTCCCCGTTTCCGGCCACGTTTCGCTTTCCTGGCCTATCTGTCATTTGCATCCAGGGTCTAGCGCTTGCTCCATCGCTTTGCGGTTCGTCAGGTTGTGTGAAGTGAATGTATCAGCCGCCGCGTTGTTTGCGCAACTGTGCTTGCCATTTTTCTGCTTGGCGTGTCGCGTCTCTTAATAGTGCTTCGTCTGATAGTTCACGTTTTTGTTTTAGGTCTTTGCGTTTAATAACACTGTTTGTGTATCCGAGTCGACCTGTCATGCTGTCAGTTTAGCAGCGAAAGTGCCGGGTCGACGCAAGGAGGACGGTGCGAAAGGAGAACACCCGCCGACCCGGCGGCTAGTATGTTATCAACATGAGTAAAGGTAAACGCATAATTGCTCCGGAGGATCGCGCACGTTTTTGGCAGTGTCTCAATGCTGGGATGACCACCAAAGAGGCTTCCCATATGGCTGGTATTTCGTATGAAACTGGTAAGAAGTGGGTTGTGAAACAGCGGGTGGCTGCCGCAGAGTTGAAGGAAGCAAAACTTGTTGATGCTAAAACGGGTGTCGGAGGGATACAGCGTGAACGAATCAAAGAAACAATCGCCTCGGAAGATTTGCTGCCCCCAGTCCTACCGGTTGATCGCTTATCGGAACGGGCTCGTCGTGGCCTTGACGATTTCGACTATTTCCGCCGCGTGTACCTTGGGAGGGTCCCGTCCCCCTGGCAGGTTGACGCTGCATACAAGATTGTCAACTTTCTCGAATCAGACGAAAAAGAGTTTCTAGTCCTGAACTGCCCCCCTGGTGCGGGAAAATCAACACTGTTTCATGATGTTGCTGTGTGGGTGATTGTGCGGAACCGTGCTATCCGTGTGATGATTGGGTCAGTGTCGCAGACTTTGGCTAAGCAGTACAGCCGCCGTATTCGTGAGACACTTGAACGTCCTGTTCCGTTGCAGCCAGACCCCGAGATGGTGCGTCGCGGGCTCGCATTGAACGCCGAGTCGTGCGTGTCTTTGGATTATGGGCGTTTCAAACCTGGAACCCAAGGGGCTTTGTGGCGCGCAGAAGAGTTCATTGTCGAGCAGCAAACGACTGGCGGCCTTGATAACAAGGAGCCAACGGTGTCGGCTTATGGTATCGACTCAGAATTTATTGGTCACCGTGCTGACCTCGTGTTGTTTGACGACGTTGCTTCCCCTGAGAACGCTAAAGAGTCCGCTGCGCGTGACAAGTTGCTGGAACGTTGGGACTCCATGGCTGAAGCACGTGTCGACCCAGGTGGTGTGTTGGCTGTGATCGGACAGCGTTTGGGTCCTGGTGACATCTATGCGCACTGTTTAGCGAAAGTCACATACGATGACTTTGGTGATGAATATGACGGGACTGACCAAACTTCACAAGCGGTGGATGAACCTGTCAAAAAACAGAAGTATCACCATCTGACCTACAAGGCATACTACGAAGAGTTGGACACCGGACCTGCTTCGCGCACAACAAAAGCCCCTCCGTGGCCAGAAGGCCCGCTACTTGACCCGTTCCGGCTTTCCTGGCGTGACCTTTCGTACATAAAACATTCCAACCCCCAAAAGTTTCAGGTTGTTTACCAGCAGGAAGACCTAGAACAGGGCAACTACTTGATCGAAAGAACGTGGGCAACCGGAGGTTTTGGGGTCGATGGGGTGCTGTATCCAGGATGCATAGACCGCGACAGGCGTCCAGGGCACATTCCGCCAGGGTTGAGGCAGCCAATTATCTCAATAGCGTCCGTTGACCCATCGCCAACCCAGTTCTGGGCGGTTCAATGGTGGCTTTATCAACCAGAAACTAACCTTAGATACCTGATTGACGTCGAGCGCTGCAAACTCACAGCCGAAGAACTACTTGGATACAACGTGGGCTCTGGCGAATACTCCGGAATCATGGAACAATGGCAGGAACGCAGCGATGAACTGGGTTACCCCATATCCCATTGGATTGTAGAAGTCAATGCTGCACAAAGATTTCTTTTGGCACACGACTTTGTGCGTCGCTGGCAGGCATTGCATGGCGTCAACGTGGTGCCACACACCACATCACGCAACAAATTGGACGAAAACCTTGGTGTTGAAGCCTTGTTGCCTGCGCTTTGGCGTACCGGCCAGGTTCGTTTGCCAACAATGACCGAAAACTGGAAGACGTTGGCGTTCATAGATGAAATGACTTCGTGGACTCGTGACAAGAAACGTGGAACCGACCTCGTGATGGCGCATTGGTTCGCAGAACTGCACATGCCAAAGTTAAGTCCGGCGCAAAGACCGCCGAGAATGTGGCGACCAAGTTGGCTTTTACAGTAATCTGACCAAGCCTATGTGTATTATGGGCACGGTCACACATTTGGGAATGGTTGCATGATAACAGTCGAAGAAATACATGCTCTTTACAAGCAGCGCCGCGCCGCACAGGGTCCACTCTTGGATCAGATGCGTAAAGTTCGAGAACTTGCCAACGGCGACACCATCATCCCACTAAACGAACTAGACAAATCCGCCAAAACCTCCGTAGCAAACCTTCTGGTTACTGGCCTTGACCAAACCTCGATGCGTATTGCATCCACCTTCCCAACCCCGTACTTCCCACCGCTTGCCGAAAGCAAAGATAAGTCCAAAGAACTAGCAAACACCCGCCGCAAAGCAATGCAATCCATGTGGGACCACAACCGACTCAAGATAAAAATGCGTCGCCGCGCCCGCCATCTTCTTGCATACTCCACTTCACCTGTGGTTATTAAGCCAGACTTCAAAACGATGATGCCGGTCTGGTCAATTCGCAACCCGCTCGATACGTTCCCCGCGCCCACCGAAGACCCAGACAACCCAGTCCCGCTAGACTGCATCTTCACGTACCGCAAGCCCCTCAAGTGGCTACTCCACAACTACGGGCCCGCCGTGGACGGGCGACTCCGCTTGGGTCGCATCAGCAGCGACACCATGTACACGATCATTGAGTACACTTGCGCTAACGAAGTTGTGGTATGCGCAATCGGGGCAGAAGATGAAGAGGGCCTTGACGCAGTTGAGCGCTGGGGCGCAAGCGTTGTGGAACTTGAGCGAATCGTAAACCGCGCCGAAATCCCGCTAGCCGTAATCCCTCAACGTATTACGCTTGACAAGCCACGCGGCCAATTCGACGGCCTGCTTGGCATGTACTACACCCGCGCCCGCTTGCAGGCCCTCACCGAAATCGCCATCGAACGCGGTATCTTCCCAGACGAATACCTGATTGCGCGTCCAGGTGACAACCCAGAAATCATCCAGATAGCCGACGGAAAGACCGGCCAACTAGGTGTCGTAAAGGGCGGAGACATTCAGCAGTTGAACACTGCCCCTGGCTACAAAACCGACATGGCACTAGACCGGCTTGAGCGCCAAGAACGCCTTGAGGGCGTTATTCCTGCAGAGTTCGGCGGAGAATCAGGAACCAATATCCGAACCGGACGCCGCGGAGAAAACATCCTTGCAGCCACAGTGGACTTCCGCGTACAGGAAGCGCAGTCAATTTTTGAATCCTCCCTAGTGGAAGAAGACAAAATTGCAATCGCACTGGAAAAGGCCTACTGGGGCAACAAGTCTAAATCTTTCCTCATCCAAGGTCGCGCAAACGTCAGCAAGGTCGACTATGTGCCAAACAAGATTTGGGAAACAGACTTCCATTACGTGTCCTACCCCGCATCAGGAACGGACGTAAACAGCCTGATCGTCGGCATCGGACAACGCCTCGGCATCGGAACAATGTCTAAAGAATCAGCCCGTGAAGTAGACCCGCTCATTACAGACCCAGAAATGGAAGCAGACCGAATTACCGCAGAAGGCGTAGAAGCAGCACTGCTTTCCAGCATCCAACAGCAGGCCGCTAACCCACAGGGCCCCTACCAACCAGACGACCTCGCCTACCTGGTAAAACTCGTCAAAGAAGAAAATGTTTCTTTGTACGACGCGGTGCGTCGTACAGATGAGCGCGCGCGTCAACGCCAAGCAACACCCGCCCCCACGCCGGAGCAGGGGATGGGTATGCCAGGGATGGAAGGTATGCTTCCACCAGAAGCAATGCCAGGACTTGCAATGCCAGGAATGGGCGCAGAACAACCAATGCCACCCGCACCAGGCCCAACCGGTCCACCAGAACTTGGAGCATTGTTGTCACAATTGAGAGGAGCCTAAATGGCAGCAAAAGGAAATCGCACAGACATGAACAGCCCTGCAGAAAAGGTTGCAAAACAAACAGTTAAAGGGCAAACATACGGTAAAGCAAAAGAGCAGATGGATGCTCAGGCCGCAGTTCCCATGGCACCCTCGCCCACAGGAGTGCCGCAACCCGCACCACAGGCTGGACCCCTGCCTGGTCGACTTGGCGCATTCAACCGCCCCACGGAAGCCCCCACAGAGCCGTTGACAGCAGGTTCCGATTTTGGCCCTGGCATGTCATCCGTCCAGGCAGGAATGCCATTTCGTCCTGGTTCAATGGAGTCAGCAATCGCAGAATTGCGCGCACTTTACCAACTTTATCCGTCTGATTCTCTGGGCGCGCTTTTGGAGTCCTACTACCGCGGCGGTGCCTGATGTCTGAAATGAACCTGTCCGACTGGACTAATGGCGTTAACCGTGACGAGATTCTTAAAAAAGTTTACCAGTCACAAAGTTTTGAAAAATATGCTCAATCCTATCTGGATCAGGATGTGGCTTACCGTGCTGGGCAGATTTATGCGCGGTCCCCGTGGATAAAACCAGACCTCGTTTTAGCGCTTGCAAAATCTGGCGCATCACCGCAGGCCGTGGACACCGCAGGAGAACTTGCTGCATACGAAAAAATGATGGAAGAACAAAACCGACGGAAAAAAAGTTGGTTTGAACGAAACATTTATGACAAAGTAAAAACCGCATCAAGATGGGCTCAGGCCGCAGCGCAGTTTGTTCCGGAAGCGGCAATTAACTTCGCATCCGACCTTGCAGACGAATCAAGTGGTGGATTCTGGGATATGGACTCAATCGATGGATGGTTTGCATCCACGAGTTTAGGAACCATGGTTGGAAACTCCACCAAAGCAGGAGAAGGATGGTTCATTGGTGGAGAAGCGAAAACAATTCAAGAAGAACGGGCCCGAGAATATCGCGGCACCATAGGTGGAACAAATAGCGCATTCACCCTGGGCCGCGGGCTTGGAAGTATTTTCTTTTCACCAGGATCAAAGCCGTACAACATCTTTTCAGGTCTTATAGATGGCGGGGTCTCGATTGCCCTTGATCCAGTTGGAAAACTTATTGGTGGGCCCAAAGGAATCATCCGCTCCTTTCAGCGCGGGTCAACCCAGGCACCTAAAATTTCAAAAGAAACAGCAACCATCGCAGCCCGTGTTGCGACAGGCCTGGCGGACGCCGAAACAATTGCAACCTGGAGCGCGACCGGCATAAATAGATGGTTGTCACAGTCAAAGTATGCAGGAAGAATGATCGACTTTATTGTCGAAAACAATTCTCCAGCCAAAATTATGGCCGCATTTAAGGATAAAATTCCACCGGAAGTTGCTGTCGCGCTTTCCAAAATGGACAACCCAGATCAAGTCAGGGCCGCAATCGCAGCAATGTCTTCACCCCTTGGTTTGGTCGACGGCATTTCAGACGACGCAATACGGGCATTCAATCTTGACCCGTCGATGCGCATAGGTTCACTGAGCGATATCGGGGTTGCCAGAAGAAACCTTGTTTCTCGCGGCCTGGAAGGTGCATCGCAACAGATATTCAATAAGGGCTGGAGAGAAATTATGCCAGGAGCAACAACCTGGCACCGCTGGATGGAAACAAAGGTGGGAAGAAACTTCCTTCTTGTTAACGGAACATCAGCCCAACGAGCATCAGCCGTCGACAACATGCGGCGTTATGTCGACACAATAGGAAACACGATTGATGACGATAGTTGGAATGAAATTTTTACCAACCTATACAAACGTGACGAACTCCCGAAAGAACTTTTTGACGAATTTTTGGAAATCAAAAACGTTGATGGAGTAGAGAAAGTTGTTCTCAAACCAACAAACGCGGGCGCAGCCAAAGACCTATTTATGGACTTTGTTGTTACTGCTTATTCGAAAAACTACGGCACACTGGATGCGGTTAAAGCAACAACTTCAATGTTTGATTCCTTGGCGGCTGGCGTACTGAAAGCAAACGGCATCAAATCTGGCGTTATTGCGAAAGTGCTAGGAAATGTAACGGACTCTACCGAAAGATTTAGAAGGTACTTTATTGAGCGAGCAGTCAACGGAGACGACCCCAACCTCCTGCAAAGACTAATAGACTCAGGGATGGTTAGCGAAGAGCAACTTTTAAAGATTTTTGAAAAGGCACGACCCGGGGCCACAATAGATGATCTAAAGGTTCTTAGCCCCCTGGACCTTTCAGACATGCTGAACACCACTGTGGCCCTGCCCGACTTTAGAACTTTGCGCAGACTGTCAACAAACCCGATATACAGAAGAACCGCTCAACGGCTTTACGTGACCAGCGAGGGGAAACTTCGTGGCCCTATTGCGATGTTGGACAAAATACAAAATGACTACTGGAAACAAATAGCACTCATGACCGGTGGTTACATTATGCGTAACGTACTCGATGGCCAAATCCGTATGGGTCTACGCGGCGAAGTGTACGGCATTTTCAACGGACCATTTCGATTTATTGGTTGGGCTATGAACAAGCGCGGCCCAGGAAACATTGTTGGTCAATCGTTTGACTATGACACCCTTTTGGAGACAAGCGACGATGTTCTTGAGGGAACATCACTGAAATACTACCTTGACACCAACATCAACGCTGGTGGCAAACATGTCGCAGACATAGAGGAAACCCTTGGCGATGTGGTGCGTACCGGCGACGTTGGAATCGCCCAACGCGCATACGAGCCAGGACTACATACGCAAGCAATAGCCGACCAAATGGCCCGCGCCAAAAACGCGCTCACCTTGAGACTTATTGCGGAAGGCAAAACCACAAACGAAATAATCAGAATCCTTACCAGCGACGCCCCTGGCGCAGAAGACGCTTTGCGGCAGTTGGTGACAATGCATAAAGAAGGAATTTGGATTTCTGCGCCAGGAGTTAAGTCAAGATTTAAACTTAAGTTCCGTCCGGGATGGGAAAAAGACTCCCAATTAACAGAGGATTACCTGCGAGCCCTCATCGATGGCAACTATCGTCAGCGTGTTAATTGGCTATTGAAACCAGAAAATGAGGACCTGCGCTTTGCCTTCCTAAACAACAGGGCCCCACGCGGCGAGTATGACCAAATTGTGGTTGCAAACGTAGAAAACAATCGTCTCAATGATGGTCTGGACATTGTTGAGGGCCCTGGATCGTTTGGCAGGAGTGACGAGGTTGGTGTCGGATCATTGTTGTTTGACCCAGAAACACAGCAGCAAATTCTTGTGACGGGGAAAACGATAGCCAATGGCGATACGGTCCTAGACGTTCGAGAGGTTTCGCCGTATCAAATGTTTACCGATGACCCCAACATTCCGGCATCCGATGAACTGAAGCGGTTAATTGATAATGCCGCCGATGCGGGCAATGTTCCAGACACGGAAGTTTACTTTAAGCGTGTTGATGTTACAGACGAAGAAAAAGAGTGGATGAAAAAAGTTAGCGACTGGTGGTTCAACCAGGTTGTTGGCAAGACATTTATGCGCCGTTTGGAAAAAAATCCGTTTTGGCGCCAGTACTACTACAAACATGTGGTGGAAAACATTGATCTTCTTTCACCAGAAGAAGCCGTTAAGTTATTGAATAACATCGAAGTTGCGGCTAAAGCATCAAATATGACCCCAGCACAATACGTGGGTGGCGGTCCGCTTGCACGCTTTAAGGCGAAAATCGGAGACTGGGAAATAACCCTTGGGGATCAGCGCTGGACAGAAATACAAAACGCTGTTTATGGCAGGAAAGAAGGCTTGTTCCAGGAAGGCATTGAGGGTGCCGCAGAAAAGGTAGACGAAAAAGTTAATCAACTTCTTGACCAACTTCAGGACTTGGATGACGAAGTATTTGAGATAGACAACACTATTGCCCGACTTGAAAAAGAATACGACGAACTTGTGCAAGCCCAGGGCGGAACCTCCTTGTTCGCAACGGGGCCGGAAGCAGATGATTTGTCACAAAGATTGAAGGACGCAAGAACCCAACGCGCCGTCGTGGGGGCAAAGATTATTGACACAAACAAGTCCCTTTACAGCGCGCGCCGTTTCACCACCGCCGCTACTGGAACAGTGGAAGACCTAGACGAATTTGCTGGTTTCATGGCTACTCAAGACATGAAGCGTAAATTCTATGATGGGGTTGACAAGAACAACTTTGCAGACGCAATGCGTGTAATCGCTCCATTCGGGGCTGCGTGGGGAAAGATTCTTGGTGACAACATGAAACTTTTGGTGACGGACCCAGCAGCCGCGCGACGGGCGCAGAGAACAATTGTCGGCCTTCAAGAAGCAGACCCAATGAACACGGGCCATGGGTTCTTCTATAAAAACCCGATCAATGGTCAGTTGACTTTCGCGTTCCCATTGTCTGGCGAAATTTCCTGGTTGGTTACAAAAGCCATCACTGGACAGGGTGTATACGCCCAGTTGACTGCACCCGTTAAACAGTTGTCACTTGGTTATTCATTCCTGCCCGCCCTGGGGCCCGTAGCGACAATCGCTTCCAATGCTTTGTTTGACTTTATCGGCAACCCGCCGTGGACCAAAGAAGTAGCCGAAGTCTTTATGCCATACGGACGCGGTGGCGGCGTTGGTGGCGTTATTAAAACAATGGGACCATTCGCGTTTGTTGGCAAAACAATTGATGCCATCAAAGCAGACCCCAACAAGATGAACACAATCTACGCTTCAACTTTCATGGAAACGGTAAGGGCCTACTCGACAACAGGCAAATATGACCTTACAACCCCTGGCGGCCAAGAAGTCCTATTGGAAGACGCAAAAAATGCGGCACGTGTACTAACACTCATGCGTGCAACCTCTCAGTTCGTAGGCCCAACCGCGGGCAGTATTGAGTTCACGGTTGAAACGGATCAAGGCGACATGTTTGCCGGTATGCTTTCCAAGGAGTTCTACAAACTGCAGGCTGAAAACTACGACACAGCCGTTCAAAAGTTCATAGACACCTACGGTGAAGATGTGATGCTTTACATGTCATCCAAGAGCAAAGCAGTGGTTCCAGGAATTGAACCTACCGACCAGTTCGTTGCTTGGCAGGAAGAAAACGGTGGCTTTTTCAATAGGCACATGAGCGTAGCGTCGTACTTTGCCCCCGGTGGAGACGACTTCTCATTTGCTGCGTGGGACCGTATGATACGTAGCGGGCAATTCAAGAGGCAGACTGCGCGCGAAATGATTGTAGATGCCCAATATAAGATCGCTTCGGCTAAGTTCCGTTACGCAAGGCTAGAGGTTGGTCCGTATCCCGACGATTCAAGCAGGCAGTGGCTCCGCGACTACAGGGCAAAACTCAACAGGGAATACCCTGGTTTCCCGAAAAAACCAATCTTTGTTGTAGGCGAATTTGATGCAATGATTGAAGACCTACGCAAAGCAGTAGACGACAAATCGGTAAGAGATACCGAGATAGCCGGAGCAATCCGCTCGTACCTCGAAGCGCGTGACAGGGCGCTCCAGTCTTTGGCTGATGCCGGACTTGCGGGCACAACGGAAAGCCTTAGTTCCAAAACAGCCGAACCAACAAGGGCGTGGCTTGCTAGTATCGGTCTACAGTTGATTAGAGACGTTCCAGAATTTGGGCGACTTTATGACAGAGAACTAGCAGCAGAGGTTGAAGATTAATGGTAAGACTTTTTGAAGGCGATTTCTCGGACAGCATTGGCGGCCCACCGAGCCTGGGTCCTGGCGGAAGTGACCCCGCAAGCGGACTGGGCCTAGATTACCCCTACCCCGTAAGAAAAGTCGAAGTCGACGCTGGGCAAATTGGCTCAGGACGCGGCATGGAAGATTACTTCTTCAACCAAATGGAGGAGATACCCGGGACCAGCACCCTTGGGGGCCCGTTTACGCAGAACGTAAAACTTCCATTCCTACCAGAAATGGGTGCTGCAAAAAGCGGCTATTACGTTGGCCCTGGTCTGGTTGACAAAAACGGAAAGATTGTCAGAAATCAATACGACTACACCAGCGACGAAGAGGTGTACAAGTATCTGGCTAACTTCCCAACCCTCTCCGAAAGAAAAGCATTCCTGCAAAATCTTTACTCAAAAGACTTCTACGAATACGGAGAACCTGGCAGCGGTACCTCCAATGCTGACGTCGCAGCCGTAAAGCAGTTTTTTGTTACTGCCAACTCTTTTGGTCGCACTGGCGATGTTGCGCTTTCACTGATTAATATGTTTTACCCAAACGTAAACGCATCGTCTTCTGGTAGCCGAAGGACGGTTCAATACACAGCCAACCAAGACTTGGCTTCTATTTACCGTCAGGTAACACAGGCAAGACTGGGAAGGGCACCAAAAGATGAGGATGTGCAACGCTTTATTGACGCATACCACGCAGTTGAGCGGCAGGCCCAAAGCGGCGGCGAACAGGTTGCCATGGCTCCCGAGACACTGGCCGGAACACAGATTGAACAAAAGTATGGAGCAGAAGAAGCAGCGGTTGGTTTTACTAACCTTGGCGAAGTGATGCGAACTCTGATTAGGGGACAATAATGGCAGTGATG
>Ga0315900_10011852_pt1 | contig 10769 bp, 14 predicted proteins | sample LakEriMetagenome_FD_203521 | JGI IMG/M metagenome (GOLD analysis project Ga0315900, IMG submission 203521) | Freshwater fungal communities from buoy surface, Lake Erie, Ohio, United States - Buoy 12 MA114 | ecosystem: Environmental > Aquatic > Freshwater > Lake > Lake biofilm | place: USA: Lake...
TTTAATATTGATTTGAATCCAAATTATATCATAAATAAATAAATAGATAGATAATTGAACAATGGATTATTATTCTAGTGAATGTATAACTGAAGTTGTAGATGTCGAATGGTACATGGCACATTATGGTAAATTATGTCCAATTGTTCATATAAAATCTATAATTATTAATGATAAAATCATATCAAAAGTAAGTGGTTTTAATGCATTATTTATTGAAAATAATGGAATTGGTAAAGGAGCAATAATAAAAATAATATTAAAAGGTGATGTTATACCATATATTTCAGAAGTTATTGTGCCAATTAATATATCACAATATCAAACAGACAGATGTGATTAAAAATGACGATAATATCATTTTCATTTTTAATCATATCAGGTTGACAACATTAATAATTATAATTGTATCACTATTTAATAAATCTGTAAAAAATTGAAATAAAATCATATTACATTATTAATCTATTAATAATCAATAATGATTAATTATTAATAGATTAAACAAAATAAAATGAATGATAATTACAAAAATTTTGCAAAATATTATACTGATTTTTTTGATTATATGTCAATACGTTCATCTATGTTCAAGAATATTAAAAATTTAAATGATATTGATTCACTTCTAAATGACAATAAATCTGTATTATTTTATCATGAAATATATTTGTCTGATGATGATAAGAAATTATTTGATAACATGTATGCGAAATATATTTTATTAATAAAAGATAATTTTGAAAATGATAATATACTTGAACATTTAAATAGTAAATTATTTCGTAAACTAACTGATACATATTATTATATTTCTCCAAGTATTATATGTGATATTATTGATGAGCATAATTGTGATGAAAATGCTATTATAGCTGAATTAAATAAAATAAGATCTAGTAGGAGACAAAAACTTAAAATTTTCAAACATAATTTTGATACAATCCTAAATGCATATATTAGTAATATTAATTATGATCAGCCTTATCCTACTCCTGATGAAATGCGGGCGCTTGTAAATATGATTCTAGTTGAAGTTATTAAAATTATGGATGCTTTAATTTGTGATGGCATATATACCCTTAATTATTTAATATCAAATGAGATAGATGTGCAGTTTGGTCTAAATGATTTTTTTCAATTAGAACTTCCAAATAATAGGCCTCTTTTGATAATATAATTTGTGTAATATGTATAAATGCAAATTATATTTAAATTTGATCAATACATTTTATTGATCAAATTTAAAATACATTTATACATCTTATTATATCCTTATAAAACAAAATGAAATAATTAATGCATTTAAAATATAATAATTTTCTAGTCAAATAATATATTTAATATGGAAAATTTGTTGTCAAACAAATATTTTTGTTTAGCATTAATTGTTGTGGTTGCTTTTTTATTGTATCTTTATTACCAAAAATCACCATGTGAAGGATTTACAGGAATTCCATTGCAATTTGGACCACAACATTTATATGAACCGCCTTGGGCTAATTATCCGGGTGATTACAAGAGATACAACAATAAATTTGATTTAATGGCAGATCAAGAAGCACATAAAAAATTAAAACGTCTTGGGCTCGAAAATGAAAATTTTAAACCGTTGAAAAGTTTGGATAACATGCACAAAAAATATGTAAATTCAATGAAAAAATATTGGAAATTACCTTATTATGATCCCAGAGATATGGATACATATTATCCAAAACCATTAGATGATCATCCAGAATTAAGTCAATGTCAACCTTGTAATTGTGATACAAGTGGTAAATGGTCAGGTAAAGTACAATACGGGGAAAATGATTATAGTATAATGGAAGAAGGCGATGTATATGAATATAATGAAGATGATGAAGAAAATCAAATGCCAACAAGAACACCAAGTCAATCATTGAGTAAATTAGGTGAACTAGCAAGAAGACAAAAAAATAAAAAATCATTACCACCATATACCCGTAAGCCAAAAATTGAGGATGAATAAACCTTTTTAAATAATTTATTTAATGAAATAATCAATTTGATCAATTTGATCAATTTGATCAATTTGATGAAACAAATATTAAATATTATATATTTTATATTGTATATTTATAATTATAAAATTGTAAAATTGTAAAATGGCAATACATTGTATATCTACAAAAGGCATATTAAATGTTAATGAAGATCAACATTTTATTATATTGAACGGGGATGAGGATGACGAAAAATATGATAAAACATTAAATAAAAGTAATATATTTTGCATAATGGATGGCCATGGTGGTAAAGATGTATCAGAATTCGTATGTGCAAAATTAAGTAAATATGTGTCTACTGGAAAATTACGATATCCTTTACGGAATAATACTGTTGAACAAATTTTTAATTATGTTCAAAAACAATTAGTAAATAATGACAATAATATAGCAGCTCATTGTGGCTCAACTTGTTTATGTGTTGTTCAGTATCAAAGAAATGACAATAATTATTTACAAATAATTAATGTAGGCGATTGTAGAGCCATTATTTGTAGAAATGGTATTGCATCTGCATTAACAAAAGATCACAAACCTAATTGGCCTGACGAAAGAAGAAGAATTGATCATTTAAATCAAACAACACAATATAAAAATAAAATTAAATATGATAAGAGGGGAGAATGTTGGAGAATAAATGATTTATCCGTATCAAGATCATTTGGTGATCTTGATAATGTACCATACGTTACTCACAAACCTGAAATATTTCATTATTTATTATCTGATAAAGATCAATTTTTAGTTTTAGCATGTGATGGTGTATGGGATGTATTGGATAATCAAACCGTTGCAAATTTTATATTAGACAATATAGAAAATCCAAATAACTCATATTATAATACGATCAATACAATTAATTCGACCAATGCAACAAATGCAACCAATATGACTAATGTTACTGATATAAAAAATGACAATAATAATATTGCAAATAAATTAGCAGAATATGCAATATCTTTGGGATCTAGAGATAATATAACAATTATAATTGTTATATTCTAAATTCAAATTTTAATTAAACTTTGATAAAAATTTAATTAAAATTTAATTTTAATTGAGTTAATTGGATTATATTTTGTCCAGAGGAATCCATTTATTGTGGTTGTAAGAATACTTACACAAAACTTTAATTCCATCCAATCCAATTGTTTTATTTAGTTCATTTTCATTGGATTTATCATCTTTTAATAAATTGTTATTGCGTTCGCTATCGTGTTTCTGATCATCGTTGTCACTTTTGTCATTTTCATCATTTCCATCATTTCCATCAATTCCATCATTTTCATCATCATCTTCACTTATTGATTTAACTGAATTAACTGATTTATTTATTTTTTTATTATTAGATTTATTAGATTGATTTGATATATTGGTTTTATTGGATTTATTGTCTTCATTAGTAAACCATGATTTGCATTTATGACTGGTTGCAATATTTGGTATATACGCAATTCCTATTTTTTGATTAGTGTCAAGTTCATATAATTGATATCCGTCTACTCTGTTAGTTTTAACCATTAAAAATATTTTATTTTGTTCTTGCGTTATAACAAAATCATTAAATTGAAATGGATAATAAAAAACGTGATTATTGCCTGAATAATATGATGGATAAAATAACCAACCACAAATTTGTTTATCATTTTTGCTAACATTATATACATCAGTGATTCCATCTTCAGTTAATTGATAATTATTACACACTGCAATGTAATAATTTGGACTTCTCTGAATATTTTCTTTTATATATTCGCTGATTATAGACATTCTATCCATTCTTGAAATATTTGTCATATTTCTACCTTCAAGATAATATACTTCATTTATTATAAAATATTTTTGATTAGTGTCTGGTTTTTTAAAAAATATACCGTCAATTATAGTACCGTCATAAATAGGTTTTCGTCCACAAGCATCAATTGGATAAATCCTAAATTGATTATTTATTGATTTTTTATGTATTGTTATTGCAAAATAACAATTATCAATATTTAAAAATAACATCCATGAATAAGCACCAATAAATTTTGGGACAACATAATAAACATTTTCTTTAATTTCTCTAACATCATCCCAATTGTGAATTTTTATTGGATCATATTTCCTTTTTGGAATATGATCCATTAAATATTTAAATATTTTTTTTTGAATATTAATATTGTTTAAATTTTGATTTTTTTTATCATGAGTGGTCGAATTCATTATATCAGTTGTATTCATCTTTCACTCTATATAATATAGAAATATGTCTATATATAAATATGGATACACATACAGTCAATAATTAAATTATGATGTTATAAAATTAATTTTCAATATTTTTAACACTACATTTTAAACAATTTAAAAATATTTTAAATTAATTTAAGTATAATTAATTTAATGGATATTAATTCAATGGATATTAATTCAATGATGAAACATTCGTTTAATAATTTTTTGGAACTTAAAAATAGTGTTTACGCATGTTGTTACTTCTGCGAATCTCATTTGAATACTACAGATATAGTAGAATTTATAAATGAACATAATGATGGTAAAACTGGTATATGTCCACTATGCGGTATTGATTCTTTAATCGGCGACGCCAGTAATTTACCTATAGACGATATTACTTTCGTTTCAAATTTGCATGATGCTGCATTTTATCGAAAAACACCTAAATTGTAAACTCGAAAAATATAATATTATGCAATACATTTTGTTAAATTTATCTATTTATGTATATAAAGATATATAGATGGAATTATATTTATAGTTTAATATGACAACAATGTTTAATGGTGATAATAAAAATGAAATATTTCAACTATTAATGACAAATAATTATAATTTAGAAAGATTAGAAACAACACTTGATAAAAATATGAAAATAATTAATGCAATCGAAATAGTTGAATCACAAAATGAAACGCCACTTAGTTATATAATAAAAAATATTAATTTTTCGATTAAGGAAAATAGAAAAATAATTAAAATGATGATAAAAAAAGGTTGTACACTTCCAAATCCTATTGAGATTATATATCATGATTTATTATTTACATATTATGTAAAACACCATATTAATAAAATAAAAAATGATCCTAACTTTGTTGACATTTTATTAAGATCATATAAATTATACACCCCAGCGGGGGATATAACCACCGACAACAGAGCTTTGCTCTGTTGCCGTCCGGTTATACAATATGTTTCCATATGATTCAAAAATGAGAGAGACGTTTTTATTGTTATTGTTCTTTATTAACAAAGAATCATCTAAAAAATTATTAAATTATATAATCAGTTCGAGATTAGGAAATGATTACGACGCACCTGAATTTAAACATATTATGCGCGAAGTTATTTATTTTTTAAAATTTAATACCAATGAGTTCAACAATTTAACATTAAATGAGGAAGAAAATGCATTTATTAATAAATATATTAAACAATAAAATATCACATTTTTGTGTAATATGATATTTTATTAAAATTCATTGTCATAACTCAAGCCTTTAAAACTTACTGGTTCATACTCATTGTAACCATGTAAGTTTGTGCCATTTAATATTCCACCATTTAGTTCACTTTCATCATAATATGTCCATGTATTATCAGTTTGTTCTTTTATATATTTTGGTATTGGTTTAATTCTGGCAGTATTTTGATCATAAACATCCTTAATTTTGACACCAATTTTTGATGAACGTTGTGTATGATCCGCAATATCTTTTAATTTTAAATTTGATTTTATTGAATCTAATGGTTCATTTATTTCATCAAGTTCATTTTTCTTATTGTAACCATTTGCAGTTTTGATTATATTTCTGGCATTTGTTATGGGTTTACTCTGATTACCATGATTACTATTATTACCATGATTACTATTATTACCATTATTTTTATTACCATTTATATTGCCACTTGAATTGTCATTTAAATCTTCATTAATTGATTGAATTAAATTACTGCCAAGATTTTTATCAATACTTATTTGGAATAATTTTTTTTCTGGTTCCGATGCAATAAATACATTTTTATCTATCTGATAATTTATCGCTGTATTTGGTTCATTTATTATGGTACTAATTTGTTGTTTTCTCAATTGATCATTCAATAATGATTGTTTAAAAGCATCATCCCACAATATTTCATCCTCAGTTTTATTATTTTGTCCATATCTTTTTTCAAAAATATCACATTTGGGTTTATTAATTTCGTTAGAATCACATGATGAATATTGGTGTTGTCCAAAATTAGAAGGAGCTGGAGTAACTAACGGTGATTGCGGTGATTGGTGCATTTGAGTTGATTTATTTATCTTATGTGATTTATTTGATTTTGGTGATATTAAATTATTTTTATTTGAATAACGATTCATTTTAACTCTATTGTTAAAACGAACTTTTTTATTATGTTTGGGTTTTCTTTTTAAAGAATATAGATTGTATTGACTACATTGATTATATCGCTCAATTTTATTTCTATCAAAGCAAGTATCGTTATATTGATAATAAAAATATATAACAATTCCGATAAGTATTATTAAAAGTATAATATGAATGACAGATTTATTCATTATTATTACAATAGATAATAAAATTTGTGTAAATTTTATTATATACCTGCTCTTTAATTTTTGAATTTATATTAAATTTACTTATTCATCAACACATTTATGTTGATATGCATGTAAATTATAACATTTACCGTTACCAAATATTTTATTATTTTTATTAAATTCGGACGGTACTTTTAAAACGATACAGTTATTTGGACACGTTTTCATAAATAATAATGCCAAACCTATACCCCAAATAAAAGATATAACCATTATTATTTTTGGATTTTCCAAAAAGTTATCAGTCATATTTTTGCTATATTATATATTAATTATATAATATAATTTCATTTTATCAAATGAAATGGACCATTATTCTGGTAATATTTATAATATTAATAATAATTCTAGGATTTGCGAAATTAATGTATATCAATATCAAATTAAATCAAGATTTGAATGACTGTTCCAAAAAATTAAATGTCAAAACAGATGAATTAACAGATTTAAATGACAAATATAATGCATGTTTGAATATTAAATTTGCTGATGAAAATATTTTTTCATATATAAAATGCATAAACGTACCCCGAAAAAAAGTATGTAAAAATATTGGACAAGGTGGCGAAACATGCCAAACACGTTTAACAGATTGTACAAAATTTAGGGATATTATTATGAATGATCCTGTCGCACTTAATAGAATTAAATTATTAAATGATCAAACATATGATGCTAGCAAAAACTTCAGTACGCAAGGATAATAGTAATTATCAAAAAATTAGTCATCGCGATTATATTTTTAAATTTTCATTCTTTAATACGGGTATATCAACACTTAACTTCTTCCGCATAATATCTATAACATATATTATCATCATCAACAAATGTCGTTTTATTTACATCTTCAATAGTAGGATATTTTAATACAATTTTAGGAGACGGCGTAATTATATAAACTAAAAAAAATCCACAAAAAAGTCCCAAAAATAATGTAAATATGTTAATTCTGACCATTGCAATAATCGAATATAAATTATCATGAGATATTTTATTATTTTATTCTTTAATTCTTTAAAAGTGATTTTTTCAGAAGATTATATATATCTTGTCTATATGGTTGATATTCATATTTTCCAACTACTTTTACTTTTTTCCAATTTTCGGATTTTATCGGATATGGTTCCAATGTTTTATGTTTGTTTATAATATTATAATAAAATACCATCTTGTCCAAAACATCCAGATTATTCATCTATTACAATATATATATATATAAATATATGATATTTATATTTTTATTTCGAATACGATTTATTATTTGATTTAATTTTGCATAAAATATCCATCACTATATGGAAATACAGGATAACTCGGAGTATTTAATGATAGCGATGTAACTTCATTTCTTGAGTATGGTAGTACTGCATGAGCTACACTACTGATGCCAGGGTAAATATTTGTTTGATTTGGATATATTGTTTTGTTCATTTGTAACATTCTTTGATAAGGATTACTGTATGCATACGTAATAGTTGTCGGTGATAAAGTATTATCCATTGACAATTGTACTGGACCATGTAATGGCGTATGCATTTTTTGATCCTTTAAATCTGTTTGATCTTTTTGATAATTATCCCAAAAATCAGTAACTAAAATATCATCCATATCGTTAAACCTATTATTATTATCTACATTAGCATTACTTTTGTTATTTATATCATATGTCAACATTTGTGTACTATTACCATTTAAATTATTATCTTCATTTACCATACGATATCTATAAACAAGGAAAATAATTAGTAATAATAATAATAATAATACACCGCTATATTTTTTAATATATTCATTGTACATATTTTTACATACATTTTTAACGGGTTTCCAATAATCAACTTTTGGGGGACTTAATACGTTCAAAATAGATAATTTAACATTTGGATCTATTAAATTTGGACACAAAAATTTATCTTGATTCATTGTAATATGGATATAATATTTATGGATAAATATTATATCCATAAATTTAATAGATAATAAATGAATTTAAAATTTATTACTATTATTAATAGTAATAGCAATAAATTTTAAATTTTATTATTTATTAAATGGAGATTATTTACAAACATTACAGAATTTCAGTAAATGAGATATGTAATAATGACGAAAATTTAAATTTGGAAATGTGTCAAAATCCAATTTATAATTCTGAAAAAAATACTTACATTATCAATAATAAAATTACCATCAGTTTGCCATTTAAATCCAATGAACCTTATTGGCACTTTCAGTTTGTTTATGATAAAATTATTTGGGATGATAATATATGTTACAACAGCTCAAACAAAATTATTAAATATTTCATATATATTTTAAAAATAATATGTAATATTAATAAAATATTTATAAAACAAAATAAGTTAAATTATGAAAGTAAAAAAATAATACACCGTATAATTGGAATTTATTTAATAAACAATATCAGAAATAAAAAAAATTATTCAACTACGAATATTATTGATATTATTAATAAATATGAATCTTTGCCACAATATTGCCATATATTATTACCTTGGTATTTAATACAAATTGGTGATTATCATTATAATTTTATTGATAAACAATTTATATCATTTAATATTGACACTATGTTAGAAATACCGCATATCGCTAATAAAATAACGTTAGGCGGAATAATTTCATCGGATAAAATTGATGAAATTATTGAAACATTTATTCATAAAAAGGAAAAAACATTGGTACTTGTCGAAAATTTTATCGCATATAAATGGATATACCATCTTAAAAAAAAACATTTATCTTATTATTACTACGATGATCATAGTAAACATAAAAAAACAGTTACGCGAAATTATGATAATATAAATTTTTGTCTAGTTACATATAATTTTATTCAATATGCTGAAAATTTGACTAATTACGATTGGTATCATATTAAATGGGATAGATTAATAGCGCATGAAACCATTAAACCATATATCAAATTTATTCACACAATTAAACTTTCAATTAGATTCAAATATATATGGATAATAAATTTGATGCCGATTAACTATTATATGTCAATACCATTTAGTTGTAAAATAAAAAAATTTAATTATAGGCATTTAATTTTATTGTGGAAAATATGGATTTGCCATAACAGTGTATATGCATATTTAGATAAAAATAATAAACGTGACATAGCACGACAAAATACAATACAATATTATACATCAACGTGTTTAACTGACAAAAGCAATGCAATAAAACCAATTCAAAATGAAATTTTATCACAGTCTGGTGCTACTAGATTATTTTCCTTATCTAATAAATATGAAAAATATGAGAAATATAATAATTCAACGTGTTCAATACAAAATAAAATATCAACAATAAAATTACAGAAGAGAAGGCAGACAATTATAAATTTTACGAAACACATGTTATTCCATATGAACAGTTTATATTTTTGCGATTATAATACAAAAAATACAAATGACATAAATAACATGGTTAATTTAAATAATGTTAAAATCAAGGAATATAATTTTAAGTTGCGTCCATTTGAACAAATATGTTATGATATGATCAAAAAATATACGGATAATTGGTTTAAAAAATTATCTGGGGATGCGTCTAATGTATATTCATATACATCGCATAAAACATTAAATTGTGCTAATTTTTGTTTTTATGAATGTTTATTTCATCTTATAAATTATAGTTGTTCATCTTATGACGAGGAAAATATAAAAAATTATTGTAATAAAATTCGCGATGCTCAAAAAATAAAATTGGATACTTTCGTATCAAATGTGACAGATCTTAAAAAAAAATATACATTTATCCGTGATCAATTGATTCTGGATGATAATAATTTTATTCATGAAGATAATCATTTGATGTATGATGTTCAAAATTTACCGATGCATCTTAATGAATATCAAAATGACCTTAAAAAAGAGTTGAGCGATCTAGAAAATTATGAAAAATTTATCGGCACATTTAAAATTGAAAATATTAAAAATTCTAATTGTTTAATATGTTATAATCAATTATATAATTGCTCAATATGTTTATTTATTTGTGGTCATTATTATTGTTTAGAATGTAGTATACATTCTATTGCTTATAAAGGAGAATGTCCAATTTGTAGAAAATCAATTAAGCTATTAGACTTAATAGTA
>Ga0315900_10011857_pt1 | contig 10766 bp, 2 predicted proteins | sample LakEriMetagenome_FD_203521 | JGI IMG/M metagenome (GOLD analysis project Ga0315900, IMG submission 203521) | Freshwater fungal communities from buoy surface, Lake Erie, Ohio, United States - Buoy 12 MA114 | ecosystem: Environmental > Aquatic > Freshwater > Lake > Lake biofilm | place: USA: Lake...
AATCCTGCTAGCGAAGCTGAGCCACCGGGAGTAGTTAAACTCAATGCACCCGAAGAACCGCTGCCCACTATCGCAAGGATGGATGAAGAGGATACAACTGTAAATGCACTCACTGAAGTCCCACCAAGCGTTACAACAGAAGTATTGTTGAAATTTGTTCCTGTGATATTGAGGAGTACTCCTGCTGCTGCAGTAGTCGGAGCAAATGCAGTGATCGTTGGTGCAGGAATGAATATAAATCCTGCTAGCGAAGCTGAGCCACCGGGAGTAGTTAAACTCAATGCACCCGAAGAACCGCTGCCCACTATCGCAATGATGGATGAAGAGGATACAACTGTAAATGCACTCACTGAAGTCCCACCAAGCGTTACAACAGAAGTATTGTTGAAATTAGTTCCTGTGATAGTGATGAGTGCTCCTGCTGCTGCAGTAGTTGGAGCAAATGCAGTGATCGTTGGTGCAGGAATGAATGTAAATCCTGCCAGTGAAGCCGAGCCACCAGGAGTGGTCAGACTTACCGCTCCCGAAGAACCGCTGCCCACTATCGCAACAATAGTAGTTGATGATACAACTGTAAATGAACTCACTGAAGTACCTCCAAGCGTTACAACAGAAGTATTGTTGAAATTAGTTCCTGTGATAGTGATCAAAGCTCCTGCTGCCGCAGTAGTGGGAGCGAAAGCATTGATCGTTGGTGCAGGAATGAATGTAAATCCTGCCAGCGAAGCAGTTCCCCCCGGAGTGGTTAAACTCAATGCACCCGTTGCACCCGTTCCAACTACTACAACAATGGAGGTAGAAGAAACTACCGTAAATGACGCAACCGGTGTACCGCCTAAGGTGATCACAGAGGTACCGTTAAAATTAGTTCCGGTAATCGTAATCATTCTACCGGCACCGGCACTTGTTGGTGCAAAGGAAGTGATGGTCGGTGCGGGTATGAATGTGAATCCGGCAAGTGATGCAGTTCCGCCGGGGGTAGTTAAACTTACAGCACCAGATGAACCGCTACCCACTATCGCAACAATAGTAGATGATGATACAACTGTAAATGAACTAACGGCAGTTCCGCCCAATGTTAAGGCTGTTGTTCCATCAAAATTAGTTCCTGTTATACTGATCAATGCACCTGTGGCAGCGATAGTCGGTGAAAAAGAAATGATAGTCGGAGGAGGTATGTAAGTAAATCCATCCAGCGAAGCAGTTCCCCCCGGAGTGGTTAAACTAACAGCACCCGAAGAACCACTGCCCACTATCGCAACAATAGTAGTTGATGATACAACTGTAAATGAACTCACTGAAGTACCTCCAAGAGTTATAACTGAAGTATTATCAAAATACGAACCTGTGATGGTTATTAGCGCACCTGTCGCAGCAGCGGTTGGCTCGAAACTGGTGATGATTGGTGCAGGAATGAATGAGAAACCGGACAAAGAAGCTTCACAACCTACTGAAATAACACTTACCAATCCCGAAGATCCTGAACCAACACTTGCCTGAATAGATCCGGAAGAAACAACTGTAAAGGATCCAACTGGTGTACCTCCAAGACTTACAGCAGTAGTATGGGTGAAACTGGAACCAGTTATCGAAATTACAGTACCAGATCCGGCAGCAGTCGGATCGAAGTTAGAAATTACCGGTGGCGGTATATGAATAAATGACCAGGCTGCTCCATCTCCAGCATTATCGGTGAAACCTCCGACAAAAGCAGTGTTTCCGTCCGAACTAATAGAAACACTTTCTCCCTGGTTAGCTGCACCTGCGGCACCAGACCCTATCAACTTGCTACATTTCTGGAGCCAGGTATCTCCAGTTCGTGTGAACGTCCATGAAGCACCTGAACCGACATCATCGGCAGTTCCACCAATAATTGCTGTATTCCCATCGGCACTTAAAGCAACACTTCTTCCCTGGCTGGCATTTCCTATTGCACCGGAACCAACTAACTTATTACCCTGCTGCGACCATATGTCACTACTGCGGGTAAATACCCAGGCAGCACCCTTACTGTTATCATCTGCATTGCCACCAATGATCATGGTATTGCCATCTGCGCTGATTGATAGCTTCCACCCTTGTTGAGCATTTCCTACAGCACCTGAGCCTACTAACTTATTTCCTTGCTGTACCCAACTGTCTCCACTTCGGGCGAATACCCATACTGCACCTTTTAGATTATCATCTCTAAATCCACCAATGATGGCTGTAGTAGCATCCGCACTTAGAGCAACGGACCATCCCTGGTAAGATGCTCCCACTCCACCTGTTCCAACCAGTTTGCTACCTTGTTGTGTCCAGACACCGCCACTTCTGGTAAATATCCAGGCAGCTCCAATTCCACCCAAATCTCCGAGTCCGCCAATCAACACTGTATTTCCATCTGCACTCATGTCAACCCCCCAACCCTGGTTTGGCCTGAAAAAGGCACCAGAACCTACCAGTTTATTGCCCTGTTGGGTCCATGTAGTACCTGTTCTTGTAAAAATCCATGATGCACCAACAAAATCATTGTCCCTGTTTCCACCAACAATGGCTGTATTTCCATCTGCACTTATAGCAACACCTGTTCCTTGTTGTGCAATACCTATGTTACCTGACCCCACCAATTTTGCTTGCTGTGTCCATGTATCTCCTGAGCGCACATAAATAAGAGCAGCGCCAATTAAAGAGTTATCAACCGGACTACCAACGATGGCGGTATTTCCATCTGCACTCACATCAACACTCCACCCCAGATAGGCTGAACTTGTTATCCCTGATCCTGAAAGTTTATTGCCCTGTTGGAAATTAGGAAACTGCGTAGGTATTACAACAAAATTTCCTGACCCATTGGCAGTACCACCGGGAGTGGTTACGCTTACTCCTCCGACTGTTGCTCCCGGCATCACCATAGCGACCAATGTGTTTCCATCGTTGCTGATGGGAATGGCTGGAACTCCAGCAATCATTATGTTCAATGGATAACTAAGGTGGTTTCCATTGATGGTAACGAGGGTACCGACGGGACCAGTAGTCTCGGTAAAAGAACTGATGGAGGGTGGTGGGGAAAAGATAAAACCGGCCAATGAAGCTGTTCCACCGGGAGTAGTCAGACTCACAGCACCCGTAGAACCAGCACCAACAACAGCGATGATGGAGGTAGAGGAAACAACAGTGAATGATGTAACCTGTGTACCACCCAGGGTAATTACAGATGTATTATCAAAATTTGTACCTGTTATACCGATAAGAGCGCCGGCACCAGCTATCATTGGTGAAAAGGAAGTGATGGTGGGTGGCGGTATGAAAGTGAATCCATTGAGCGATGCAGTACCACTGGGTGTGGTTAAGCTGACTGCACCGGAAGAACCACTACCCACGACAGCAATAATAGAGGTATTGGAAACAACCGTAAAGGAGGTAACCGGTGTGCCACCAAGAGTAATGGCAGATGTATTATTAAAGTTGGTTCCGGTGATACTGATGATTGCTCCTGCAGCTGCTGTGGTCGGAGTAAATGTGGTGATCGTAGGGGCGGGGGGTAAAAATATATAAACCCATGCGGCTCCAGTATTACTATTATCACCGAGTCCACCTATAATTGCAGTGTTGGCGTCCGCACTGATAGAAACTCTAGTGCCTTGATAAGCAACCCCCACGGCTCCGGTACCCACCAACTTGTTGCCCTGCTGCGTCCATACTCCTCCGCTACGCGTATAAACCCAAGTAGCGCCGATTCCGCTATTGTCACTAAACCCTCCAACAATTGCCGTATTACCGTCTGCACTTATGGAAACACTTTGGCCTTGCTCGGAAGCCCCCACGCCTCCGGTACCCACCAACTTGTTGCCCTGCTGCGTCCATACACCCCCGCTTCGTGTGAATACCCAAGCAGCTCCAAAATTACTATTGTCGCTTCTGCCTCCTAATATTACAGTATTACCGTCCGCACTGATAGAGACACTTGTGCCTTGAATCGCAGCCCCCACGGCTCCGGTACCCACCAACTTGTTGCCCTGCTGCGTCCATACTCCCCCGCTTCGCGTATAAATCCAAGCAGCGCCGATTCCACTGTTATCAGCATTCCCTCCAACAATTGCCGTATTTCCGTCCGCACTGATAGAAACACTACGGCCTTGTTTTGAATTTCCTACTGCTCCGGTACCCACCAACTTGTTGCCCTGCTGCGTCCATACACCCCCGCTTCGTGTATAAACCCAAGCAGCGCCGATTCCGCTATTGTCACTAAACCCTCCAACAATTGCCGTATTGCCGTCTGCACTTATGGAAACACTTTGGCCTTGCTCGGGAGCCCCCACGGCTCCGGTACCTACCAACTTGTTGCCTTGCTGCGTCCATACACCCCCGCTGCGCGTATAAATCCAGGCAGCACCAAAACTGCTATTATCCGTGTAACCTCCTACTATTGCCGTATTGCCGTCTGCACTGATAGAAACACTTTGGCCTTGTCTTGAAAATCCAGCTACGCCTGTACCCACCAACTTGTTGCCTTGCTGCGTCCATACACCCCCGCTACGAGTGTAAACCCAAGCTGCACCAATACTACTATTATCCCCGTCACCTCCAACAATTGCCGTATTACCGTCTGCACTAATAGAAACACTAAAGCCTTGTCTTGAAAATCCAGCTACGCCTGTACCCACCAACTTGTTGCCCTGCTGTGTATTTGGTACCTGGGATGCTATTACTATAAAATTTCCTGACCCATTGGCTGTTCCTCCAGCTGAACTCACGCTCACTTCCCCGGTCGTTGCTCCGGGCATAACCATTGCAACCAGGGTAGTACCATCGTTACTGATAGGAATAGCAGATACACCTCCGATCGTAATACCCGTGGGATTACTTAGGTTAGTTCCATTGATAGTAACTAGGCTACCGATGGGACCGGAAGTTGAAGAAAAGGAAGTAATGGTAGGGGCATGAATAAATGTAAATCCTGCTAGTGAAGCGCTGCCACCAGGAGTTGTCAGACTCACTGCACCACTACTACCTGCTCCAACAATTGCAAAAATAGATGTAGAAGAAACTACCGTAAAGGAGGTAACCGGTGTGCCGCCCAATGTGATTACAGATGTACCAGTAAAGTTCGTTCCGGTGATGCTGATAATGGCACCAGCGGCTGCACTGGTTGGAGTGAAGTTTGTGATCGTTGGAGCAGGGGGCAAATATTTATAAACCCAGGCTGCACCAGTAAAGTTATCATCTCTATAGCCTCCCACTATTGCCGTATTGCCGTCTGCACTTATAGAAACACTTCGGCCTTGTTCTCCCTTCCCTACGGCTCCTGTACCTATCAACTTGTTACCCTGCTGCCACCATACGCCCCCGCTTCGTGTATAAACCCAGGCTGCACCAACATTACTATTATCATAATCGCCTCCCACAATTGCCGTATTGCCGTCCGCACTTATAGAAACACTAATTCCTTGTCGTGCAGACCCAACGGCTCCTGTACCTACCAACTTGTTGCCCTGCTGCGTCCATACGCTCCCGCTACGTGTAAAAACCCAGGCTGCACCAACAGAGCTATTATCATTATAGCCTCCCGCTATTGCCGTATTGCCGTCCGCACTTATAGAAACACTAAAGCCTTGTCGTGCAGACCCAACGGCTCCTGTACCTACCAGCTTATTGCCCTGCTGCGTCCATACGCCCCCGCTACGTGTATAAACCCAGACTGCACCAACACCATTATCACCATCGCCTCCCACTATTGCCGTATTGCCGTCCGCACTTATAGAAACACTCGAGCCTTGTCGCCCCTGCCCCACGGATCCTGTACCTACCAACTTATTGCCCTGCTGCGTCCATACGCCACCGCTTCGTGTATAAACCCAGGCTGCACCAATATTGCTATTATCATTATAGCCTCCCACTATTGCCGTATTGCCGTCCGCACTGATAGAAACACTATAGCCTTGGTATCCCGGCCCGACGGCTCCTGTGCCTACCAACTTGTTGCCCTGCTGCGTCCATACGCCACCGCTTCGTGTATAAACCCAGGCTGCACCAGTAAAGTTATCATCTCTAAAGCCTCCCACTATTGCCGTATTGCCGTCCGCACTGATAGAAACACTATAGCCTTGGTATCCCCCCCCCACGGCTCCTGTACCTACCAACTTATTGCCCTGCTGCGTCCATACGCCCCCGCTAAGTGTATAAATCCATGCTGCACCAACACCATTATCACCATCGCCTCCCACTATTGCCGTATTGCCGTCCGCACTTATAGAAACACTCGAGCCTTGGGAACCCTGCCATAGAGCTCCTGTACCTACCAACTTGTTGCCCTGCTGTGTATTTGGTACCTGGGATGCTATTACTATAAAATTTCCTGACCCATTGGCTGTTCCTCCAGCTGAACTCACGCTCACTTCCCCGGTCGTTGCTCCGGGCATAACCATTGCAACCAAAGTTGTTCCATCGTTGCTGATGGGAATGGCAGCTATTCCTCCAATTAAAATACTAGTGGGATTATTAAGATTGGTACCTGTGATAGAAACTAATGTTCCTACAGAACCAATTTGAGGTGAAAAACCTGAGATGGTTGGTTGTGAAAAAGCCATTAAACCAACCAACAATGCAACAGCTAGCATCCGAACTTTGATGCTCAAACTTTTTTTTCCCTTCGGCCACATAGGATATTATCTAACGTGCACCAAATGTATCTATTTCTTTAAGAAAAATCCCTACCACAAATTCCGAGGACACCAATCCCCGTAGCGGTTGCCCAGCAGAAACCCAATCATGATCTCGTGGGTACCACGGCTGACCGTATTCAATGATGAGGTCTGCAAATCATAAGAATAACCAATATTAATCGAGCGGTTAATATTCATACCCGCCATCGCAGCAAAACCATCCTGGTATCGGTACGACGCACCGAACCAAAGCAGATCCTGGTATTGCAACTTGGTATTTACATCGAACCCCAGTGGTAAAGGACTAATATACCTTACCAACACTGAGGGCAGTAAACTGAAATCATCGCCCAACTGCATACGATAACCCGCACTGGCGAATATATGCGGTATCAATTTACCCCTCTGCAGGTAAACTGTATTATCTGAAAACGCTACCTGCTGCGGCACAATCTGCTGCACGGAAAGTCCAACAAAATATTTATTCGAATACAACCACAAGCCGGCACTGATATCCGGCTTGATCGTATTGATCAATGTAGAGTTGGCAACAGCCGGATCCAATACCGTTCCACCGAAGTTCAATTTTGTCGCATCCAGACTTAAATTCGTGATGCCTACCGAAACACCGGCTGACAAAGTGGTGCGTGCACTCAGGGGCAAATGATACGCATAACTTCCATATGCCGCAAAGCGATTCAAAGGACCCGTCTGGTCATTCAGCACCGTAAAACCTACTCCGTGGTGGGGCTCCGGTGCAGTATAATCTTTCCAATACGCTTCTCCTCTCGGATTGCTTCCTCTTGCTCGCACCGTAGTCGCCGTGTTGCGGTCAAAATCACTCTTGCGCAAAGGTCCATGTATTGTCAAATAAGTGGTTACAGGTGCATCCGGTAAACCCACCCACTGCGCCCGGTGACTGGCTTTTACATCCCAGTAGTTTTCTATTCCCGCAACAGCAGGATTAATAATAAAATTATTGAGTATGTATTGGGTATAATAAGGTCGCTGCTGTGCAGCGGAAGGCAGGCTGTGCAACATCCCTAATAATATACCTGCTATGATGACAACTCTTCTCATGTTAGCGGATGATGGTTACAGCACCCTTGAGTATGTTTAATCCGTTCCTGGGATTGATGATATAATAATACGTTCCTACCGGTAAGTCCGTCCCCTTAAACTTCCCATCCCAGGGCTGACTGTATCCGGTACTCAAATATACTGGTTGTCCGTATCTATTAAAAATCTGAATAGTCGCATCGGGATAAAATTCCAGGTATTTAATGACCCAAAAGTCATTAATGCCATCCCCGTTCGGTGAAAAAGCATTGGGAATCGATGGTTCCTTGATCAATTTAATCTGGATGTCATCGGTTGCCGAACATCCTGCCTGTGAAGTAACGCGCAGGGTATATAGAATGTCACTGGTCGGTGTACAAAGTGGATTTGCTGCCGTATCACTGCTTAAGAAGGTGCCGGGTGTCCACAGATAACTGAGGTTATTGCCAAAAACAAAATCCGGTTTCAAAGGCATGATAGCGCCCTCCAGTATCCGCTGCTCCGCAGGTAGAATCAATACCGGCAAGGGATGGATGGTGATAGGTAGGAAAGCAGTATCACTGAAGCAACCATCGGCATTTTTGATGTATAACTTAACTACAGCATTGCCCGAATCAGTGTACGTAAGTTGCGGATTCCTCACCCCCGAAGTTTGTCCTTTACCCAGGTCCCAAAACCACTGCTGCACTGCACTGGAGAAACCATTGCTCTGATCAGTAAACGTGATACGCTCATTAAAACACAAAGAATTGGTAGTGGCAGTAAAAGCAGCCATCGGCATGGGAAACACCTGAATTATCTTAGTTACACTGTCCACACAATTGTTTCCTCCCGAATAAGCTACTACCCGAATGGAATAACTGACTGCTGCATTCCCACTCACTTCCGTGAAGGAACGAACATAATTCTGTTGTACTCCTGGAGCATTGATGATTGTTCGCTTATTCCTGTCGCCAGTCACATCCCAATAAATCTGCAATTGCGTTAGCGCACCAAAGTTTACTGAAGAAAGATCTTTCAAAGAAATAGGTTGGTTGCTACAGAAAGGGGGACTGTTCAATATATTGAAATCCGCCCGTGGTGTAGTTCCATTCACAGTAAAATTCCGGGTAATGGCAGCAGCGCAACCCGCGGCGGAAGTAACCTGCAGTCGCACCTGGTAATCACTCTCCTTGTTAAAAGTAACTGTTGGCTGTACTTGTGTGCTGGTAAGCGGTACAGGGCCCGGACTCACAGCCGGTGAAGCAAAATTGAAATTCCATAAATAAGTAAAGCCGGTACTTCCGTCTGCTATCTTGCTGGTATCCTGGAACAAGGCGTTCGCATCGTTGAGACAAATGGCAGGTGAAATGAAACCAGGCTCGGGTCGGGGATGTATGCGCAGTGGGGTGGTCGGACTAAACACATCGCTGGTGCAGCCATTGCCGAGAACAACCTGGAGTGTCGGTACCCTGTCCCCCCATGCGGAATAAGTCGTTGTTACCGGTGCATTGGTAGTTCTTGAAAATGCTCCATTCCCATCATCGAGGTTCCAGATATGGGTTGCAATCGTTCCATTCGAGGCCACTGCAACACTTGAAAAGGTAACAACCCCATCGATGCAGGTTAGAGAAGGCACAACCCAACCGGCAACCGGTTTATTGTTTAAGGTAATTGTTTGTGTAAAAGGGATTGAAGCGCAGCCAATATCTGAAATTACATCGTGGGTCAGCGCATAAGTTCCCGCAGCGTTATACTTGAATGCCACATAGCTGCTGTCTGTCTTATCTACCGTGGTTCCTGCACCATTGCCCCATCGCCAGCGGGCTATCTTACCCTGCGCATGGGTTGACTGACTAAAGATTTTAACCGAGTCATTGATACATCCTGTAGTTAGTCGCGTTGCCTGTGACACGGGTCGGTTCAATACACGTATGGGGAAGAGCAACTGTTGGTTGGTGCTGCCACAACCATCCGGGGTAGCCGATGTAGTATATAATCGCACCGTATCAAGTACGGCAGAAGTATTGGACTGATTGAATTGATAAGTAATTCCCGGACTATAATAACGGATGGTTTGTCCGTTATACATGACCACGCTGTCCGAAGTAATGTTGGCAGTTTGATTGATAACTCCGTTGGGTGTAATGCGGGGTGCCAGCGTAAAATCCCACTGAATGGTAGTAGGTTGATAATTCAAAGGGATAGAAAAAGTGAAGGGGGTATTGACACAGGTATATCCGGAGTCTATGCGATTAAAAGGATTTTGCAGGGTAGGTTGTGGAACAAAATCCTGCACATTGGCGCCCCCATTGTATCCGTAAGACTCTACGTCGCCATACCCATAAACGATTGCCGTGAAATTACTATCCGCAACAATGCGGTGTACTGGATTAATTGCGGAAGAAGTAGAAAGGTCTGCCTGCAGATAAGCATACTCTGAATTGGGAATATTGATAAAGTTGGCGGTGGGAGCAGTACCATCTATTCGCACAGAGGCAGTAAACTTTTTCTTGATCACCACATTGACAAAATGAAGGGCTACATTCGTATTGAAGACATTGTTATCCCCCCTGGGAACATAGTCTCTGTGCGCTGAAAAAAAGGTGATATCCCGTAGGGTTTGTTCCACCGGATTTAAAATAACCATTTCAGGATCAGACCAACAGTTGGAGCGGGTATCGTTGACAAAGCATCCTGTTTTGCATGTCTGGGAGGTGATGAACTGTGCAACAGATATGGGTTCATCCGATTGAATGATCAGCGGATTACCGGAAAGATAAAAGTAAAAATTTCCCTGGGCATTGTAATTCGATGACCCCAACGTAAAGGTAAGTCCGTTGTCCTGTATTGTCACTGTAGCTCCGGGATTGCGGGGATAGATTCGATAAATGTCATACACCCTATTGATGAAAGGGGAGGTAACGAAAGTCTTCCCCCAGGATTTGGTGGGGAAAAGTTGCTGGAAAAGATTGTCACCCCCGGAGGCACCATTGCAATCGAATGAGCTCCAGGTAGAACCGGAAAAAACGGCAATAGGCTTGCAACCCGAGGCTCCATTGGACGGAGCAGATGTAATTCTGG
>Ga0315900_10011858_pt1 | contig 10766 bp, 10 predicted proteins | sample LakEriMetagenome_FD_203521 | JGI IMG/M metagenome (GOLD analysis project Ga0315900, IMG submission 203521) | Freshwater fungal communities from buoy surface, Lake Erie, Ohio, United States - Buoy 12 MA114 | ecosystem: Environmental > Aquatic > Freshwater > Lake > Lake biofilm | place: USA: Lake...
TGTTTCGCTACCTTCGGCTTCCTTCGGAAAGCTTCACCTCTGGCGCTTCCCGAAGGAAGCGAACTTGTTTTGAATAAAGCGCGTCCTTCGGCTTTCTGAACTTGTTTTGAAAAAAGCACGTCCTTCGGCTTCCTCCCGAAGGAAGGGCGTCCTTCGGCTTCCTCCCGAAGGAAGGGCGTCCTTCGCTTCCTTCGGCTTCCTTCGGAAAGCTTCACCTCTGGCGGGGTGGCGGCGTCCTTCGCTTCCTTCGGGAAGCTTCACCTCTGGCGGGGAGGACGCCCTTTCTGAAAGAAGCAGAGGAGGACGTGCGTCCTCCCGAAGGAAGGGAAAAAGTTGCTTCCTTCGGGAACCTCTGGCGCTTTCCGAAGGAAGCCGGAAAGCGGGGAACGTACGTCTTTCAGAAGAACGGAGGTATTCCATGGCAGTTGAAGAAAGGACGCAGTGCCCGTACGTCTTTAGCTCCGCTACGAACGCCAGGCCTTGGGCACATCAAGACAGCGCAACTCTACGTCTTTTTTTCGTTGATGGAAATCTACGAAGGCCATCACCATCATTTACGATGATGGTCAATAGAAATAGGCTAATACCAACCTCCCACGGACCGCCCGGGAGCGGGTGGGTCATGTGGACCAGGCATCAACTGGTTTTATTCATGAAGGCAGACCATCATCGTAGATGATGGTGATGGCCTTCTACGCTTGCCATAAAGCACTGCGTAACCTCATGGTAGATGAACTTCAGTGCAGATCTTCATCTTCGCTGTAGATGAGTACCCCGAGGTTAGGCGTTCACCCTCATATAGGTAGAGGTTACGCCGTGCTTCTTTCAGAAAGACGCAGCCGCGTTCCAAAGAGGACACCACTCTCTTTCTTCCTTCGGAAGGACGGGGTGTGTTCTAGGTCGGCCCCCTCCCCTAGCAAAAGTTCGGGGTGTCGGGGACCTTTATAACGGAGGGGGCGCGCTCTTCTATGAATGACGCCATCCAAGGTGCCACCCCCGAAAGGGGGGCTGTTCTGGAAGTGAACGCGCACCTTGCCATAGGACAGTATTTTTTCATCAAGTACGATGACCGGATATTAGCTGTATAAGGCCTACGCAGGAAGCGTGTATAGACTATTTCCTTTATCCGATTCACCTCAGGGGGCGTACGCGGTAGGTGCCATCAAATACGTACAAGTTAGGGAACACTTGGTTAGTCCAGCGCGTAACCGCGTGCGTTAGATTGTGTACAACGTTGCAGTGCAGTGCGTGCTCAGTGTAAACTATACACTCTCGTGTACACCAGAGGTTTTCAAAACATACTTGTTTTTGGCGCTGCGATAGGTGATGCACTCCTCTAGAGGGCGGGGATTTATGAATGCTAAATTCATGCGGTTGTACACTTGATCATCTACGATGATGGTCACTGTGTGCTTTCTTCAAGACGGCGTATCCTTTCTGAAACAAGTCCGTCTTGCAGAGAGCGGGAGCTTATTGAGCATCATCTACGATCTGCTAGCCAAAGGATCGCGTAGCATAAGATCAAGGAGAGCTACGCGCGTCTTTCCGAAGGAAGCCGTCAGAGGTGAAGCTTCCCGAAGGAAGCCGCCACCCCGCCAGAGGTGAAGCTTTCCGAAGGAAGCCGAAGGAAGCGAAGGACGCCCTTCCTTCGGGAGGAAGCCGAAGGACGCCCTTCCTTCGGGAGGAAGCCGAAGGACGGAAACAAGTTCGCTTCCTTCGGCTTCCTTCGGAAAGCCGCCACCCCGCCAGAGGTGAAGCTTTCCGAAGGAAGCCGAGCTTCTTTCAGAAAGCCGAAGGACGGAAACAAGTTCATCAAGCCGAAGGACGCGCTTTTTTCAAAACAAGTTTAACCTCTGGCGCTTCCTTCGGAAAGCCGCCACCCCGCCAGAGGTGAAGCTTTCCGAAGGACGCCGAAGGACGCCCTTCCTTCGGGAGGAAGCCGAAGGACGGAAACAAGTTCATCAAGCCGAAGGACGCGCTTTTTTAAAACCAAGTTCGCTTCCTTCGGAAAGCCGCCAGAGGTGAAGCTTCCCGAAGGACGTTCAGAAAGCCGAAGGAACAATTTCGCTTCCTTCGGAAAGCCGCCAGCGGTGAAGTTTCCCGAAGGACGTTCATCAAGCCGCCAGAGGTGAAGCTTTCCGAAGGAAGCCGCCAGAGGTGAAGCTTCCCGAAGGACGTTCGCTTCCTTCGGAAAGCGCCACCCCGCCAGAGGTGAAGCTTTCCGAAGGAAGCGCCAGAGGTGAAGCTTCTTTCAGAAAGCCGCCAGAGGTGAAGCTTCCCGAAGGACGTTCGCTTCCTTCGGAAAGCGCCACCCCGCTAGAGGTGAAGCTTCCCGAAGGAAGCCGAAGGACGCCCTTCCTTCGGGAGGAAGCCGAAGGACGCCCTTCCTTCGAGTGGAAGCCGAAGGACGTGCTTTTTTCAAAACAAGTTCGCTTCCTTCGGCTTCCTTCGGAAAGCCGCCACCCCGCCAGAGGTGAAGCTTCCCGAAGGAAGCCGAAGGACGCCCTTCCTTCGGGAGGAATCCGAAGGACGGAAACAAGTTCAGAAAGCCGAAGGACGTGCTTTTTTAAAAACAAGTTCGCTTCCTTCGGCTTCCTTCGGAAAGCCGCCACCCCGCCAGAGGTGAAGCTTTCCGAAGGAAGCCGAAGGAAGCGAAACAAGTTCAGTAAGCCGAATGAAGTGAAGGACGCCCTTCCCGAAGGAAGCGAACGTCTTTCAGACAGCGCCAGAGGTGAAACTTGTTCCCTTCCTTGGGAAAGCGGGTAGCAGCTATAATGGCGAGCTAACCTATGGTAACCTCGATTGATGCGCTTCCCTCTCCGGAGGGGAACGAAAGTATTCCAGGGCAGTTGCGTCTTGAAGAAAGCACGCAGTGACCCCAAGGGACGCACTCGCTTTCTGAAAGTAGCTCAACTTGTTCCTTCGGCTTCCTCCCGAAGGAAGGGCGTCCTTCGGCTTCCTCCCGAAGGAAGGGCGTCCTTCGGCGTCCTTCGGCGTCCTTCGGCGTCCTTCGGCGTCCTTCGGCGTCCTTCGGCGTCATTCGGCGTCCTTCGGCGTCCTTCGGCGTCCTTCGGCGTCCTTCGGCGTCCTTCGGCGTCCTTCGGCGTCCTTCGGCGTCCTTCGGAAAGCTTCACCTCTGGCGGGGTGGCGGCTTTCCGAAGGAAGCGCCAGAGGTGAAGCTTCCCGAAGGAAGCAACTTTTTTATGAACGTCCTTCGGGAAGCTTCACCTCTGGCGGCATCCTTCCGAAGGAAGCGAACTTGTTTCTGAAAGAAGCTCGGCTTCCTCCCGAAGGAAGGGCGTCCTTCGCTTCCTTCGGGAAGCTTCACCTCTGGCGCTTCCTTCGGAAAGCTTCACCTATGGGGGCTTCCCGAAGGACGTGTAACCTTCGTAAGGACGCGCGTAGCCCTAATTGATCGACGGCTGCGCGATCCTTTGGAACGCAGAGCGTCGATCTACGTTCCAAAGGATCGCGCAGTATAAGATCAAGAATCACCCGCTAGCTGCAAGACGGAGGAAGGAAACACCGTGTTTCAGATAGCAAGCATAGACCTTAGGCTGCGCGAGCCTTTGGAAAGCAGAGGGTAGATGAAGGTGATGGCAATCGTAGATCAAGTGTACACATACTGCGTAGGTCACCATCATCTTCGATGATGTCAAATACGATCAAGTGCTTCCTTCGGTAAGCGCCAGAGGTGAAGCTCCGCGAACGTAAATACGATCAAGTGTATAAAACATCATCTTCGATGATGTTCATCAAAGATTGTATACGCAGTATGTGAGATACGCAGTATGTGTACCGATATTATGCTTGTTGAGGGTGATCGAAGATCACCATTCAGAGTGCTACGCGGGCCTTTGGAAAGCAGATCGTCGATGATGAACCTAGAGGATAATCGTTCACTTGGTGAACAGATCAAAGATCTCCATGACCAACAGCTACGAACTGCTAGCCAAAGGACCGCGCAGCATAAGGTCAATACCCTGCTCCGTAACTGAAGGCTGAACCAGGTCCATTGTTGACGTGACCTCTCATGTAGAGATTACGTTCACATTGCGTGAACGCAAACTGCGTAGTGTTTACATATTGTTCAAAAACCAATTGAATTTAGTTTTTTGCAAGACGGTCGTTCACTGCGTGCTTGCCAAAATAGGGCGTATTCCCTGTTAACCTACCGAAACCTCTGGGTGGTTTACTTTGTAAGGAAAGACGCTATTCCCTCGAATAACGGAGGGAGACGAGGCAGCCTTTGAACTTGTTGCGCGAAGACTGACCTTAATTACTGAAGGTAGGAAAGCGCGTACTGCAGAAAACGGGACGTCCCACGGAGAAAGGAGACGTATTAACGCTCGCGTAGCTTCACCTCGGGCGCGAAGCAGAGCTTAAAAAAGCAGCATAGAGCAGGCATAAGCAGCGGGTCACCAACGGGGACCAGCCTGCACAAATCAAGACGCGGGCACTAAAAGTGGAAATTAGATGTTTGTATATTTAAGTGATTGTGTGATAATTTCTATTATTGAGCATATTTGTATATTATTAGCAGTGGCTTTTATGGTGACTTTAGAAAGGAAATTAATGGCCGCGGTTCAACGTCGTGTGGGGCCTAATAAAGTTGGACTGTTTGGTTTAGGTCAATCACCGGCGGATGGAGCCAAGTTGTTTGCCAAAGAATTAGTGATTCCGCGTATGGCCAATCCTTTTCTATTTTTGACTGCTCCATTAATTCCGTTCATTTTAGGCTTGACCTGTTGGGGAATGATACCGTTAACTGAGTGGGGAGCGCCATCGAACCCGGATCTGGGTATTATATTGTTATTTGCGGTAACCTCGCTTGGTGTTTATGGTGTTATCTGGGGGGGTTGGGCCAGTAATAGTAAGTATGCATTTATGGGATCATTACGTGCAACCGCGCAAATGATATCATATGAAGTATCAATTGGGTTAATTGTGATGCCTATTATTTTAATCGTAGGTTCGACCAATTTGTATACAATTGGACAGTTTCAGTCGCGCTGGTGGTTCATTGGTGCATTTTTTCCTTCGGCGATTTTATATTTAATTTCATTACTTGCAGAAACGAATAGAGCTCCCTTTGACTTACCAGAAGCCGAAGGTGAATTAGTCTCAGGCTACAACATGTGCGGTGAACGAGGAACAGTTTGGATCTTCTCTGAAGAGATTGAGAAGGCCCGTTATGCGACTAAAGAGCGCCTAGCTGCGCCTCAAGACAGCATTCGCCTACGGGTTTGAGTATTAAGGCGCACGATGAGGAAAGCCGATAATAGATTGGATTGTAGCCATCCCCGAATAAACTTCGGCCTGATCGCCGTGGGGGAGGACCCGAGTAACCGTCGATGTTCGGTGAAAGGACTCTTCACTCCCGCACACCAAGACGAGAAGGAGCTTCTGAGGCGGATATCCGTTCCCAAGAAGTCAAATCTAAGGCCCGACCTTAATAGTCGCGGAAGCGGGATGCAGTCGGCATGCTTTGCTGGTATATCCAGTGCCGGCAGTTTCACCCGCTCCAAGTCCACACGTTCCATCCCACCAAGTCTCAGAAATGAGGCGGAGAGGACAGTGAATTGGGAATCTCAGACGCCGCGGACGGTTGGGGAACCGTCCTACCGTGGCTATGCCCTAGAGGATAGTCGCAGGGAATCTAGGAATTTACGGCGCCTTATGAGGACTATGACCTCAACAAGACCCAAAATACTACAGTCCACGCAAATGTCACGGGCTAAGGGAAATGCCCCCCGTGGATTTTCCAGTGATGCATATAGTGACCAGGCTAACCCCCTGAGCGCCGATGACATCACGCGCAAGCTAGCCCAACTCGAACCAGTTAAGGGGAAATTTAGAGATTTAACCAAACTTTTCTTAATGCAACCGGTGTTCCTCGAACTAGCCTACACCTCCATCAAAAATAAAAAGGGGAACACCACCCCGGGTGCAAGTCCGGAGACGCTCGGAGGCATCTCCAAGTTGTGGTTCATCTATGCGGCAGAGAGACTAAAACTGGGCACCTACAAGTTTAGCCCCACCCGCCGGTTGGATATCCCCAAGCGTAGCGGAGAAACCCGCCAGCTGAGTGTGGGCGGACCGCGGGACAAGATCATCCAAGAAGCGGTGCGCCTCCTCCTTGAATATATTTACGAGCACAAACTGAGGATGTTCCACGACGCATCACACGGCTTCAGACCGGGTCGCTCTTGTCATACCGCGCTCAAAAGCATAAAATATGGATGGATAGGTATCCCGTGGTACATTGAATTCGATATTAACCAAGCCTTTGACTCGGTAAACCGGAATAAGCTTTTGTCCCTCCTAGGGGACCAAATACAAGACTCCAGGCTGTTTGGACTCCTTAGGAAAATGTTCAACGCTGGGGTGGTGATGCCTTTGAGTATCGTAACCCACACCGAAGAAGGTAACCCACAGGGGAACCCTCTCTCTCCCCTGCTTTGCAACATTTATCTCACCGAGCTGGACCGCTTCGTGGATAAACTGCGAGTCAGATACGAAACCGGGCAACGTGCCACACGTAACCCCGAGTATCACCGACTCGTCCGTCTCTCCGAAGCCGAGTCCCGCGGGCTTAGCCGCCATGACAAAGCTCGGATTCTAGAGGTCCGCCGAAGAGAAGCCCGGGCTAAGGGCATCACCCCCACGTTACTCGACGATAACTACATACGCATTAAATATGTTCGATATGCGGACGACTTCATCGTCGGGGTCAGGGGCCCAAAGGAATTAGCCCGCCGCATCCAGAAAGAAATCAGCACCTTTCTCAAATCCCAACTCCACTTGTCCGTCAACCAAGATAAAACCAAGCTGACACACACGTACTACAACAAGGCACGCTTCTTAGGCACGGAAATACACAACGTTCCCGGGGCCAACCTGCCATACCGCAACTCCCGAAGGCTCGAGAATCTCAAGCGAAAGCGGACCTCTCTCTTGGCTCGATTCAGGGCCGCAGAGCAGACAAAGCTCAAATTATGGCGCACCCGAACAATAAACCGTATTTTCCGGGTAGTAAGAGGTAAGTCTACCGCGGTAAAAGACAGGCTGGAACGTGCCCTATCCGAGATAGCACAGGACATGAAAGCTGGTGGTAAGGTCGTAAGCCAGCGCGAGCTCCTTAGGGAACTCGCTGCGCGAACTCTCGACCTGGCCACCGAAACCGATGACCAGTTTCTCAAAAATGTAAAAACCTACATCGAACGGGAGTACACCTCCAGTTTACTGGATGTCAAATACGCTGTAGACCATAAGCTCAAAACACCGGACTCGCCTGGTGGGGTCCTCAAAACCATAGGCGCGGTCGACATTTTCAACTACATCTACGAGCAAATGCTTAGGCCAGAGAACTATGATGGTAAGGGTCGGCCCTACGACTTCGGACGCAGACCTCCCACGCGATCCATCTATAAATTAGCGTCAACCTCGCAACTCCGTGACCTAAATTATCTACCTCCCCTGGTTAAGCTGGACCCCGACCTGAAACGAGAACTCGACCACAACCTCACCCTCCACAAGAAGAGTATCAAAACCCAAAACTGGCAAACTATGCTCAAGTGGCTCAGTAAGATTCAGCGCCAGAACGAAACCCAAGGACTAGTCACTAAGGTACCCGACAATCTTCCGACGGCCGTACCAGAATCATACCCAGCTCGTAAGCGTCGAACCGGCTTGCCCCCGCAGATTCGGGCCAACATGGATGAGATCTATCGGAGACTGGCCGACACCGGGGTTATCAACAAAAAAAAAAAACCCCTACCCCTAAGAGCGCTCACCATGGCCCCGGACTATAACATTATCCTCTACTACCGCACGGTGGCCTCAGTTCTGCTATCCTATTTTCGCTGCGTGGACAACCTACACAACATAAAAAGGCTGGTAACCTTCATCCTGAGAAACTCACTGGTGTCTACGCTGAAATGGAAGCACAAAATGAGCGACGAGAAATTCCAACTACAGTTCGGAAAAGAAATCGCCTGTTCGAACCATCGCGGCACACACATCAACTTCTACACTTGGGACGAATTGTGCCTCCTGCCCAAAGAGTTCTTATCGAACCCCACCGCGGACTACTTGGCCTTCCTTAGTAAGAAATTTCTCTCCTTATCTCGGGCGGACATCAACGTAGGGTATTGTGCCTTGGATGGTTGCGACAACTCCGACATCCTGGTCCACCACATTCAACAGCGCGGGCGCTCGCTGGACGGGGTAACCCCTGTGGTTACACAATCTTCGGTCCTTTAAAAATCAATGATTATCTGTGCGTACAAGCCGAATAACCTCCGTGGAATGTCAGCTATCGAATCCAGTCTGAATAAAACGCAACTTGCCCTGTGCCGATCCCACCATGTGGCCTGGCACTCCCTAACGTCCCCGATCTCGTCTGGTCCTGCGTAGTGAATTTTCGTACCGGGCAGGGTACACCACTCCGTAACCGGGGAATCCCTCCCTCTATGCTCACGTCGTGAATCTAAGTAGAGCTAAAATTCACTCCGTTCACAGATAATTATCGTAGGTACGCAACGCAGATCGATGCTCGCCTACAGTGATAATTCCTCCCCTGCGGGTGGGCCTCCAATCGTGAGCCTTGGTCCTCTATCCTGCCATCAGCACCCCTCCTTTTCTTCCTCGCTTTTCCTTCACCGCGTCCCGAAGGACGCACCCCTTTTCTTATCTCAAACCCGGGCGATGGATTCCCCCACCCTTCGCACGCGTGACTCCCCTCCAACCCCATTAGGGCCCCTATACAACTTAGTTGCATACGTAGTATGTGTAATCTTCGATTCCCCCAGTACGACAATCCAAGATTGTGTACCCTGAACACACTACGCGCCAGAGGTGAAGCTACGCGAGCGTAACCTGGGTACCCTACAACTGACTCGAGGACATTTGAGAGCCGTATGACGCGTGAGTGTCACGTACGGTTCGTGAGGGAAGCGCGAGCTTACCCCAATTGATTATAGCGCAGTTATCTTTACGTTATTTTTTCTGGCAGAATACACCAACATACTTACAGGCTCGGCTGTTTATTCTATTTTGTTTTTAGGCGCGTGGAATGGTTTGATCTTTGATCTGGATAGCCAAGTTCGACCTTTGAACACCACCGCAGTGGATGTACACAAACACCCCTCCGCAGGAAGACGGGGTGGTGTGGACTCAACTTCGAATCAACTCGGTGATTTACAACCTGATGCGTCTAGCGAACAGTCCGCACAGCTGAATGTACCCGCATTGTTTGAGCATACAACTCATCTAACCTCCGGTCTAGTTTCATCAGCGTTAATGGCGGTAAAAATTGGATTTATTTTATGTTTATTCATTTGGGCTCGTGCAACGTATCCACGCGTGCGTTTCTCAAATTTAATGTCTTTTTGTTGGAAAGGTATCTTACCTATCTCATTTTCGCTTTTGGTGTTTTATGCCGGGCTTTTTGTGACCCTCCAAAGTCTAACCTACTGATCTTCCAGGAGGTTACCGTAGTTCGGCTAAATCTTCCTGTGTACGCTTGAGCACTTGAATGCACATTTGTATGGTTTATGTTAGACGGTCAAAACTCACCGCTTTAACTAACCCTACGGTCTTGTTGTTTCATAAGGTCCAATATTCGCGTGAGCTATTAGATACGCCCACGGTTCTAAGGTAGAGCGTCTCAAAAAGACGCTCAGCTTTCGGCTCTAAGCTGATAAATCCACGACGTCCTCCGTCCTAAAGGTCGGTCTGTTCCCAGACCTACGCTTATAGAGAGCTTCGCTTCTCTGCGCCTGCGGTGGGACTCACCATCCTCGTAGATGTCCGTCACCACACCGCTTTCCTTGGTCTCTTCAACACGGTCTTCTTTCATAAGCATAAGGTGCGCCGCACCTGCACGGCCTTGTTTCATCACGCACTGTGCCTCACTCTTCATGGTGATCTTGGATCACCATCTACAAGCATAAGGTACGGCCTTGTTTCATCACGCACTTCGCATCAATCTTCATGGTGATCCAAGATCACCATCAACAAGCATAAGGTGCGGTGCACCCGCACGGCCATAAAGCACCGCATTGCAACTCTTGACTATTTTTGTCGATCTGCTTTCCAAAGGATCGCGCAGCCTAAGATCAAGGAGCATAAGGTGCTCCGCACCTCCACTATTCAAGAAGGCGTACCCCTCTTCATGGTGATCTTCGATCACCCTCAAGAAGCACAACAAGCCCACAGGTTTCTTCAAGATCTTCAACAAGCTCTTCCTTCGGAAAGACGCTCTATCCCCTAAGGATCAGAGCTCGCTCCCCTAAGGATAAGAGCTCCAACGCCCTTAGGGCGCCCGTAGGGGGTGGTACGCTCGCGTAGCTTCACCTCTGGCACGAAGCTGAGCTTTATATTCGATTTCCAAAGGACCTAAGATTGTGTACACTTGATTGCCATGACCTGCATCTACGATCTGCTTTCCAAAGGATCACGCAGCATAAGGTCTCTGCGTGCTCTCTTCCCGAAGGAAGGGAAGAAGCTTCACCTCTGGCGGCTTTCTGAAAGAAGCTGAACTTGTTCCTTCGGAAAGACGCAACTGCCCCGCAGGTTGCGCATCAATGATGGTGATCCAAGATCACCATTCAATAGGTTACGCGTATTTTATGGTAACCTATGGTATCCTATGGGTGATTTCTGAACTTGTTTTGAAAAAAGCGCGTCCTTCGCTTCCTTCGGGAAGCTTCACCTCTGGCGCTTCCTTCGGAAAGACGTACTTGTTTCAGAAAGGATACGCG
>Ga0315900_10011859_pt1 | contig 10766 bp, 5 predicted proteins | sample LakEriMetagenome_FD_203521 | JGI IMG/M metagenome (GOLD analysis project Ga0315900, IMG submission 203521) | Freshwater fungal communities from buoy surface, Lake Erie, Ohio, United States - Buoy 12 MA114 | ecosystem: Environmental > Aquatic > Freshwater > Lake > Lake biofilm | place: USA: Lake...
TTTAAGAGAAAAAAAATCAACAAGACAAGGACCATACCAAGATAATGCAGGTAAAACAGGAAAAATCAATTACGCAGATAAATAAAATATATATAAAATGGATGAAGAAGTAGTAAATGATTTATACAATCAAGTAGTATCTAAAGGTTATAAAAAAAGTTTGAATGATTTTATAAAATTATTACATTCAGACCAAGAGGTATTTAATGATATGTATTCCTATGTAAAAGGAAAAGGATATTCAAAAAGTACTGATGACTTTGCATTGTTAGTAGGTAAAACATCAGGGCAAGTAATCACTCCAAAAAAAAAAGGAGAGAGTATGGTATCCGACTCGGAAGTTTCTTCTTCGGTATTACCATCGGGTGATGGAAGCTATGTAAAAGAATTAACAAAAAAAGATAAGTTTACTCAAGTGCCTTTTGAGAAAAGAACAATTCCAGAAGTAACTTTTGAAACTGAAAATAAAACAAGAGAAAAAGAAGAAGCACAAAAAAGAGCTGCTACTCTTCAAAGGAAACCTTATACCGATGAAGAAATTGAAGACGGAAAGCAAAAGCTTAAAGCTTTTGAACAAGAATATACTCCAAAAGAGCCTGGGATTGGAGGTATTTACTTTACTATGCCTGAAGTTAAAAGTGAAAGCACAAGGGTAGAGAAACCTATTGATATTAAGACCGAAAAAGAAAAGGAAAAACAAAGGATAATACTAGAAGAACAGCAGAAGAAAAGACAAGAAGTAAAAGATTTAGAGAATTGGAGACAGTCTAACATCAAAAGAGATGAAGCTGTTAAATTAGAAAAAGAAAAAAGAGATAGTGCATTATATAGAAGTTTAACAGATATAGAGTTAAGCATTTCGCTTCTATCAGTTAATAAAGATTTAATAGATAAGGACCAAAATACAGCCATAAAAGAACTAACAAATGAATTTGGCAAGTATGGTTTTAATTTTAAACCTGGTGGTGAATGGTTAGGTCATTCTTTAATAGTAAGCACTGACGATGGCAAAAATAGTATTCCAATAGATTTAAAGCCAGGGTCTGATAAATTGAAGGAAAGTGAATCTTTAAAACTTAGAAACTTTATCAGCAACTATAATATAGTTCCTGAAACTAAAAAGTCTTTTATAGATCAAGAAGGGGAGAACTTTTATAAGGAGAGAAATAGAGATTATTATACCGAGAAAAGAAGATGGGAAAGGTATAATGAGCTAAATGATATTATTGGTTTCTTTGAAGGATATTCTAAAAAAGGAAAAGAAAAAATAGAACAACAATATCCTGATTTATTTTATAAAGGAGACCCAATTTGGAACATAGGAGAAAAGATACAAGAATATAAAAAAGAACTTGAGACATTAAGACCTCTGTTAAAAGATGATACCTTTTTTAGTCAAAGCAATACGGCAGAAAGGACAAGAGAAGATTTTGACTCATACTTAGCTAAAAAGGAAAATGAGATAATAAAATCAGCAGCAGAAGTAAACAAACAAGCTAAAATACAAGAAGATGCCATATCTGAAGAGTCTAGAAGACTTTTTAATATGGACATTCAAGATTTGATTTTTTATAAGAGCGATAATCCTGAATATCAAAAAGAGATTGATAATTTAATCAATCAGTTTGTAGATGCTCAGGATACAAGAAAAGGTGCAGCAGCAAGATATGAATTTGCAAAATTATATTATAATGAGAAAGTAAACAAAGATATAAACGGAGACTTAACCGACAACTTTGTTGCTTTATGGAATACAATAGGAGATAATTATAAACAAGGATTAGTAAACGATCAATTGTTGGCATTAGCTATGCCAGGTATGTACATACCATATTCGGGTACTACCGATTTAAAAGAAGCATCAGAATATATAATCAATAAGTTAAATAGTCAGTCAGGTACACAGAGCAGGGTAGAGACTAGATTACAGAATGCCAAGACAAGACAAGACTACATAGACGTGATGTTGGATAATCCATTGGAGTCTATGGTTATCGCAGCAGCAGGTAGTCTTTCTTTGATGTTACCTACAGGCTTTAAAATAATCCCTGCTTTTACTGCCGGTGGTGCTGCCACCGGTTCATTTGTACCAGGTGTAGGTACTGTTTTAGGAGCAGGTAAAGGTTTTGAAGTAGGACAAGCAGTAAACTCATATGCACTTGAATATACATCTGCTATAATGGAGGCTGTAGAGAATAGTGGGTATAATCCGATGGACCCAGAGTCTTTGGCAGCAGGTTTGGCTGATGAAAGAGTTTGGAAGAATGCTACGGATCAAAGTTTAGCAAGAGGTATTCCTATTGCTTTAGCTGATTATATGAGTAGTAAACTTACCGGTAGAGTATTTAAACCTAGTAGCAAATTAGATGGATTAGGAAAAAGAATAGCTCTAGGTACAGCTGAAAGGGTTATTGTTGACCCTGCATTAGAAGCAGCAGGTGAGGCATTAGCTCAATCGTCTGAGATATTTTTTGGAACAGGTAGAGGTGAACTTGACATAAAAGAAATTATAGCAGAAGGTAGAGGTGCGCTAGGATCTAAGTTGCCAAATATGATAGGTAAGTTGTACTATAATGCAAAGACTGAGACCAATGCAGGATTGGCAAGCAATCTAACCAAAATACATAATGTTGGTATAGCTACTGAATCTGATGAAAAGATATCCAATTGGGCAAATAATATGCAACAGCTAGGTAAGATTGATGCAGATGTAAATCAAAGGATACAAGAGAATGTTGGTCTAAGGAGAGATGCTAAGGAGTTGTTGAATATAGGTACAACCGAGAAGAAATCTGAAGGTCCTGTTGTTAGTAGAGTAATGGAATTGTTATCTGCTAAAAAAGAACTGAGTGCTACTAAGAATAGACAAGAGGTATATGCAGAAAAGATAAAAGAGATAAACAATGAGTTAGCAACAATAAGCCAAACAAAACAATTATTACCGGATGATAAAAAGACAAATCTTGATGGTATAATTGAGGCTAGAAGAGAGGATGTATCTGAATATAAGATAAACGGTGTTGTTTATAATAAAGACAAATTTTTAAGCAAGTTAAATTCAATGTCATCCAATAGACTTATGAATGCTACCATAGGTATAAAGGGTGATGAAGAAACTTCAAAACTATTAAAAGATAAAGTAGATGCCATTCAAAAGCAAGCAGCAGGTGAAGTACCTGTACAGCCAGAAGCCAGAGTTGGCGAAGAAGTGGTCCAAGGAAAACCCGAAACAGGACTTGAAGTCACTTCCGAACAAGTTGTCCTCAGCCCAGAAGAAAAAGAAAGGAAAGGGCAATTAGAAAAAGCGGAAATAAATGAAGAAAAAAATACTGCTTTTATTCCGGAAACAGGTGAGTTATTGGAGATGGATGAATATAAAAATGAACTTGAAACATTAACAAAAAAAGAACAAGTTCAAGTAACACCTGAAGCTGAGGCAAAGGTAGAAGAGGTAGTAAAAGAAGAAGCACCTGCTGAGGTAACACCTGCCCCCAAAACTACTACAGATATCATCACATCAGCTCCTATTGAGATTAAGGGAGGTGTAGTGGTTACCGATTCAAATGGTAATGATGTGATGGTTAACGGTAATGAGCAGGTTGCAGCGAAATTGTATGACGAGGCAATAGCTATTCCTGAGGAGCAGCGTACACCTAATCAGAATGATATTGTCGAAAAAGTTCAGCGCATTATTTCACAAGTATCAGCTGAGGTAACTCCTGCTGAAGTAACCCCTGCTGAGGTAACACCTGTTGAGAAAACCCCTGAGCAGGAAGCTGACCTATTGGAGGAGTTGCTGACCGGAAAGAAGAAAGAGCCGGCAATGACACCTCAAGTGGAAACAATGACACTTGGGGAAGAAGTAATGACACCTGAAGCGAAAGCGGAAGAGGTGAAGTTAGCTCAAGACATAACAATAGAAGAGGAAAAAGCAGTAACACCTGAAGCGAAGGCGGAAGAAGAGATGATAGTTTCTGAAACTAAGTCGAAAGAGCCAGAGGTTTATGTTCCAAAAGATGAAAACATAGGAAGTAAAGAATATAGAGCCAAAGCCCCAAATCACGTCACAGGAAGAACCAGAGAAAGAACAATAGCTGATGGAACAAAGATAAAAGGAAGATATAAATTGGTTTCAGCAAATGAAGTATTGGCATCTCACAATGAAGAAACTTTTGGTAAGACAGAAGGGTTTCCGGTAAACGAACAAGGTAAAACTGTCAATGACAGAGACTATGAAACAGACAAAGCTGCGCAGTCTGAAGTGGTTAGGATAGCCGGAAAATTAGATGAAAGAGCTTTATCTCAAACACCTATAGTGACAAAAGATGGTATAGTTGTAGATGGCAATAATAGGACTATGAGCCGGAAATTAGCTGCAAAACAAGGAACAGATGCAGCTTACGTTGAAGCGTTAAGACAAGATGCCGATATGTATGGCATAGATCCAAATGAAATTGACAATGTTGAAAATCCAATGCTTGTTTTTGAAGCAGAGCAAGAAATACCGTACACCACAAAAGAATTTTCAAGATTTAATAAAGCAGAGAAAAAAGAAAAGTCTCCAATAGAAAAAGCTGTTGAGCTAAGTAAGACCATAACTGATAGGTTTAGAAGAATGTTGGGTAGCATATATGACAAAGCCAAGAACCCAAGTGATGTTACGTCTAGTGCTTCTACAATGTCAGAGATAAGGGATTTATTGTTAGCTGAGGGTATCCTTCAGCCAAATGAATTGCCAAGGTATATCAATCCGGAGACTGGAACTGCCACAAAAGAAGGTGTTGCGTTTTTAGAGACACTACTAATAGGAAGTGCGTTAAGCGAGAATACTATTAGAACTTTGGATAATGATGGAATGGGTAATGCAAAGAGAAGAATAATTGAAGCTGTAGTTCAGATAACAAAGAATGCAGGTTTAGGAGCAAACTCATTGCAAAAGAATATAGAGAATGGAATAAAGTTATTAGGCAAAGCGATAGCTACCAATCAAAGTGTTACAGATGTTATAAGACAAATGGATTTGTTTGAAATATCTGAATTTTCTGCTGAGGATTTAGCTATTGCTGTTTTGCTTGATGGAGATGGATTTAAAAAGTTTCTACAAAAGTATAATTCAGAAGTAGGAACAGAAGGCTTCTTTGGCAGTATTACAAAAGAGGGATTGATAGATGAATTGTTAAACAATAAAATAAAAGGATATGAACAAATTAGAAAAAATTTACGCTCTGATGTCGAAACAGGACAGGCAAAAGTTCAAACAGGTGATGGAGGTGTTAAACCAAAAGGCGAAGGAAAGCAAGGAGATACAGGAAAAGGGAAAAAGCTCTCAGATGCAGTAAAAAACTTAAAAATAAAAGGTCCAGATGGCTTACAGAGTAATATATTTGGTGTTCCTATTGCAATATGGAACGCTGCAATGGATACTGTAGCTGCTGCTATTGATGCAGGAGTTGCGGTTGCAGAAGCCATACAAAGAGGCGCTGATTACATATCAGAGAATTATAAAACAAGATGGCAAAAAGCACAATATGAAAATAGAGTATTGGATGCTATATATACCAATGCCATAAACTTAGCCAGAGAAAACGGAATAACTGACGATGGTATTAAGAGATACCTTGAGCGAAAAGGTTTAACTACAGAGCAAATAGATAAGCTAATAAAGAAAAGAGTTCCAAAAGAGAAAAAGCCACCTACAGCAGAAGATATTGTAGGAAAGCCAAAGCCTAAAAAGGTTACTGTAAATGAAATGGCTGCACTCAAAGACCAAATAAGATTAGAGGCAAGAGCAGCTAGAGAAGCTAAGGGAGACTTAAACTCAAAGCGTAAAGCATTGGCTGAGGCTATCAATAAACTCGTTGCCAAAGGTACTATTACTTTAAGACAAGCGAATGCCATCATCAAGAGAGTGAACCTTGTCAACCTTGACAATCCTATAATGGTTGACAGGCTTATCAATTATGTAGGCAATATATTCAACGATGCTGACTATGACACCAAAATGCAAGAGGTTAGGAAATTGCAGAATCAAGTCAAAAGAAAAAATCATACCTCAACAGAGTCAACAGTAAGAGAGTTCACATCTATCAATCCTGAGTTGATACCTGATAATAAGATACTTCAATATATCCAAGCATTGGATGACATGAACACAGGAACGCCATCTTATGCAAAGATGAATGATATGTTCGATGAGGTGATGTCATATAAGACAGAGCCGGAAGGATTTAATGCTATAAAGACATTCCAAAAGTTAATGGATAAACTTGAGAGCATAGCATTGAATGAAGTTAAAAGCGTTGAGGACTATGTCAATCTGATAAGAGATATAAATGCCTTTAAAAGAAATGCTCGTAAATTATTAGAGAATGGTAGCATTACCCAAAAAGAATATGATGAAGTAATAGAGAATGTAGGTAAGGACCAGGCAGCAGTAGAGAAAAAATACGAGAAGGAACTTGCTGCATTGAAGAAAGATCTTGTAAGCGAAATAGAAAAGCTAAGACCTAAGACAAATCCTGACTTCACTGCTGAAGAAAATGCAATGATAGAAAAGTATTTAGAGATAGGAAAGGATAAAAAAGATGAAAGTTACTTAATGAAACTTGCTCCGGAAGAGTTATATATACTGAATGACTTGCTACAGAACATTAAGGATGGGCAGATGGATTACTATAGATTTGCGGATATAGTATCAAAAGCCTATTCAAAAGATGCCATACAGAAAACGACAGAACAAGTCAAAAAATCTAAGTTTAACATGGCTTTAGATAAGGGCAAAGAGTTATTGTCTGAATATGAAAGCTCTTTTTGGGAAGGCTTGCTAGGATTGGGTAGAGTAACATCAGGTGCGCTTCAGAAGTTTATTGTGTCTCCTGTTATGAGAGCGATAGCTTCTTATGAAAAGTTTGTACAAGATAGCTATAAAGAGTTCTCCATTCTGAAGAAGAAATATGGAATAAATACTAAGGAGAAGATGAATAAACTGGGTATGCTTACCACATACCTGCAAGAATACATGGCTCAGTTTGATCCGGACAATGAAGGGGTAAAAGATATAGGTAAGAGAGATTGGTTTAAGGAGATTCTCAATAGTAATAAGATGAAAGAACAATACCCATCTGAAAAGTTTACTGCAAGAAGAGTACTTGGTAAATTAGTAGGAGGCGGTAAGACTCAACTTGAATCAATGCAAAAGATATGGAACAGTCTTCCAAAAGATAAGGATGGTAACGTAGACCCAAAAGCTGTTTACGATAGCTATATGGCTAACGATGGCAAATTCTTTTCTAATAAAGAAAAAGAGTTTTTCGATAAGGTAATGGAGTGGAAGCAGAAGAATACCACTACTAAACAAAAGGCTGCCAATGAGTTAAGAGGTAATCCATTTAAGGAGATGCCGTTTCATATGCTTAGGTCAAGATATGATTCTGATGCGAAACAAATAGCTCCAAAAGCTAGTGGTGCAAATGGTATGGTAAGAATAGAGGCAGGTACAGGTAAAGAAATAAAAAATAAAAATGTAGGTCCTATAAATATAAACTTTGAAGAGTTATTTATTGAAGGTGTAGAACAGACTGCCAGAGATTATTTCTTATCAGGTGCAATACAAGATGTTAATAATGTATTGTCAGGGGTATCGGCTAACATGGGTGAAAACCAAACGATAGTAAATACCATAACAGGTGCTATCTCAGAGGCATTAAATTTTGAGTTTGAGAAGTCATCTAATATACTTGGAAATATTTTATCTGCAAGAGCTACAATGGTATTATTAGATGCAGAGAGAACAGTAAGAGAGACATTAGCAGGGTTGGTATCTTATCCGATAAGAGCTAAGACTATATCCGGATATAAGGACTTATTCAGAAGTGTTAAAAAAATGAAAGACCTTCTTGAATTCACTCAAAGCCCTTTAAGACTAAGAGAAAACATAGGCTCTTCTTTAGAGATATCTGATGGTCAGATTCAAAAGATGAATGCACTTCAGAGATGGACATTCTACCTAGCAGGACTTCCGGAAAGGACTATGATGGTTACATCATGGATGCCCACATTCAGGTCAGAGTTTAAAAACATAACCGGATCTGATTTTAACATGGAGGCATTCAAAACAGATAAGGCATATAAAGAAAAATTTGGTAAGGCTATAAGAGAGGCTTCTGCTGTTGCCGATGCTCAGACAGAGAAGATTATCGGTACAACTGCAAAAGCAGGTCAGAGAAGAAACATAAGGATAGCTCCTGAGTTTTTAGCAAATCTTGTTGGATTGAAAGGAACAGTAAAGAAAAATACTGCTGCCGGTCAGATAATTGGGTTCTTTACCAACTATCCATACAGAGAGGTGACAGAATTCTTTAATGGTTTCAGAGAAGCTGCTGAGATAATAAGGAACAAAGGATTTGCATCATCGCCTGAGGCAGCAGCACAGTTATCAAAACCATTGGGTATCATCATAAATGTTGCTGTGTACGGATATCTTGCATCTATGTCTTATGCTTTGCAGTTAATGACTTTAGGAGATGAAGATGACGAGGAGAGAGGAAAGACTCTTTTTGACGAAATGACAACTACAAAAGGGATACTTGAAGATTTCCAGGGTAATGCGATATCTCTTTTAGCAAGCAGATATGGTATAGGGTCAAAGGCTTTACTTCAAATAGGAGGTACTGTTGCCTATGTAATGGAAGAAGATGCAGAGAAAAAGAAAATGATTAAAAAGTTTATGAAGGGTAGTATTTATGTAGACCCACTACCAATAGAGAAAGCAACTCAATACGGAGGAAAGGAAGCTGTTGCAGCAAGTATAGCTTCTTATATACCACAACTAATAGTTTTAGCCGATAGACTTGTTGATGCATCTCAATTGATTGAGGATGCAAGTAAAATATATAATAAGGCAGAAAAAGATGGAGTAGACTCACTGACAGAAAAACAACAAATTCAAGTGTTGGTTGGAAGTGCATTATTTAAAGGAACTCAATTAGCATTAAACTTCGCAGGCACTTCGCTTCCATTCTATGGCAAGTTAAAGATATACGAGAAGAAATTAAGAACAGAGGCTGGCATTGCTGAGAAAACAAAAAGCTCCGAAAAGAGAGAGGCATATGGTGGATTTAAAACCATAGAAGAATTAGAGATAGCAGATCCTAAAAAGTATAAGGAACTATCTAAAAAAGGTGGTGCTTTATATGAATTTAGACAAAAAGAAAAAGCACAAAGAAAAGTAAGCGAAGAAAAGAAAGCAAAAGAGTATGAAGAGAAGTATGGTGTTAAGCCTAAGCCAAAGAAAGGTGGTTCAAGAGAAGGAACAGGAAGAGATGGTAACAGAGGTGTTGACAGAGGTAGTGATAGAGGAGGAGGGCGTTAATACCTCACATACTTTGTTCCTTTCTGCTTATCGAAATACAGCATTAGATCATCAATACATTCAGTAAGTGGGGCATCACAGCCCCACATTACTGTACCTGTAAGTTGATTCGCCTTAGCATAGATGATGCCATCCTCACAAGCCCAGATCACTACCGGATTGAGCCTTTTATCGCATAGCTTTACCATTCGTTTTGCCGGTATAGGCAAAGGGTAGGCATTGTAGATAGTCCTAACCCTTTCCCTTACCTCAGCATAGGCTATGAGCTTCTTGTCGGTGTTGAATATCTTATAGTCAACATCGTTGTCATCCAGTTTTTGATATGAGCCGTTAAAGACAGCTACGAAGCAATCAATGGCTTTCTTTTTTTTGCTCATTTGATTTTATTACTCTGTCAACGGATTCTTCCGCAAGTTTATTTACTTCTTGTAAAAACCATTCTATTTGTGTAGGTGGTATAAGAGCTACTATTGCCATAAGCTCAGTCATTGCTCCTACATTGTCAAAGTTATAAGCGTGAAGTTCGGCTATCTGTTCTTTGGTGGCTTTACGTTCAAGACCTTTTAAAAAATTAAACATGAAGTTTCTCAGGTTCTTATAAGCCATTTTATCTTGACTTCCCATTTTGTCTGGTTCAAGTTCTGTGATGGCATAACAACCTGCATTGAGGCAGCTTATAAGTAGATATAAGTCTGCTGCTTTTTTACCTTTACTCATTTTGAATTTGATTTGATTTAATTAAATTATTAACCTTTAAATATTTCCACTTTTATTCCTTTGTCTGTCAGTTCTTTATGTCTGTACTCCTGTAACTTTGTCGCTTTACCATTTGGTGTCTTCACCTCAATGAACAGCACGTCAGAGTTGGGTGGTATGGCAATAAGATCTGGTATGCCATTCTTGTTCGTCTTAGTCAGCTTGATGACATAGTAACCTTGAGCCTCCAACTCTTTAATCTTCTTGGTCTGTATCTGTTGCTCCATCATATATCATTGTTATTATTGAGAAGATTAAAAATATAAATATAGCCATCGTCACGACATTATAACCTGTTTGTAGAACTCATTTGCCTCAGCAGAGTCCATGACTAATTTCTCAAGTCTCTCTCTATCTTCAAAGTCTATGGCGAACCTGTAAGCGGAGAAGAATTGATATGGGTAACAAGTTTCGTCAAGGTCTATCTCATGCAATTGGAATGCCAATAGTCCTTGAGGTAATACCACCGTTGCGAATGTGATATGGTATTCTTCACCTTCCTTTACCCATTTGCTCAAAGGTAGATCATTGGGTCTTGCGCTGTCATCAATACATATACATCTTATCATTTTTTTGTTGATTTTTTATTGTGACCATTTCTTGCTCTGTTGGTGCTTTTGGACTCAGAGACAAGCTTTCC